>WUUC01037625.1_pt1 | contig 11901 bp, 10 predicted proteins | sample 6278441 | NCBI WGS metagenome assembly WUUC01 (sample SAMN13675441, study PRJNA597444) | soil metagenome | isolation source: soil | place: USA: Washington | collected 2017-10 | reverse complement strand
ACGTCTACCAGTGGTTAGACACCACTGAGGGCACTCACGGGGGACTCAATGGCAACACGACATTTCCCGAGGGGCTGATTTGGTTATGGAAGGGTTGGCACCTCCGCTAGGCGCGCACCTTCGAGCGGCTGCCGTTCCGCGGACCCAAACACGTCTTGATGTAGCGTCCTCATTAGGGATTGTTCCGTGCCTCTTCGATCAGCTGTCGTAAACCGCTCCTGCTCGGGCCTTTTGGCCGACCGGGCTCGAGTGCGGGTGTAGGCGAGGCGGCGTGCCTGGGACCGGGAATCCTGCTGGACGCTGTCAGATGTGCTCTCAGTATCGATTCGGTGTGGCGAGCACCGCCATGGTCACCCGCGAGACACAGATAAGGCGCTCTTGCTCGTCGACTATTCGCACTTCCCAGATCTGCGTCGACCGGCCCAGGTGCAGCGGACGAGCGGTGCCGATTACCCAGCCAGAGCTGATGGCCCGCACGTGATTGGCGTTGATCTCGAGTCCCACGCAGTGGTGTTTTTCGCGATCCACGGTGAAGGTGGCGCCCCACGAAGCCAAGGTCTCCGCCAGCGCGACCGACGCGCCGCCGTGGAGTACCCCCGCCGGTTGCCGCGTGCGCTCGTCGACGGGCATCTTTGCGCTCACGTAGTCGTCCCCGGTCTCCACGAACTCGATTCCGAGCTGGCTCACGAGCGTCCCTTGGCTGCGAGAGTTGGCGGTTTCGAGCGAGAATGCAGCACCGAACCAGATAGCCATGAGCAATTCTAAGCAGCCTCAGGGCGCTTTCTCAAACAAATCCTCCGCGGTTGCACCAAGTGGCTCACGGCCAAAAAAGAGCCAGGGCGCGCGCGGTCTAGTAGTAGTAGCTCGCGTGAACTAATCGCAGGCGTTACCGGTCCGCTGCTCGGCGCCGAATTTGGAGAAGAGAGCGGTCTCGCTCTCCGCGAGCGTCAGCCCGAGCATCGCTACCTTGCCGTTCAGCGTCGCGCCGAAATTGGTGCGTGACGTCATGCAATTGCCGGTGATGACTGGTGCGGGGCCGGCGGCGCCATAAGCAAGCGAGAAGTTGGAGATGACCTCCGACCTGAAGCTGAAAAGTGCGTCGGCCTCCGCGATCTTCGGCATGCCCACGCCGACGCCGAACTCGGGAAAGCTCATCAAGAAACCGAGCCCCGCTTCGATGGTGCCGACGTGCTCGCGCTTGCCCATTACTGCTTCCGAGCTCTCGAAGGTGGCGAGTGGCGTCACTTTGCCCTCTTCGAACCGCGCGCCCACGCCTCCTCTGAATTTCGTGCGTCCCTGAAAGATCGCCGAGCAAGTGGCCTGAAGAGTCGACGCCCACTCCAGGCTTCCCCCGAGGTCGACGCGGAACGGAATTCCGCCGATAATTATGGGCAGCGACAAGCGGGCGGGAATCTGGACCTTGGTGTCCAGAAGCCCGAGCTCGACGGCGCCGGCCTCGATCTCGACCTCGCCATCGACGTTGAGGAACTTGACCGTAAACTCCTTCAGCGTGCTTGCGGCAATGATGATGCTCGTCTCGCTCGTGAGGCCGCGGAGCTTGCCCTTCACGACCGCGTTGGCAATGCTGTTGCCCGCGGACTCCTGCTTGGACGTGCCCTTGAAGGTCAGTACGTTTTCGACGCGCTCGAGCTCGAACGTGGTGTCGAAGCCGGCGATGTTGCCCGAATACTCGAGTCTTCCTTGGTCGTAGGACCCCAACGGCTCCCTGAGGCTGCGGATACTTTCCCCCTCGTCTTCACCGATGCCGAGACCGAGCTTGGTGTCGTCGGCCGCGGACACGAAGCTGCGGCGCCAGGCGATGGTGCCTTCCTCGATGACGTCCGTGAGCACTCCGGGCTCGACCGCGACCAGCACGCCGTCCTCGACGTCTTCGCGCCCCACGACGTTGAAAATGCCGACACCGCCCAGGAGCGCGAAACGACCGACTTCGAGCTGCTCGAGGCCCGTGTACTCGTTGGCGAAAACGAGCTCGCCTTTCTCGTAATCGGCTCGAACGAGCGCGCGTTGCACCTCCGACAGCTCATTCAGCACCACCGCATCCTCACGCCACTTCACGTCGAAGGTGGTGAAGTCTCGGGCGGGGTCCTCGGCGCTGTCTGCCTCGCCCGATCCGCTATTCGATCCGTCGCCTCCACAGCCCGACGCCGTAATCAGGAGCAGCAAGAGCACGGTCACATAGCCGCCAATACCTGCAGGGGGCGGTTCGCGCCGGCCAAAGCTCGTGCTTCCCGCCCGCCGTCGTAAAGCTCTCGTCGATTCGATCGTCATCTCGTATTTTCCCAAGATGTCCTCCCTGGTAATTCTCCCGCTATGTCCTCCCTGATACGCGGGCACGCTGCCGAATCTTGCCCGTTCGTTGAGCTGGTCGAGCCATGCGCTTGCTCGCTGGCAAGTTTCCCGACGTTTCGAGGGTCGCGCCGTCTGGGCAGGCGCCGACCGTCGGGATGCGCGGACGCTGCGCTGACCCTCGAAGCTGCGGCTGGCCAAAGCGGGCGCTTCCTTCGCATGGTGCTGGCGGCGGTTTCTCTGACGCTGGCGGCGACGAGCTGCGGAGGAAAGGTCGATCGCGCACCTTCCAACGCGAGTGCGGAGCCGCCACTCGCGACTTTTGCATTTCCCTCAGACGGTGTGCCCAACGACAATGGATATGTCGGGCCCTTTTGCTGCACGGGCCGAACCGGTGTCGTCAAAGACGCGAAAGGCGCTGCGATCGGTTATTCGTACTTCTACAGCTCCGACGGCGGTCTGAATCTCAGTGATCAGCAATCGGTGGCGGCCGGTTTCAGCATTCTCGTGGCCGGGCACACCAATCTTGCGGACGCGGGCTCTCCGCTCGTCACGAGCCAGATCGCGTTCGCGACCGGGGAGCTCGAGATGGGGGTCACGAAGTCCGCAGTCGCGGGTGCGCTCGAGTTCGACGTCACCATCGACCACGTCGACATAGTGCCCGTGCGGGGCCAAAGCTACTTCGACATGGGTACCCTCGCTGTGACGGTCGCCGTGCGTCCAGCGTCTGAGCGGAACCCGTAAGCTTTTCCACCACCGCCTGCGTCTGGCTCGGCGGGAGTGCTCACGGAAGCTCGCAGTGACGGCGATCGAGCTTCGCGATCCGCGAAGTCGATCAACGTGAGGTAGGCCGCACACTCCGACTTCGCACTGGCGGCTTACTAGGCTTTCGCGGCGGCGCGCGCCCCGCAGTAGCTTTTCGAGCGGCAGGACGAGGCGGTCGCGCTCGCGCTCGGTCAGACGCGGCGAGCTCGAAGGGCCACGTGATCGATGGGGGCGGCGCGGCCGGCCTCGCCAGCAGATAGCCCTGTGCGTAGTCGACCCCGAGGTCGCGCACGCAGGTCAGCTCGTCCACGGTCTCTATGCCTTCTGCGACGGTGCGCGCCCCCAGCTCGTTGCACAGGTTCACGACATGCCTCACAACCGCCCGCTTTCGGGGATAGCGCTGAATATCTCGAATCAGCGCCAGATCCAATTTGACGACCGCCGGCTCCAGATCGACCAGGCGCTGCAGGTTGGAATGCCCAGCCCCGAAGTCGTCGACCACCAGGACGGCGCCGGTGCGCAGGCAGAGCTCTTTCAGAACGTCGCGGCACAAGTCGAAATGAGTGAACGCCGCCGATTCGGTGATCTCCAGGAAAACGGGCGCGTTGTGGAGGCACAAAGGATCGTCGGGCTGCACGAGCCAGCGCGAGCTCAGCTCCTCCGGATGAAGGTTCACGAAGAGCGGAATATCCCCACTGCTTGCGAAGGCGACGTCCCGGATCAGCCGACCAAGCCTGCCGCAGCCGCTTTCTTCTACCGCGTGCTCGAAGAGCACGAGGGGCGAGGCATATTCCGGCCGCCGGCAGCGGACGAGCGCCTCTTGCGCAAACGTGATTCCGGTTCTGACGTCCACGATCGGCTGAAAGACCACGCCGATGTCGGAGATCGTGAGTGCTCTCACGCCAACGGGACCAGCCCCGGGTGGGCCGCCACCTGAGTGGGTCCAGTTTAGCTTTTCCATGGCGCAATGCCGATAATCACGCGCGCGTCCGTCCCTACATCCCAACGACCTCGCCAATGCATTCTTGCGGGGGCAAAGGATCTCGAATCCTCAGGATTCGAGGCATCGCATCGGCGCTCGCCTACGGGTTATCGGGCTTTACGCCACCGGTAGCCGTCTCGGCATGGGGGATCTGGCTGTACAAGGCAGGGCCGGCGGAGTCCTTCTTGGCGGCGTACATGGCGGCGTCGGCGTGCTCGAGGAGGTCGGCTGTCGTCTGGCCGTCCTCTGGATAGAGCGCCAGGCCCACGCTGGCCGTCACCTCCACGCTGACTCCATCGATATCGCAAGGCTGGTTGAGCTCGGCCATGATGCGGTGGGCCAGGGCTACCACGTTAGCCTCGTCTTTGGCCTCGAGCATCAGGAAGAGAAACTCATCCCCACTCCGGCGGCTCACCGTATCGCCTCGCCTCACGATCTTCTCCAGCCTCTGCGCGACAATCTGCAAGACACGATCACCGACGTCGTGCCCATGGTTATCGTTGACGACCTTGAAGCCGTCGAGGTCGATGAACATGACTGCTAGACGCCAGCCATGACGCTGAGCTTGCGCGAGGGCAACGCGCAGTCGGTCGTTGAAGAGGGTCAGGTTCGGCAGGCCGGTGATCGCATCGTGCAGGGCCGAATGGTTCGCTTTCCTCAGCGCGGTACGGCTACGCGACAAAGCGGCATCGCTCTGAGAGAGCTGCTGCTCGAGTTGATGGCGCCCATTGATCTCTGCCGCCAGTGCATCATTGACGGTCACCAGCTCGGTGGCGGCCTCCTGCACCTTGACCTCGATCGCCTCGCTTTGATTGAGCGCGTGCTCCACCCTCGTCAGGGGCACGCCTTCCCCGAGCTCGTCCTTGAGCGCTTCATTGACCACGGACAGGTCGACCGCCGCTTGTTCCACCTTTTCGTGCACCAGCTCGCTTCGATCGAGCGCTCGGTTCAATGCCTCGCTCTTGTTCGGGACCGCTACCGCCGGCTTGTTCGCGTCCGAGCTCATGGTCTCACCGCTTTCGTTACGACATGGCCAACGCACTCGAGTCGCTGCGGAGCGTGGGTACGAACGCCGCGGCGCAACCGGAATGGCCAGCGCTATTGTAGCTCAACACACTGGCCAATAGCGGCGCTCAGCCCCGATGATCACGAAAAGCGAACGCTTGGAGCGACAGTCGAGATTGTTCGGGCCATTCCCCCTCGTGCACCGTCCCCGTGAGGCGGCCGAGGCCAAATCGTGCTATTTCGGTAGTTTAGGCCGGCCGAGGTGGTTTGGTGGTGCGGCGCCTTTTTGCTGACCGAGTGGGACAAATGGCGCGCGCGCAATTGCCGGGCGCAAAAGACCCGCACGCGCTAGGTGTTGAGACCAGGCGAACCCCGATGAGGCCGGCCATCATCCTACTCGGTTGATGAAGGCGCCAACCCGGCTCTCGTCAGGATGTCCAGCAACTGCGGCTGAGACTGGCTTTCGAGGTCCAAGAGAGCACCGTACGGATCACCGTCGAGGCCCAGGACTTTCGCGAACGCCGGCTCCGTCTTCAAACCAGCTTCGCGAAGCGCGAGCACTCGTTCGCGAAGCTGCTGGCTGGCCAGGCGAAGCAGTCGGCCTTCGATGAGCATGTGCCGAAAACCGTGCTGTTGGTAAACGGGAATGGCTTGGCAGAAGAGCTCGATGGCCAGGCCATCGTAGGCGAAATCAGTCACGCTGGCTTCAGGAGAAAGCTCAACGCGACGCGGGCACGGGCTTGGTAAGCCCAGCTCGATCATTGCGGTGCCCAGTGCGCGTTCGAATCGAACCAGATCGGGGCAGCAACAGATGACATCGAAGTCACTCGTGGTGGTCTGTAAGCCCAATGGGTATGTTCCGACCAAAGTTGGGTTAAACGGCGCGAGGGCGGTAAATAGTCGCTTGAGATGTCGCATCTAGCTCGAGGCGGAGATTGTCACGGCAACTGCGAGAGCCCAATGCTCACTGGGTTTCGCTGGCTGTGTGGATGCGTTCGAGCGACGCTTCGCCGAGTTTCCACCCGCGCACGTCAGCGCAGCCGCTGACTCAGCTCGTCGCGCCTGCCGCCGAAGTATTCGCTGGGCGAGCAGCCGAGCGTTCGCTGAAATACGCGGAAACACTGTGCGTAGCTGCCGAAGTCGGCGTTCAGGGCTGCGACCGTCATGTCTTGGCCCGCGTCCACCAATCGTACGAACTCGAGCAGCCGCAGGCGGGCGCGGTACTCGACCATCGGCAAGCCGAAGGAGCGGCGGAACGCGCGACTCAGCTCGCTCGGCGTGGTCTTGAGCCGTTTCGCCAGCTCGGCACCCGCGACGTTGCGCTCTTCTCTCAGCACCGCGCATGCGCGGCGCGCCACCGCGGGCGGTTTGGGGCAGCGCGCGACCACTTGCGACCAAACGTCGACCACGCCACGCTCGACCGCATCGGTAGCGCTGACTTGGCCCAGGCCCGCCAATGCGTGTGCAACCTCAGCCAAATCCTCTTGCGATAGTTGAGCCGCGCCTTGGGCGCCCACGAACAGACTCGGCTGTTTGCCGGCCAGCTCCGGCCGCACTGCCACGACGTAAAGCTCCAGATCATCGCTCGCGACGAGCAGCTCGTGATCTTGGCCAGGCTGGAGCACCACCGCCTGGCCCTGGCCGAGCGCCAGCTCTTGACTGCCCACGCCGACGCGCGCGCTACCGCGCACCACCAGATTGATCTCCGGCTCCTCGTGGAAGTGCCGCGGCCGGCGGAACATCGGCTGATGTCGCCAAATTTGCGCTCGGCGCCGCGCTTGCATAGGGAACGGCTGGAGCAGCGGTTCGTCGGGGGGCGGCACACTTCGAAGGTAGCACCGCGCCAGAAAGCGCAAGAAGTGAGATGCCCCCACGGCTCGAGATCGCCACCCTGGCGCCTGATGCGAGCAATACCACGCGCCTTGGCGATGCTGGGCCTGGCCTGCCTAGGTTGGGGGTGCGACGTCGGCTCGACGAGCCCCGAAGCGGCGCGAGCAGGCGCTTCGGGAAGTGCTGCTAGCGGCGGCACTGGGGGGGCCGCGCCAGTCGCGAGCGGACAATTCTCGCTGCTCTATCGCGACGACTTCGAGCAGCTGGATTTGGCTCGCTGGCAGCCCATGACCCACTCATGGGACTCGAACTTGGCGCTCTTTTCCGACGAGACGGTGAGCATCGAAAACGGCGAGCTGGTGATCGGCTTGCTGCCAGCTCCGGAGGGTACCGTCGATGACTCGAATAATCCCAAACCCTATTTGGGTGCAGAGGTGCGCTCGTTCGACACGCTCACGTATGGGCGAGTCCGTGCACGCATCAAGTTCGCGCCGGGCTCAGCGGTGGTTTCGTCTCTCGTCACCATCTACACGCCGTGGCCTGCCGACGATTGGAATGAGCTCGACATCGAGTGTTTGGGCTCGGCGCCGCCTCGTCTGCAGTTCAACACGATGGTTTATACGGGGGCACCGACCACGCCGCCGGTAACCACGTCGGTGGTCCCGACCCAGGAGCCGTTCAAACCAGCTCTAGATTTCGATCCGACCGCCGACTTTCATGTTTACGAGATGGAGTGGACGCCGGCGGGTGCGCGGTTTTCCGTCGACGACGCGTTGCTCTACACTTGGACCAAGCACATCGATCGCCTCAGATTGCCGCAAAACGTGCTGCTCACGATCTGGGCGTCTTCCAGCACGGGTTGGGCCGGCCCGGTCGGAGAGGACACCGCTTCGGCGCAAGCCCGCTACGATTGGGTCGAGCTCTACACGTACCAGCCGTAGCCCTTACCGCCCGGTCTTCCCTTAGTTTCGGCACGGCGGACCGAAGCGAAATGCGTCGAGCCCTAGCTGAAATGTCCCGCCTTCGACGTACAGGCCGAACACGTCGAATGCTGTATTCGGTGTGAAGCTAACGCAACGAGTCGACCAGTCCGAAGTGAGCGCGAGATCTCCTAGCGGGATCGTCGCGAGCGCGGCGGCGCTCATGCAGCCGATCGCGGAGGGGGCTACGACATCGACGTGCAGGATGCCGGAAGGGGGCGCCTGGCCGAGGTTGATGGCATCGAAATAGAGATGAAGTGGCTCGCCGGGCGGCAGGGGTGTGCCGAGCCAGAAGCCTACCTGGATGTCACCACTATCGGCCCGACAGGCGAATGAATCCGAACACGACTTCTGCGAATCGAACCCCATCCAAGTGTCCCCGTCCGAGGAGTCCCCACTGCCGCGCATATCGGTGGCCCCTGGGTATTTCGAGAAGCAGAAATCCCAACCGCTGCCCAAGTTGCCTTCGAACGAGCCGCCTTCCAAGCGACCATCACCTGCGGCCGGCACGTTGGAATCTTCGGGCACGTAGCTGCTACTTGCGGCTCCGGCCGCCGCGCTTCCAGCCGCCGCGCTTCCGGCCGCTGAGCTCCCGCCGCCGCCTTCGGTCGGGCCGCCCCCCGAGGCTCCTGAGGGGCTCTTGCGTTCCGCCTCTCCGCCGCAAGCCACGCCCAGCGTCAAGGCGAGCACCGCTGCCTGGTTCCGCATCAAGACAGGATACGACCAGCGGTGACGGAACGCCCAGCGCGGCATGAGTTATTGCTTCGCCCTGAACGCCAGAGCTTAGCGTGTATTTTTCCTGGCCGACCGAAGATTGCCCGGCGCGGGTGACTCTCAGTCTTCCGTACGCGGTGAGGGGTTCCCGGGTGGGAACCGGACCGCCGACCAGGAAGTCCAACCATGCTTAGAGTCTTCGAGCTCGCGCCTCGCCTCTCGTGCCAGGTGTCTCGAGCGATCGTCCTCGTCTTCGTCCCCGCACTTTCCAGCTTGGGCTGCGCAGGCGAAAGCGCTTCGGAAGCGCAATCGGAGCCTATCGGCGAGATCGCCGAAGCGCTCACCCCGGATGCGGTGTCGCTTTGCAGTCAGGATCCGCGCGTGTGGTTGAACTTGGTTCCCCTCGCGGTCTGCGCGGGTGCCCGCGTATTTTTCGACGAAACTTTCGATGGCAATGGGCGCAAGTGTGGCACCTGTCACCCGCCCGCCAACAACTTCACGATCGATCGGCCGTTCGTTGAGTCACTACCGGCGTCGGATCCGATGTTCGTGTTCGAAAACCCGGCGTTCGACCTGAGCGAGCTCGAGTCAGCGGACCTTCGCGGCCCGTTTACTCTCATCAAGGAGAACGTCGACGGGTTCGATGACTTCGAGCACAAGTTCGTGGGACGCGCGGTATCGCACATGTTTTCTTTAGCGTTGACCGTGGAGCGTGATCCGGCAGACGGGACCAGCGCCCAGCTCGTCCAGCGCACGGGGTGGGGTGGCGACGGGGCACCCGACGATGGCTCGCTGCGCGCGTTCATCGACGGCGCCATCAACCAGCACTACCCGCGCGAGCTGAGCCGCACGCCCGGTACCTCCTTTCGCCTCGCCACCAGCCAAGAGAAGGACCACATCCTCGCGTTTCAGCTGGCGCTCGGCCGCAGCAACGAGCTGGATCTGAATCAGGTAACCCTGTCCGACGCGGGCGCTGCCGCCGGCAAGGCCGCCTTCATGGATCCGCTGGTCGGTCGCTGTAACGAATGCCACGGTAATGCCGGCGCGAACGCGCTGCTGAGCGGCAAGAATCGCAACTTCAACACCGGCACGATCGGCGCGCCGACGTCGTCTAGCCAGCTGGCAGACGGTCGTTTCATCTTCGACGGTGGCTTCGGCGGCATCAATCAGGCCGAGCCGAACCTTGTCACTGTCACCGGTCAGTCCGACGCCTTCGGCGACGGCACGTTCAGCCCGCCTCCTCTCGTCGAAGCCGCCGACACCGGGCCCTTCTTTCACACCCATGCCTTCGGCGACCCCAGCGATCCCACGCGGGATATCGAAGCCGCGGTTGCGTTCTATGGGACCGACTTCTTCCTGGACTCACCCGCCGCGCTCGAGCTCGACGCCCGTTTCGGTGCACCGGCCAACGTAAATCCCGCAATCGGCGAGATCGGTCGGTTCTTGCGCGTGCTCAACGCCTCCTTCAATCTGTCGCTGGCCCAGCAGCGAATGGAGGCATCACGCGCCTTGAACGTGGCGTTCTGGAGCTTCCGTGAAGACATTCAGAAAGAGCTGTTGCGCTTGGCATCGGAAGAGATCGACGACGCCATTAGGGTTCTGGAGAACGGCGCGGCCGACTTGCATGCGGGTCAGCGCATCAGCTTGGCCGATGCGCGCACACAGCTGGCGGAGGCGGTTGCGGCGACTGATCCCGGCGTGCGTCGCGATCGCACTGACTCCGCCAAATCCCTGGTGGTGAGCGCCAGAGCGAGCTTCGGAACCAACATGAATTTCCAGCTCGGCAGCGGCAATCTGATGTTCTGAGCAGGGCCGCTCAGCGGCACTGGGCCGCAAAGCGCTGCTCGGCGACGCGGATCAAGCGGTCGATCAAGCGCTTTTCGGCCTGGGCGCTGCTGCTCGGAAACGTTTCATCACACAGCGGTGGCTCGAGCGGCTCGCGAGTCGCGGCGCGGCCCGTAACTGCGAGGGCCAGAAGCGCGTCCATTTCGTCGAAACATGGGTCGACGCCCGGCGGCGGCGCGAGCCCCGACACCGCCAGCAGCAGCTTACAACTCTCGGGCGACTCGTCGCAGCGCGCAAATTCCCGATAGGCCGAGAGCAAGCTGTCGCTGCCCAGCGCCGCAAGCTCCTCGGCCATGTCGTGGCGCGGTGGGATCGAATGCTTGGCCTTGGAGAAGGCAATCAGCGCCGCCTTGTCCTCGACCACGTCGTGCAGAAACGAGCGCGCGGGAAAGCCGTTTTTCTTCAGCTCTCGGGGCACCGCGAAACTGTCGGGGGTGTATACGAAGGTGCCTGCGGTTCCTGGAAACGTCGCGGTCTCCACCTTGGCGATTGCCTCGGCGCCGAGCTGCGCCCAACCCCAGTCGCCCGTGATAGTCATCAGCGCCTCGCCGGCGCCGACCTGGCGAAGCGCAGCTTGCCAACTGAGCTCTTCCGTGACGTTGCTGAAGCGATAAAGCTCGCGTAACAGCGCGAGGGTCTCCGAGAGGCGTGCGCGGAGCTCGGAGGCGCGTGTACCGTCGTCGCCTTCCAAGCCGCCCATCCACAACGTCTCGTAGGCCTCGTGGTCGAGGCTCAGCAGCACATTTTCGAAGGCAACGATCGTCAGGGGCCACTCGTCTCGGGTGCCAACGGCCAGCGGTATCAGCTCGGCGCCACTCGTGGTCGTGGCGTCGAGTTGAGCCACGAGCTCGAGCTGTTCGAGCAACTGGTACGCGCTCTTCAGCTCTGCTGGCGGCAGCAGCTTCGCGCCGCGAGCCCGGGCAAGCTCGTCGAGCTCGGCGAACACCTCGCGGTTGAAAAACAGCACGTTGAGGTGGTGGATGCCGACGGGCAAACCGTACAGCTTGTCCTCACAAGTGAGTGGCGCGAGCGCGGCCCGAAAATAGGAATCTTGCCAGCCATACCGCTCGCTCAAAGAATCGAGTGCGCAGACATCGGTGGTTTCCGGCGGGCGACCTTCCACCCAACGCAGCACGTCGGACCCCCCGTTGACCTGAAACACGTCCGGAAGCTGCTGGCTCTCGAAGGCGTCGTCGATGTGCATTTGCGTGGCGACGCGCGTGCTCATCTGCTGGGTCGAAACGAAGTAGCGTCTCGTGTCGACTTGTTCGACCAGCGTTTGAAACGCGTCGCGTTCCTGGCTGTCGGCTGGCCAGAATGTAGCGATGCTGAGCGGTGTGTCGCTGACCTCCGCGGGTGGTTCGGCGAGATCGCACGTGCTCGCTGGGTAGTGGCCGAGCGTGTGATCCCCCGAGCATGCGAGCAGCCAGGCCGCGCCCATTGCCAGTAGCAGCCCTTTGCTCACGCCATCGC
>WUUC01235526.1_pt1 | contig 11902 bp, 16 predicted proteins | sample 6278441 | NCBI WGS metagenome assembly WUUC01 (sample SAMN13675441, study PRJNA597444) | soil metagenome | isolation source: soil | place: USA: Washington | collected 2017-10 | reverse complement strand
ATTAACCACAAAAGCAAAATAGCGATTTAAAGTCGAATGCTTAACGTCCCGCCACAATTTTATAAACACAGTGTTAGCTGTCGTTTTTCCTCTTCGCATAAGTGCTCTCAAAATGAAAAAATAAGTCGTTGAGCCTTTTTCTGTCTTCATTCGGAATATCATAAGTCATGTCAGAAACTACTTCCTTTATGATATAAATACTCGTCCAAGCTTCGCTACAAAAGATTGTTGCCGGGCAATCATTGCACAATCAATTAACGGCATTACTTAAATAAATGTCCAAACATGTTCGGTCACAAAATAGCAACTGCTTGTGAAAAGGATGCTGTATTGCTTTTTCACTTTCGCTAACGAGCATTTTACAAACCGGGTCAACCTGCGGAGGTGTACTATCGCCATCGCCACCAGTCAACTCATACACCTGGCTGGCCTGGCTGATATTTTTGAAGAAATATTTTCCTTTGGCGACAAAACGATGCGCATTTTTATCATCAACAGCATTTATAAAATCCTGCGAGCACCACACTGTTCCGGCATTCGCCTTTGCCGCGATCCTTGCGGCAAGATTGATAGTGGTACCAAAAAACCGGCTGTTGCGCTTTAATATTTTTCCATAGTGCAATCCCCCATGTACCTGTAAGAAATTGTTTTTACGGGAACTCGCCTCTACCAGGTTTTGTGCTGTGTGCAACAGTTGATTGGCACAGGCAGAAACGATCATTACTTCGTCGCCGGTATATTCATGAAGATAGCTGTCTCCAACAAGGCTTTCTTTCACTATATCCAGGTACGTGTCGATCATATCCGCGGCGCCTGCGGCTCCATGCGTCTCCGTAAGAGCGGTATAACCTGCGAGATCCGCTATTAGTATTGCCATGTTTTCTTCGTTATAATTTGCAGTAGCTGGCATTTGGTAATGGTTTTATGAAGCAGTAGTTGATTTACGGCTAAACGTTTTGTAAGCAGCCGCCCGGTTGGGCGACTGCGATTACATGGGCAATGATTCTGCCGGATTAATTACCACACTGGCAGGAACTACCGCAAGCGCAGTTGTCGCAAAGACAAACTTCACAATTACATTTACTGCTGGCCTGGCTGTTGTTTTGAGTCTTGCTGATAAGTTGCTTTTTCATAATTTTTGTTTTTGATTAAAATAATAGATCAAAAGTAAAGCGGCAACGAGGGCTTGTTGTTACACTATTCGTGAAAAGATTTACAGAATTCCGACAGAAGGAACAAGACTAGCACAGCCCTGGAAGCGTAAAACACATACGTTCATGCCTTGCGAGCCACAGTGGGGTGTTCTTTAGTTTCAATAACCTTGTGTGGCGAAGCGATCTGTTCTACAGGTAGTAACCTGTTTACTTAAATTGCTTTGGCAGTTAAGTTATAGTTATTTAAGATTACTGGTGCCTGACAGTGACGTGCCCGGGTGGTTCCATTATTTCATTTGGGGCTATTCTACCTACTCCTAAACAATTTTATTTTCTAACTTTTTACCTTGTTCGAAGTCGGTGAGGTTCTGTAATGTCACGAGGGCTATCTGTGTCAGCGCCTCATCGGTTAAGAAACCCTGGTGCGCCGTGATCAGTACGTTTGAAAAACTTAATAACCGCATGATCACATCATCTTCAATAATATTTTCACTCAGGTCGTGGAAAAACAATTTTTCTTCCTGTTCGTACACATCAATACCTAAATAACCAAGTTTTCCTTTTTTAAGAGCGTTAATAACGGCACGGGTATCTACTAATGCACCCCGGCTGGTATTAATAAGCATGGCACCGTCTTTCATGATCGCCAGCGTGCCGGCGTTTACCAGGTGTTTGGTTTGTTCTGTCAGCGGGCAGTGCAACGATACGATATCACTTTGTTTAAGTAGCTCTAACAATGGCAAAAACGCTACACCAGCAGCTTCCAAATCTTTGTTGGCAATAAGATCAAAGGCTACCACTTTACAGCCAAGGCCCAGCATAATATGGCAGAAACATTCGCCGATCTTACCAGTGCCAATCACCCCCACGGTTTTGCCATACAGGTCAAAACCTGTTAACCTGTTTAATGAAAAATTTCCTTCTCTTACCCGGTTATAAGCCTTGTGGGTTTTGCGATTCAATGTCATGATCAATGCCAGTGCATGTTCGGCTACAGCATGCGGCGAATAGGCAGGCACACGAACCACTATCACCCCCTTTTCTTCAGCAGCAGCAAGATCTGCATTATTGAAGCCGGCACAGCGCAGGGCAACGATCTTTATACCGGATTGCCTTAGCGCACTGATCACCGCAGCATTCAATTGATCGTTTACAAATACACATACCGCATTGCAACCTGTTGCCAGGTTTACGGTGTGTTCATTCAGTTGCGCTTCAAAGAATAATAACGCATGTTGGCCGTTGTTGTACCGCTCAAAATATTCCCTGTCGTAAGGTTGCGTAGAAAAGAATGCAATGTTCATACGTGAAGTTAAACGCCGGCCGGTATTGATACCTAATCTACTTTATTGGCAATAAACTTACCTCCGCCCTGCTGCAACTCAAATGAACTGACTTTGCCGTCTTTGAATAGCATACGAATTGATGCATTTGGTATTTCCACAATATTGCACGTTGTTGAATTGCTGAATATCAATTTCAATCCCGCAGATGGCTCGCCATTCTGCCACACGCAAAGCTGGTCTCCGCAAAATTTAATAGCGATCGTATCGGTGCCAAGCAGGTAATTCCCTGCGTACTTGGTAAGCGTATCTTTTGATGGCTGATAAACGGATCTGAAAGTGGGCTTATAAAAATCTTTCCAGCCATACACCCGGGCAACACTGTTCAATACTTCAGCAATAATGGAAAATTTATCACCGTTGACCATTATCACTACCCCGTTTCCATTCTTTAAATCGCCGTACGAAGTACATAGAAAACCTTCGTTGCCTCCATTGTGATTGAAATACCGATCACCCCTTTCTTCACCATAAATACGCCCAATGCGGCATTGCTATCAATGTAAGGCGTTAGCCTTTTTTGCATAAACGCCTGGTTAAGCACTTTAGCCGATTTTCCTCCATAAGCCAATTGCGTTTCTATAATATATTTAGCCAGGTCAGTAGGTGTTGTCCAAAGACCTGCTGCAGCCTGTTCCGGGTATGTATGATATTTTCCGGCAATGGCATTCCCATTTACATAGCCAGTCGCCAACCCGGGTGTACCACTTTCAGGAGGTTGGGTAAAGAAACTATTTGTCATATCCAATGGTTTCAACACTTCCTGCTGCATATATTCTTCATATCGCTTGCCGGTGAGATCGGTAAGTAATAATTGTGTGATAGTTGTGCCACCGCCCGAGTACTGCGATCTTAGACCGGGCTCGAATATCGAACGAACGGCTTTTGAATTGGCTGGTTTGACGCCATCTAATATTTGTATAATGGTTGGTCGTTCTTCCGCATTAGTATAACCCCGAAAGCCGTGAACCGAAAGCCCGGCCGTATGACTTAACAAGTTAGCGAGTGTGATTTTTTTTTGTTTTGACATGCTATCGTACGGAAATTTCCATGAGTGTAAATAAGTATTGATGTCCATGTCAAGATTGATCTTGCCTTGCTGTACCAGCTTTAACAATGCAAGGCTATTGATGCTTTTGCTGATCGATGCAGCCTGGAACCTTGTATTGATGGTGACCGGTCTTTTCTCCTCTTTGTCGGCCCAGCCATATCCCTTTGCCCAGTCCAGTTTGAAATCTTTGATGACGGCAATACTTAATCCATTGATGCTGTAGGTCTGCATTTGTTTTTCAAGGTTCAGATGTAGCACCGAGTCGCCAAAGACAACGTCGGGCGACAGGTTATTTTCGACGGCTTTTATGCGGTCTTGTAGCCGATCTTGCGAAAAACAGGAAAACGTGCAGGATGTAATGAGTATAATGTAGAGCAGGCGCATAAACAATGATTGAAGATTTCAATAAAGATAAGGAGGCTCCGTATAAGCAACTTTAAAAAATTACATGTTTTAAACCCGGAGGTCCGGGTTAATAATACCATAGGTCAACCGTAACAGGCTCGCTGTGCATATTCAATGATTGCCCTTCCTTTTCCTGCTTACAGCATATCTCCTGCTGGCAGCCAAATGCGCAATCATCCAAATTATTCTTGCAGGTCTTCCTGGGTTTGTCGCGAAACCAGCAATTTTTTTTGGCGGGTTGCGTCATCAATCCAACTATGCCCACTCCGTTGGTCTTTGCAAGCCATGCCATGCCTTTCTCTACCATAGCTTTTAATTTTCTGCCTGTTACCTGTTTCATACGATACGTTTTAGATAAGGTCAAAACTAAACTCACTATGTAATATTATTAATACCTGAACATAGTAAAGTGAGCCACCTTTTCGGGGGATACAGGTTGGCAGTACATTGTTCAATCGCTTACAATGTCATTAGTTATAACCCCGGTTTGCGTTTGCCGAACCATGGTTTAACACATATTTCTATTAGTTCTATGATCGATACGTCACTTTTTATTTTGCCGGCAGGTAATACAAGCCGGCACCTGAAAATAGACGGTGATCCGCCATACCGGAGGGACTACTACGAAATGATAAGTAGTAGCCATTGCTGCGTCTGCTGATGGTACCTGTATCAGCTGTTATTAAATACCCCTGCGGGTATTTAAAACGCTATCTTGTACAATTCAATGAATGCAACGAACCACCCATTCGATCTGTTGATCGATAGCTACCTCCAGGATCAGATCGGAATAGCCCCTTTATTTTTAAGCGACAGCTTATCAAAAGGTCTTCAGCAAAACATACGGCAATTGCAAAAGGATGAGATGATGAGCGCTGCAGGAATAGGTAATCAAAAAGTGAAAGATGCCGGGCAGACCATGCGCGGGGATAAGATATACTGGATGGACAAGGACCATCCTAATGTGTATGAGCAGGAGTTTTTACAATTGGCTGGCGATTTTATTGGTCATCTCAACAGTACCTGCTACACAGGTATCAACGCCTGCGAGTTTCACTATGCGGTGTATGAAGAAGGAAGTTTTTACAAACGGCACAAGGATCAGTTTAAAAATGATAACAACCGAAAATATTCGCTGATCAATTATTTAAATGAAGACTGGCTGGAGGAAGATGGAGGGCAGCTAGTAGTATATCAAAATAACGGCTCACAAAAAATATTACCTCAATCCAAAACAGCCGTGTTTTTTAAAAGCGATGAAATAGAACATGAAGTAATGATAGCTCATCGCTGCAGAATGAGTATTACCGGATGGTTGAAACAAAATTAATTTTTGAAAATAATCTTTTTGCCAGGGCAATGTCAGCCGAATTGCGGTTTTCAATTTCCAGGAAATATGTCGTCTGCCAGGTTTGCGTTTTTTCTGCTTGCTTGCTGGTAACTATATCCCATGGCGGATAAACCCTGATTCCACGTTTTCCTTGTTTGTTATTAGCTGTAATAATTCCCTTGCCAGCCAATACAGGTGTTGGAAAAATAAATTGCCCCAGTCTTTCATCATTTCCTGACGTAATAACCAGGAAATCCAGGTTGTCTGAAATATCGAAAGGTGCGGTTATTCCGTTTTTATTTCTTTTCCAGATGGTTACAAACTGTCCTGTTTTTGCAGGAGTAATTTTGGAAACTCTGTGTTGAACGGTTGCCCCATCAAGTGCAAATGAGCAAGCCCCATATTCTGCACTTTCCGTACCCATTTTGGGGTTTGTCAAATCAAAACCACACCTGTCGTAAACCAGCGCTTTGATAAGCTTTAAGTCGCGATGAAATGAATTTATTGTTACTGATGTGTTTTCGCTTGTCATATTCGCTATCGTTCGCCTGTTCGTTTCTTGTTTCAGTATCTACCCGGCTATGAACACTAACAATCCGAGGAGCGTATGATTTTCCAAATCTAATTATTTAGCGGTTCACCAGGCCAGCCTGAATGCAGCTTTGCGTTCTTCCACACATCTTTTACCCGGTCGTGATTGCTTCTTCCATCTATCACTGGTTTTCAGCACCTGCAGGATCGCTCAAATAATTATAATTTATTGATGACCTCTTATCCTGTTCGCCGATATCGTTACAGTATCTGGAAGTTTAAACTTTGTCATGCATTTTTTTCCCGGTTTCAACACCGGAGCAAGATGCAAAGCAATACCATAATTATTCATCACCTAAACAAAATAAAATGAAGAACGTAAAATTGAGCCTGCTCTTTATCGCAACATTATCGGTGCTTTTAAGTTGCTCGAAATCCAAAGAGGAAGTGGAAACCTGCGAGGATACACACAGCACTAAGGTGACTTTCGTTAATTCCGGCAGTACGGCACTGCGGGTGGTGGTGTCGGCAAGAATAACTCCGCAATATGAACCGATAGATCCGTTATTTACTATTGATCTTCCGGCCGGACAATCAGCAGGTAAAGAATTTCAAGGAGGCAGGTATGTTACTACCTGGTACAACGGCTGCGCTTCGGGTTGCAAAAGGCTGGGCAACTTTTTTAGAGATTTTAATGAATGTAATGAATACGAAGAAAAGCAGTAAACGTGGAAGCAGCGATATTTTCTTACAACTTTACACCGTGGAGCCTAAAATATAATACGGCTTTTCTACTAGCGAGCATACTGCCGGCGGCCTGTCCTGCTAACAGACTCTGAGGATAATAAATATTTCTACTTTCGTATCTTTTCTGTACGGAATCTTAATTTTATGATTGTTGATCGTCGTCAATTCAAGGAGCGGAGTGTTTTCTAAATCTCACCGCGAATGAAAAATCCCGGCTTTAGCCGTAAACAGTTCAAAAAAAAGGATGTGGGTAAATTAGTAAAATTAAGACCAAGCCGACTTTTTCAAGTGTAACGGGTTTCATTGATACAATCGCAGATGAGCAAAAGCGTAAAGACAATTACGCTATACTTAAACTGATGGAAAAAGCGACAAAGGAAAAGCCGAAAATGTGGGGTAGTTCTATAATCGGTTTGGGAATGTACGATTTAAAAGTGCCGCCACTGACCGGGAAGTTGACTGGTTCAAAATTGGATTTTCCCCGCGTAAGGCTAACCTATCATTACATATGGGCCTTGATATAAAGCGCCACGGTGATGCTTTAAGCAAATTAGGTAAACACAAGACCGGCGTTGGTTGTCTGTATATTAATAAACTTGGTGACGTTGACATAAAAGTGTTGGAGAAGATCATCACTGCCGCAGCAAAATAAAACAATTTCTTTCTTATTCTTTTAGAGATGCGCTCAACAGAAGCCGTATGTATATCACGCAACTAATTTACATTTTGGATGGGCAGGAGTCCATTTTTGACCAGTTTGAAGACATCGCTATTCCCATAATATCCAAATACAATGGACGGCTTTTGCTGCGTGTGCGGCCAGGTGCCGATGCATATATAGAGAGCAATACAGAAAATCCCTATGAAATCCATCTTGTAGAATTTGAAACGGAACACGATTTTACTAATTTTATGCAGGATGAAGAACGAAAAGGATTTCTACATTTGAAAGAGCAATCTATAAAATCCGTTTTACTGATAAAAGGAACAAAGCTCTGATGCCATCCCTGCACGTAATGCTTCAGGCCGGTTCAACTCAAACACTCAATACGGGCAAACCATGGATCATTGCATCATACATTATGAACTATCCTGTCCTGGAGGTATGCTTTATATCACGCCACATGTTTCATCATCATGTCCTGGATAAACCAGCTTTCGACACACAAATAAATAATCACCGGGGCTCAATTCCCCCCAGCGCCTCAGCTAGTCTTCACGCCGCAGCACACCATTGAACCCAATCACGGAGTCGGGTAAACTACGCGGATCGATCACTTGACCGCTATTTGCTATATAGGTAGTATAGCGAAACTGCTGCCCCGCTCCTGCCGGCACCTCGATGATCGTGTACGTTTTTTTTGCCGTATCTGCATGGCCCATAATCCTTCTTTCGCCGCTGCCTATACAGCCCGCATTCAACAACCTGATCCCTTCCTTTTTTGCAGGATAAAAAGCATGCTGGTGCCCGCTGATATACAAGTCGATGCCATTGTCTTTAAAAAACGATAAAGCGCCGTCAGCGTCTGCATTTACTTCGCCGGGTTTATTTTTTTGTTCCACTATAGGGTATAGCGGTAAATGGCCCAGCAGAACTCTCATTTTCGCCGCCCTGGCAGTAATAGTGGCAAGTTGCGCATTCATCCATTCATATACTTCGGCGGGAACCCTGGCGCCTGCTGCATCCCAACTGATGAAGAATACATTGTTTAAAATATAACTAAAATAAAAAGGGTAATGTGTACTATCAATAAAATGCAGGCCAGTAGCATTTACATTTTCTATCCAAAATTGTTTGGCCATTGCCCGGTCCGTCAAATAAGAAGGTGATGCATCATGATTGCCCAGGGTAAAACCAAATGGAATCTTTAACTGCTGTACAGGGGTTAAAACTGTTTGTTTAAATCCCTGCCACATCGCTTTTATGTTTTGCTCAGTCAGCGAAGCTTTCTGCCCCGCTATCATATCGCCGCCGCATAAGATGATATCGGGTTTGATCATCGCCATCTTTTTTATGACAGCACTTACTTCGGCATCATAATCCACCGACCCGTAGCTGGCATTAAGATCGCTGATGACCGCTATCTTTAATGGTTTATCCAGGTGTTTGCCGGTATTCGGCACGTACTTAACGTTGCAGGCCAATATCAGCCATACACTCAATAACAAACCCGGCCCTGGCACAAATCTTATTTTCAAAAAAAGAAGTTTAGATGTTTGCAATATAGATCAATATGCATAGACAGTTACTCAAATTTAAGAGAAGCCACGGTATCAATGATTCTCCTTACTGCTGTCAATTGTATTAGTGGCCGAATAAAATAATAAGGATAAAAGATTAAAGAATTCATGAGGATCAGGCACGTACTCCCATTACGGTTACTATGACCAAAAAGTGTCCAATGGAGACGAAGCGCCAAAGCGGAATAATAATCACGTAACCGCTCCATTTTGTATATTACATCCCCTTTACCAGAACGGCACACTATGAATCGAATTGACCGGCTTTTTGGAATACTCACCCTGCTGCAATCAAAGAAATTTGTACCTGCGGAAAAAATATCGGACAAGTTCGGAATAAGTATACGTACGGTTTACCGTGATATAAAAGCACTAGGCGAATCAGGTATCCCGATCAGTTTTGAACAACATAAAGGCTATTTCGTTGTGCAGGGTTATTTTCTTTCCCCGGTATCGTTCAGCACAGAAGAAGCAAATGCGTTCTTATTAATGGAAGCGATTGTTTCGGGTTTTTCTGATAAGTCCATTCAAACTCATTACTCCAACGGCCTGAACAAGATCAAGGCGGTACTCCGTTCTTCGCAAAAAGAAAAAATAGACACGCTCTCGGAAAATATAAAGTTGCAGGTGCCTTCGCATATCCGCTACGATTTTGAGTACCTGTCCATCATTCAAAATGCAATTTCTTCAAAGACCATCCTCGATATAGATTATAAAAACAATAGCGAGGAGATCAGTAAACGACGTATTGAGCCTATCGGGCTCGTCTTCTATGCATTTAGCTGGCATCTCATAGGCTGGTGCCATATGCGTAGTGATTACCGCGACTTCAAAGTAGCCCGCATTCTCAAGCTGAGAAATACGGATGAGGCTTTCTGCAAACAGGATCACATCGAACTTGATGGCTATATGAAAATGCTTCCCGTGAATTACTGAAAAAAAACCTCCTTCTTCAAAATACACTGACATAGGGTTGACAGTAAGCATTTGTTATTTTGTTATAACAAAAACAAATAATTATGCCCTTAATGCGAATGCTCTTGAAAGAAATGGACCATGAAGCCGCCACAACCCGTAAAATGCTGGAACGTGTACCGAACGACAGATATGACTGGAAGCCTCATGAACGAAGCATGACTATCCACCGCCTCGCCACGCATATCGCAGAACTGCCATCGTGGGTCGGCATGGCGCTTACGACCAGCGAACTTGATTTTGCCAATAATCCATACGAGCCCCCTGTGATCGGTAACACCGCCGACCTGCTTGCTTACTTCGAAAAGTCATATGCCGAAGGCCGTGCCCATCTTGAAAAAGCTACAGAGAAAGACCTGGAGCCGGATTGGACATTACGGAATGGCGATACCATTTATAGTGTAGAAAGCAAGGGCGATGTAATTCGTATGAGTTATTCGCAGATCATTCATCACCGCGCACAACTGGGCGTGTTCCTTCGCTTGCTCAATATACCGATACCCGGCAGCTATGGGCCGAGTGCAGATGAAGTAAATGAATAATATTTTTTACCGGGAATTTATTAGAGTAAAAAACAATTCTCACTCTTATCATCTTCCCGTATTACTGATCTTTCACGTTAATTTTTCCCTGATATGCAACAACTGGTAAATACTCATGATAAATTGGCCCCCGCTCCTTCCGCCGCTTCATCGCAACACGACTTTGATTTCCTTGTGGGGCATTGGAAAATTTACAATCGAAAATTGAAAACAAGACTTGCCGGATGTACGGGCTGGCTTGAATTTGATGCGCACCAGGAAATGCGCCATATCCTCAACGGAACCGGTAACATGGATATCTTTAAAACTACGATTGATGACAAATCTTTTGAGGGAATGACACTGCGTCTCTTCGATCCTGTTTCACGTCTCTGGAGCATTTACTGGGCCGATAGCAATGCGGGCAAACTGGATCCACCGGTTATTGGCTCTTTTGAAAATAACATAGGGACATTCGCTTGCCGTGACGTCTTCAACGGAAAAGATATTCTTGTAAAATTTATTTGGGATAAAACAAACCCTGAACAGCCGGTATGGAGCCAGGCATTTTCGGACGACGGCGGCAAAACATGGGAATGGAACTGGTATATGTATATGACAAGAGCTACTGATGAAACAAGAAGTGCGCAAGGATGATAACAGTGGCAACGATGATCATAAACTCAATCATGGAATGTGTAGAACGGCTTAACGACAGGCTGTGGCGCTATATAAGATCGGTATTTTAGTTATTACCAGATTCAACCAACAAACTGATGCATACAATTGAACTTCGCAATTATCTTTTGAAACCCGGAACAAGAGACCGCTTTATCAATTATTTCAAAGAACATTTCATTGATGCACAACATGACCTGGGAGCTTATATACCATGTTTGTACAGGATAAAAAATGAGCCTGACCGCTTTTTTTGGATCCGCGGCTTTAAAGATATGCGTGCAAGAAGTGGTTTCCTGCCATCCTTTTATGGCGGTGGAGTTTGGAAAAAATACGGCCCCGCTGCTAATGATATGATGCTGGAATGGCATAACGTCCATTTGGTAAAACCTCCAATAGGAACTAATCCTGTATTTGAACCAAAAGAAGGAATAACTGTGATCGATTCTTATACCACAAAAGATGATTGTCTTGACAAGCTAGTTACTTTTTTTAATAGAGAATATATTCCTTTTTTAAATCGATCAGCAATAACCGGTGTAACGCTATGGACAAGTGAGATGATAGAAAATGATTTTCCCCGATTACCTGTATACCAGCATGTAAACCTTTTTATAGTAATAACACACTACAGCACTGAACAGGAATACAAATTAACATTTAACCGTTTGAATACTACCCATAAAGAATTGGGCATGGCTATAAAGGAAATGATCAAAGGTAAGAACAGTTTGATCTTGTACCCCATCGTGTATTGAGCATTGGTATTGAACGTTCGTCGTTGACCATCGAAATAATATTCTGCCGATCATCCAACTCCGATGTCAAATAAAAAAGCCACCCGCTTACCGGATGACTCCCCGCTGTGGCGGGCAGATTATTTTTTGGAGAAGCCCGGTTACGCGATAATAACCGAAGGCGTCCAT
>WUUC01118729.1_pt1 | contig 11902 bp, 6 predicted proteins | sample 6278441 | NCBI WGS metagenome assembly WUUC01 (sample SAMN13675441, study PRJNA597444) | soil metagenome | isolation source: soil | place: USA: Washington | collected 2017-10 | reverse complement strand
CGGTGGCCGAGCTCCTGGCCCGGTTCGAGCAGGCGACGATCGACGCGTTGCTGGCCGGTGGTGAGCAGGTGCGGTCGGCCCCGAGGCTGGTCGAGGAGGGGCTGGCGCCGGCGCCGTTCGGGACCTTGGCGTGCGGGCGGCGAGGTCCGCTGGCGGATCTGTGCGTCGCCGTGACCGTGATCGCAGCGGACGGATCGCTGCGGCCCAACCCGCTGTGGACGCTGGTCCGGGCCACCGACGAGGTCGTCCCGACCGTCGACGAGGACGACGTGCTCGAACGGTTCGCAGCGGCGGTCCCCGACAGCGACGACCACCTGGTGGCCGAGGTGACCGGGGTCGAGGAGGTCACGGTCACGGCCTCGCTGGCCGGGCACGAGCTGGTCCTCCGCTTCGACGGCGGTCGGGACGTCAGCCCGCCGTCGAACGCCTGGCCGTCTGCGGTCTGGCAGTACGACGCCGCCGCCTACCGGGCGGTGACCGGAGGTCGCTACCACGGCGTGCCCCTCGACGCGGCCTCTTCGTGGGCGTGGCCGGCGCTGGTGGAGCTGCTGTCCGACCCGCCCCAGGGCAAGGGTCTGGACGTGGGCCTCGACGGGGTGGCCGACCAACTCGCGCATGTGGTCCACCACCGGCACCGGGTCCGGCCCGGGCCAGCGTGGCCACCCGCCGAGGGGCAGGCCACGGCCGAGGCCGCCGCCCGGGTCGTCGAGGTCGACAACCGTGGCGGACAGCGCCAGATCGAGGTCGTCGTCGAGCTGTCGTCGGACGCGGGCCTGGTGGCCACGGTCGAGGCCGGACTGCTGGTCCGCCGACCGCCGCCACCGGGCACACCGTCCAGGTACCGGTCCACGCACCACCGCCGCACGATCGACGTCGGCGGACAGGCCGAGCGCAGCCTGCTGCTCGACCACGAAGCCGTGTCCGGTGACGGGCTGACCCTCCACCGCCGGCTGGACGTCGACGTCGTCACCACCAGCACCTGGCCCCCCGGGAAGGGCAGCCCGAGGTTCACCGCCTCAGGGCGGATGGGCGACCTGGAGGTCGAGCTCGACCGCGCCGGCGACGAGGCGGTGAACCCGGTCGACGCCCTGCTCGATGTCCTCGACCCGTCGATCGACGGGCGGCGGGAGCGGCCGAGGGTCGAGCTGGCCTCGGTCGACGACACGGCCCCAGCGGACATGGTGGCCTTCGCCGAGATCGGCGGCGACCACAACCCGCTGCACCGCTCGGTCCTGGCCGCTCGGCGGGCGGGCCTCGACGAGCCCATCGTCCACGGGATGTGGACCGCCGCCCGGGCTGCAGCCGTGGTGGTCGACGAGGTGTGCGACGGGGACGCCGGCCGGCTGGTCGACTGGTCGGTGCGGTTCACGGCACCGATGCCGCTGGCGGCCCAGATGGAGATCACCGCCGCCCGGGTGGCTGTCGACGACGGGCGCTGGCGGGTCGAGGTCGTGGTCCGTGGCGACGAGGTCGTCGTGGCCACCGGCGTGGCCCTGGTCGAGCCCCCGCCGATGGCGCTCGTGTTCCCCGGCCAGGGGGTGCAGGCGCAGGGGATGGGGGCCGACGACCGGTCCCGCTCGCGAGCCGCCCGCCAGGTGTGGGAGCGGGCCGACGCTCACGTCCGGACCAGCCAGGGCTGGTCGCTCCTCGACGTGGTCGATCGGAACCCGGCCGAGTTGCGGCTCGTCGGCGCTGGCTCGGGCGAGGTGGTCCGCCACCCCGCCGGTGTCCTCCACCGGACCGAGCTCGCCCAGGTGGCTCTGGTCGTCCAGGCCGCCGCCCAGCTGGCGGAGTTGCGGGCTTCGGGTGCCCTGCCCCAGCGGTTCATCGCCGCCGGGCACAGCGTCGGTGAGATCAGCGCCCTGGTCGCCCTGGGTGTGCTGCCGCTGGAGGCGGCGCTCGACCTGGTCCACCAGCGGGGGTTGGCCATGCAGGCGGTTGTGCTCCGCAAGGACGACGGCTCCTCGCCCTACCGGCTGGCCGCAGTCGACCCGTCGGCTGCGGGCCTCGACGCCGCCCGCTTGTCAGAGCTGGTCAGCGTCGTGGCCGATGAGACCGGCGAGCTCGCCGAGATCGTGAACCACAACGCCGAGGGGCGGCAGTACGTGGTGGCGGGGACCGTCGAGTCGCTTTCTGCCTTGGCCGGGCGGCTTGGCTCGGGCGTGCGGGTGCTCGACGGCATCGACGTCCCCTTCCACTCCTCGGTCCTGGCTCCGGCCGTCGACCGCTACCGCACCCACCTCGACCGGCTGATCGGCGAGGTCGACGGGCCGCTGCTGATGGGGCGGTGGGTGCCCGACCTGACCGGCCGGCCCTTCGCCCTCGGCCCCGACGACGATGCCCGAACGCAGGTGATCGACCTGCTCGCCCGCCAGATCGCCGCGCCTGTCCGCTGGATCGAGGTCCAGCAGGCGCTGGCCACACCGGCGGTCGCCGGGGGACCGGGCGTCCGCCGCCAGGTGGAGGTGGGTCCCGGACGGTCGCCGATCCTCACCAACCTCGCCGAGCTGACCGGCGCCGGCCCCGCCGAGACGCTGCACGCCGCTCGGGACCACGACAAGGTCCGTTGGGCCGAGGCCCCTCCTCCGCCCGTCGACGAGGACGACGGCGAGCTCGTCGTCGCTGCGCCTGCTGCCCGGCCGGCCTCGGTGCCGGCGGCCGCAGCCACGCCGGTGGCGGACCGGTCGCTCGGCGCCGGCGATGCCCTCCGGCTGGTCCTGGCGATCCAGGCGAGGGTCCGGCTCGACCAGCTCGACGAGGACGAGATGCTGGACGAGCTGTTCCAGGGCGTCTCGTCCCGCCGCAACCAGGTGCTGGTCGACCTCGGCCGCGAGCTGGAGCTGGCCGGGACCGAGGGCGTGCTCGACCTGCCTCTCCGCCGCCTGGCCGACGAGGTCGCCACCCGCTCGCCCCGCTACCGCTTCCCCGGCACCTACCTGCGGGACACGATCAGCGCCGGCCTCAACCGGGCGCTCGGCCCGGCCGGGCTGTCACGCCGCGACGCGCTCGGCCACCTCTCCACGACCTGGGGCCTGGGACCGGGACTGGCGGAGCAGGTGCTGGTCACCGTGGCCATGGAGACCCGCCCGGCGGCGTCGGCGAGGGGTGGTCCACTGGGCCGGCGAGGCGACGACCTGCCCACCACACCCGCCGCCGGGCGCCAGCTGCTCGACCAGGCCGTGGGCTGGATGTCGGCCGCCACCGGCCTGGACCTGCGCCCGGCCTCCACCGCCAGCGAGGGGGCGGTCGACGAGGCCACGGTCCGCAAGGCCGGTGAGCGGTTGGAGTCGGCGCTGGTGGGCGCAGCTCGTCACGTGCTCGACGCCCTCGATCCGCAGGACGCAGCCCCCGCCGAGCGGGCCGACGGCGACGCCGACCGCCTGGCCGTCCTCGACCGAGAGCTGGGCTCCGATCGGGCCGAGCAGGTCGCCGGGCGGTTCGACGCTCGCCGCAACGTCCACTTCGCCTCGATCGGGGCCATGGCGCGGGCCGACCTGGTGGCGCTCTTCCACGACGCCGTGGCCCGCCGCCGTCCGGATGCCGAGCTGGCCGCCGAGGCCGACCGCATCGCCATCCACGCCGGCGATCCCGCCTTCGCCGCCAACGTCGCCTGGTTCCGACGCCAGTCCCTGGCCGCCGATCGTCCCGACGTCGCCGCGCTCCTGGACACGCTGGCGTCTGCGCGGCGGACGCCGCTGCTCCCGCTCGCCGTCCGGCCGACCGTCGAGCTGTCGGACACCGGTGAGCCCATCGCCGTCGAGACGCCGGTCGCCGCGAGCCGCATCACCGACCTGGTGGGCGACATCCCCGACGCCACTCCCGACTTCAGCGGCGAGGTCGCCCTGGTCACCGGGGCCAGCCCCGGATCGATCGCCGGCGAGATCGTTCGCCACCTGCTCCGGGGCGGGGCCACGGTGATCGCCACCACCTCGGCCGCCACGCTCGAACGCCGGCGCTGGTGGCGCGAGGTCTACCGGGAAGCCGCTGCACCCCACGCCGAGCTGCACCTGGTCCCCGCCAACCTCGCCTCGTTCGCCGACATCGATGCCCTGGTCGACTGGCTCGGGCTCGACGACGGGCTGGTCCCGACGCTGCTCGTTCCCTTCGCTGCGGTGTCCACCGTCGGCGAGGCGACCGAGGCAGGGGCGGACGGCGAGGCGGCTCTGCGGGTCCAGCTCCTCGGCGTCGAGCGGCTCGTCGCCCGCACCGCCGAGCGGGCAGGTCGGCCGGTGACGGTGCTCGTGCCGTTGTCACCCAACCACGGCGACCTGGGCGGCGACGGTCCCTACAGCGAGACCAAGGCCGGGCTGGAGGTGCTCGTCCGCCGGGCCCGCTCCGAGCAGGCGACCTGGGGACGGCACGCCTGCATCGTCAACGCCCGCATCGGCTGGGTCCGGGGAACGGGGCTCATGCGGGCCAACGACCCGATCGCGGGACTGGTCGAGGAGCGTCTCGGCATCCGCACCTTCTCGGCCGCCGAGATGGGGTGGCTGCTGGCTGCCGCGTGCGCCGATCCACATCCGGAAGGCGAGGTCGACGTCACCGGCGGCCTCGCCGAGGTGACAGACCTGCGGGCCGCGCTCGAACCCCTGGCCGCCGAGCTGGCCGACCGGTCCGTGATGCAGCGGCGCCACCACGAGCTGACGACCGCCCTCGCCCGGCGCCTCCATCCCGACGAGCCTGCCGCCGGGATCAGGCCGCTGCCGATGCCCCAGCCGGTCGTCCCGGCCAGCCTCGATCCACTGCCGCAGCCCGAGATCGACGCCCGCGACATGGTCGTCATCGTGGGCGCCGGCGAGTTGGGGCCGTGCGGGACGGCTGCCGCCCGCTTCGCCCTCGAACTGCACGACGGGGACGAGCCGCTGCCCGACGCCGTGGTCGTCGAGTTGGTCTGGTTGTGCGGCCTGGCCACCTTCGAGCGCGACGGGTACCGGGGACGCTGGATCGACGCCGCTACCGGGACCGCCGTCGACGAGTGGTCGCTGGCGGACCGGTACCGCGACGCCGTGGCTGAGCGGGTCGGACTGCGCCCGCTCGCAGCCGACGGACTGCTCGACCCCGCGGGCACGACCGTCCTGGCCCACGTCCATCTCGACCACGACGTCACCTTCGAGGTCGCCTCCGAGGATGCGGCCCGCTCCTTCCTCGCCGCCGACCCCGTCCACACGTCGATCGCGTCGGGGACCGGCGGCGATGGCGGTGACGTTTGGAGCGTCACCCGCAAGGCCGGGACGGTCGTCCGGGTCCCTCGCCTGGTCGAGCACACCCGGCGGGTCGCCGGACAGCTGCCCACCGGCCTCGACCTCGGGCGGTTCGGGATCCCCGGCGACATGCTCGTCAGCGCCGACCGCCTGGCCCTGGTCAACCTGGCCTGCACCGCCGAGGCCTTCCGCCAGGCCGGCACGACGCCCGAGGAGCTGCTGGCCGCGGTCCACCCGGCGATGGTCGCCAACACCCAGGGCGCCGGCATGGGTGGGCTCGCCTCGGTCCGCCACCTGCTGCGTGACCAGCTGCTCGACGACCCCCGCCAGAACGACCGCCTGCAGGAGTCGCTGGGCAACGTCGTCGCCGCCCACGTCGTCCAGAGCTACGTCGGTTCCTACGGACCGATGGTCCACCCCGTCGCCGCCTGCGCCACCGCCGCCGTCTCGCTGGAGGAGGCCGTCGACAAGATCCACGCCGGCAAGGCCCTGGCCGTGGCGGCCGGCGGCTACGACGACCTCACCCCCGAAGGCATGGCCGGGTTCGCCGACATGGCCGCCACCGCCTCCAGCGACGAGCTCGACGCGTCGGGGATCACGCCCGCCGAGGCCTCCCGCCCCAACGACGTCCGCCGCCAGGGCTTCGTCGAGTCCCAGGGCGGAGGCGCCTTCCTCGTCGTCCGCGGCGACGTCGCCCTGCGCCTGGGCCTCCCCGTCCAAGGCGTGGTCGTCTACGCCGGTTCCTTCGGCGACGGCCTGCAGGCCTCGATCCCCGCTCCCGGCCTGGGCGCGTTGGCCTCCGCCCGTCCGTTGGCCGACGCCCTCGCTCGCCACGGCCTGTCGGCGGACGACATCTCGTTCGTGTCCAAGCACGACACGTCGACCGAGCTCAACGACCCCAACGAGGCCGACCTCCACCACCGCCTGCAGGACGCCCTCGGCCGCACCCCCGGCAACCCGCTGCTCGTCGTCTCCCAGAAGTCCGTCACCGGCCACTCCAAGGGCGGCGCCGCCGCCTGGCAGGTAGCCGGTGTGTTGCAGACGCTGGCCACCGGATCGGTCCCCGGGAACCACAACCTCGAGTCCCTCGATCCCGCCCTCCACCCCCACACCCACCTCACCCACAGCCACCGCCCGCTCCACCTCGCCGAGCCCCCACGCGCCGCCCTCCTCACCAGCCTCGGCTTCGGCCACGTCTCGGCCGTCGTCGCCCTGGCCCACCCCGACCTCTTCCTCGCCGCCCTCCCTGCCGCCACCCGCCCGGACTACCTCGCTGCCGCCCAGTCCCGCCGCCGCGCCGCGCTCCAGTCCCACCTCGCCTCCCGCCACGGCTCCACCCCCTCCCTCCGCCGGCAAGTCCCCCCTCCCACCCGCGCCGCCGAAGCCGCCCTCCTCCTCGACCCCGACCCGGCACCGCCGTCGTGATCCTGGGCGTGGGGTTGGACGTGGTGGGTGTGGCCGGGTTCGCCGAGCAGTTGGACGACCCGGCGTCAGGGCTCGTCGAGGCGACCTTCCGGCCGGCGGAGCTGCGGACGGTGTCGCCCGATCCCGAGCGGCGCGCGTGGCACCTGGCCGGGTTGTTCGCGGCGAAGGAGGCGTTCGTGAAGGCGTGGTCGGCGTCCCGCCGGGGACGTCCGCCGCAGCTGGCGAGCGTCGACCTGCGGGAGATCGAGGTGGTCGACGACGGCTTCGGCCGTCCCGGCCTCCGCCTCCACGGCGAGGTGCGCCAGGCGCTGGCCGCGCCCGAGCCGCCGACGGTGCACGTGTCGATCAGTCACGACGGGGGAGTGGCGGCGGCGACGGTGATCCTGGAAAGTTGAATTGGAATCCTGGTTCTAGCGGGCGCCCGGCGCAGCCATGGGCCAGACTGCGGGGCAAGCGGGGGCGAGGACGAAGGATTCCAGTTCGAACCATCTGGGGGGATGGCTGCTGTGCGTGATGATCCGGGTCTTCCGATCAAGCTGAACCCGTGCTCCAACGGCGAGTTCGATCCGCCGCCGCCGAGCGACCGAGTGAAGGAGGCGGTGCGCCGGGCCCGCCAGATGTGCGACGAGAACGCCCGTCGCATCGGCATGGACCGCCGCGACTTCCTCCGCACGTCGATGGGGGCGGCGACGGTCCTCATGGCCTTGGCGGCCTGCTCGAACGACGAGAAGAAGGCGGGCGACAGCGGCTCGGGGGGCTCGGGCGGCACGTTCGACGTCCCCGACGAGGCGATGGTCGAGCCCGACGCGGCGCTCGAGGCGCTGGGCAGCGACCAGCCGATCATCGACATGCAGACCCACCTGCTCGAGTACCCGGCGGACGTCGAGGGCGGCATCGGCACGCTGTTCCCCTACGCCAACGAGTGCGGCGAGGCCGATCCGGGCGACTGCTTCACCACCGAGTACTGGATCGAGGAGCTGTTCGGCCGCAGCGACACCACCGTCGCGGTCATCTCGGCGCTACCCCACGTGGGCGAGCCCAACCCGCTGTCGGCCGAGATCATGGCCGAGGCGCGCGACGAGGCGCTGCGGCTGTGCGGTGACGGCCGGGCGCTGGTCCAGGGCCACTGCTGGCCCAACGTGGGCGAGCTCGAGGCCGTCCTCGCCGGCATGGAGGAGGAGTCCGCCCGCTTCGACATCTCGGCGTGGAAGACCTACACCCACGTCGGCCCCGGCTACACCCTCGACGACCACGACGGCGTCGAGGTGGGCGAGGCGCTGCTGAACAAGATCGAGGAGCTGGGCCCGCCCATCCTCTGCGTCCACAAGGGCCTGGCGGTCATCGGCGGCGGTGACCCCAAGTTCGCCTCGCCGGTCGACATCGGCCCGGCGGCGGTGAACCACCCCGACCTGTCGTTCTGCATCTACCACTCGGGCTTCGAGGCCGGCGTGGTCGAGGGCGCCTACGACGCCGCCAACCCCAACGGCGGCATCGACCGGCTCATCAAGTCGATGGAGGACAACGACCTCGGTCCCGGCTCCAACGTCTACGCCGAGATCGGGTCGACCTGGCGCTTCGTCATGGGCGATCCCGAGGCCGCCGCCCACACGCTGGGCAAGCTGCTGGTGGCGTTCGGGCCCGAGCGCATCCTGTGGGGCACCGACTCGATCTGGTACGGCTCACCCCAGGACCAGATCCAGGCCCTGCGCTCGTTCCAGATCACCGCCGAGTTCCAGGAGCGCTACGGCTACCCCGAGCTCACCGACGAGATCAAGCACAACATCTTCTGGCGGAACGCGGCGACGCTCCACGACATCGACACCGCCCGGCTGCCGTGCGACACCACGCCCGCCGAGCGGGAAGAGGCCCGGGCGTCGTCCCGCCTCCCCAACCGCACCTACGGCCCCGAGACGGCGACCGCGGCGCGCAAGGTGTTCAAGGGCACCCACCCCTGGGCCTTCTGGCGCAAGTAGCCGAGCTGTCTTCCCCTCCCCCGATCAGGGGGAGGGGAAGCAGGTCACTGCCCGAAGATCGCCAGCCACTCGTCGACGTTGCGGGGCTTGAACACGAAGTTCATGCGCCGGGTCTCGGCCATGGAGGCCGACGGCTCGGCCGAGTAGAGGTGCCCGGGGAAGAGGATCGCTTCGTCGGGCACCTTGGCCAGCTTCTGCGTCAACGACTCGTACAACCGCGCGGGATCGCCGCCGGGCAGGTCGGTGCGCCCGCAGCCTTCGAGGAAGAGCGTGTCGCCCGACACCAGGTAGCGCCCGTCGACCAGGAAGCACTGGCTGCCGGGGGTGTGGCCGGGCGTGTGGATCAGCTCGACCTCCACCTCGCCGACCTGCACCACGTCGCCGCTGGCGTGCTCGACCAGATCGGTCGCCGAGGCGCCGGTGATCCGCTGGACCCACGGCGCCTCGTCCTCGTGCACGTGGACCGGCACCGGGTTCAGCGTCAGCAGCTCGCGCACACCGCTGATCTGGTGGCCCATCATGTCGCCGCCCACGTGGTCGGGGTGGTAGTGGCTGGCGAGGGCGCCGGTCACCTTCATCCCGTCGGCGGCGGCGACGTCGAGCAGCCCCTCGACGTCGTAGGCGGCGTCGATGGCGACCGCCTCGCCGGTGGCCCGATCGCCCACCAGGTAGGCGAAGTTGACCATCTGGCGGGCCAACGGATCGGTGCGGGCGATGTCCCGGCCGCACAGCAGCTGCCGGAAGTAGAGGCGGTCGTCGTCGCTCACAGAGCGAGGCTACATAGCACGGCGATGAAGAACGTTGGTGGATCTCCCCCGCCACCTACGTGACATCCGCCCGCGTTTAGGTAACGGTGTGGGCAGTCATGACTGTCCCGCAGCACGAACGAGACAGCCCTCCCCCCATCGCCGCAGCACCGCCTCGTCCGGTCACGGTCCTCGGTCGCCCGATCGAGGGCGTGAGCCTCGACGTGGGTGGGGTGCTCACGGTGCCCGACCAGGGGCTCATCGGCCACGCCCTGGCGCAGCGCGGGGTGCCGTTCGACCGCGCCCGCTTCGACCTCGCCCACTACCACGCCATGGCCGAGGTCGAGCGCTGCCGTTCGCTGCCCGAGGAGTTCACCGACTACCAGCGGGGGTTGCTCCACGCCCTCGACGTCCCCGACGAGCACCTCGAGCCCGGGGCCGCCGTCCTGGTCGGCCTCCAGTGCTGCGCGCTGTGGTGCCAGCGGGTGCCCGGATCGATGGACGCGGCCCGCCGCCTGGCCGCCGCCGGGCTCCGCCTCGGCATCACCAGCAACGCCGACGGGACCATCGAGGACCTGCTTCGGCGTCACGAGATCGCCCAACGGGGCTCTGGACCGGGGATCGCCGTCGACCACATCACCGACTCGGGCGTCCTGGGCACCAACAAGCCCGACCCCGCCATGTTCCTGGCCACCGCGGCCGGGCTCGGCCTCGCGCCCGAGCGCGTCTGCCACATCGGTGACAGCGCGAGCTTCGATGCGGAAGGCGCCGCGGCGGTCGGCATGCTGGCCGTCCACGTCGACCCGTTGGGGTCGTGCCCGGGTGACCACCACCACGTGGGATCGCTGGCGGGCCTCGCCGACCTGGTCGACCAGGCAGTGGCCGCGGCGCCGGCCGCACCCGGACGGGTGACAGCCGAGGGAGGAGTGGGGTGAGGACGTTCACGATCGTCGACCGCGCCCACATGGTGGCGGCGCTCGACGAGGAGTGGGATGCGCTCGTCACCCTGGCCGGTGACCTCGAGCCCGACGATTGGGCGCACGCCACCGACTGCCCCGGGTGGACGGTCAAGGACCTCTACGCCCACATCATCGGCATCGAGTCGCTGCTGCTCGGGCGGCCTGCGCCCAACATCGAGGTGCCCGAGCACGTCCCCCACGTCCGCAACGAGATGGGCCGGTCCAACGAGGCGTGGGTGCTGGCCTACCGCCGCAAGTCCGGGTCCGAGGTGGTGGGGGACCTGGCCGAGGTGGTCACCGAGCGCCGGGCGCAGCTGGTCCACATCGACCAGGAGGCCTTCGACGCCCCCTCGTGGACCCCGGCCGGCGAGGACAGCTACGGCCGCTACATGCGCATCCGGGTCATGGACCAGTGGTTCCACGAGCAGGACGCCCGCGAGGCCCTCGGCCGCCCCGGCCACCTCGACGGGCTGGCCCCCCAGGTCGTCCTCGACGAGCTCACGTCGGCCATGGGCTACGTGGTCGGCAAGCAGGCCAACTTCCCCGAAGGGTCGTCGGTGCGCATCAACCTGCGCGGACCGATGTCCCATCGCTGGGACATCGCGGTCACGGACCGGGCGAGGGTGGTCGACCAGTTGAACGGTGAACCGACCGTGACTCTGACCATGCCGGGCGCCACCTTCTGCCGCCTGGCCGGTGGCCGGCGCGAGTGGAACCACCCCTGGGTGCGTAGCGCCGTTGTGGTGCACGGCGATCACGACCTGGCCGACCAGCTGCTGGCCAACCTGGCGTTCATGATCTGACCGCGAACGAATGACACGCACCGTGAACAGGCCCTGACGCGGCGCGAAACCGCTGGTACGCAGCACTAGTCTCCCCGGGGTGGGATTTGGTGACCGGTTTCGCGAAGCCGCCGAGGCGGCTCGCGCCAACATCGTCGAGCAAGGTGTGGCCCACGCACACTCCGCCCACGGGGTCCACGGCCTCGACCTCACGGCCGAAGACCTGCGGGTCGCCCGCCGGGCGATGGCCATGGGGGCACCCGATCCGTTCTCGCTGATCACCCACGACGAGGTGGTGGCGCTGACCGGGCTGCCCGTCGGCGGTCCGTCGCTGACCTACGCCGACGACGATCTCGGCGTCCGCTTCGACGCCGCCGGGGGCGACAACCGGCGCTGGTCCTTCGGCATCCACGTCGGCCACGCGGCCGACGAGCACACCCGGTTCGACGCCCGCAGCTGGTACGAGTGGATGGTGGCGCTGCTCCACGGCGCCGAGCACGTCCCGCTGGGCGACAGCGCCCGCTACCAGGACGGGCTCCTCTACGTGCTCGGGCACGGGCGCGCCTTCTACGTGCTGGTCGACGCCCCCGACGGGTCACCCACCCGCGAGTGGTGCCTGCGCCTCGCTCGCCGGGTCCTCGAGCGGTTCGCCGCCGGCCAGGCCCGCTGATCCACGGCGTGGGTCGGTGCAGCCGGCGCCGATAGTGGTGATACTGCGGCCATGAGCGACGCAGCCAGCGCGGGCAACGACGCCTCGGGCACCTCCGGCACCTCGGCCGACGGGACGGCCATCGCCTTCGGGTCGGCGAGGGCCCG
>WUUC01098749.1_pt1 | contig 11903 bp, 8 predicted proteins | sample 6278441 | NCBI WGS metagenome assembly WUUC01 (sample SAMN13675441, study PRJNA597444) | soil metagenome | isolation source: soil | place: USA: Washington | collected 2017-10 | reverse complement strand
TTCTCCTTCCGCACCAACAACTGCTCCTTTTACAGCGGCACCAAAGCTCTCGGCGAAGAAGTCCTCGCCGGCACCCCCAACGTCTACATCTGGCGCCTCCGCATCCCCTTCGATAACGTCGACAACCCGCGCAACTACCTCACGAAGCTCATGCGCTACGCGAAGCTCCTCGAAGCCGAGAACTCCATCTCGCAGCTCGACGAATTCGTCGCCGCCACCTTTGCCTGCTGGGAAAAACGCGTCCCCTTCGGCACGTACAACGTCACCAACCCGGGCCATATCACTACGCGCGAAGTCGTTTCCATGATCGAGAAGAGCGGCGTTCACCCCAAAAAATACGAGTTCTTTGCTAGCGAAGCCGAGTTCATGAAAATCGCCGCGAAGACCCCGCGCTCGAATTGTGTCATGAACTCCGCCAAACTCGCCAGCGTCGGCATCCAGATGACCGAAGTTCACGCCTGCGTCGAGCAAGCCCTCCGCACCTGGCAGAAGTAAGAGGAGTAAGTTTTAAGAGGTGTAAGAAGCGTAAGCAGCCCGGACCACCGTAACAATGGGAGCTAAATTCGAGAGCTGGCATGACTTGCTCGTCCGGCAGAATCGCATGCCCCAGTCCTCGAAGTCTATCGGACCACGAAAAAATTTCCCGCCGCCGAACGCTTTTCGTCTCACCGATCAGCCTGTCGCTCCTCAGCGCCGGTCCCGACCAACATCGCTGAAGGCAAAGGACCTGTCACCGGCCCGGACTTCCGGCACTTCTTGATCATCGCACGTGGTTCCACCGAAAAAACCCGCTACCTCCTACGGCTCGCCCGCGATCTCAGCTATCTATCCGCAGAAGACTATTCCGCACTCAGCGCCGCATACACCGACGTTTCAAAAATGCTCAACGCCCTGATAAAAACGCTCCGCTGACCGAGCTTACTCCTCTTACACTTCTTACTCCTCTCATGCACTTACTCGTCACCGGCGGCTGCGGCTTCATCGGCTCCAACTTCATCCGCCAGCGCCTCGCTGAACCGGGCTCGCCCCTCAAGAAACTCGTCAACCTCGACGCCCTTACCTACGCCGGCAATCCCGCCAACCTCGCCGACCTCGCCTCCGACCCCCGCTACGTTTTCGCGCACGGCGACATCGGCGACACCGCCCTCGTCTCGAAGCTCTTCGCCGATCACGCGATCGACGCCGTCGTCAACTTCGCCGCCGAGTCGCACGTCGACCGCTCCATCGATTCCCCCGAGCCCTTCATCCAGACCAACGTCGTCGGCACCCTCCGCCTCCTCAACGCCGCCCGCCTCCACTGGTCGAAACTCCCGTCGCCTAAGAAAGAAAACTTCCGCTTCCTCCACGTTTCGACCGACGAAGTCTACGGCACACTCTCCCTCACCGATCCCGCCTTCACCGAGGAAACCCCCTTCTCCCCCAACAGCCCCTACGCCGCATCCAAAGCCGCCAGCGACCACCTCGTGCGCTCCTACCAGCACACGTACAAGATGCCGACGCTGACGACGAATTGCTCCAACAACTACGGCCCCTTCCACTTCCCGGAAAAACTCATCCCCCTCGTCATCCTCAACGCCCTCGAGGGAAAACCACTTCCCGTCTACGGCGACGGGCAACAAATCCGCGACTGGCTCTACGTCGAGGACCACGCCGCCGCCATCTGGCTTGTCCTCCAAAAAGGTCGCATCGGCGAAACCTACAACATCGGTGGCCTGAACGAAAAACCGAACATCGAGATCGTCCAAACCATCTGCGCCCTCCTCGACCAAAAGTCCCCGCGCGCCGACGGCAAAAAATACGCCGATCAGATCACCTACGTTGCCGACCGCCCCGGCCACGACCGCCGCTACGCGATCAATTGCGACAAACTCCAACGCGAACTCGGTTGGAAACCCCGTGAAAATTTCGCCACTGGCATTGCCAAAACCGTCGGCTGGTACCTCACCCACCGCCAGTGGGCCGCCGACATCACTGCCACGCGCTACGCGCGTGAGAGGCTTGGGGCGAAAGGCTAATGGCGATGGGCGCCGGCTTCAAAGATCTCGAAAGTTTGGGCGGAATCCCGCGACCTGGCCGTGGATATTTATCGGCTCAGCGCCTCCGGAACGTTGGCCAAAGATTTCGCTCTCCGCGATCAGTTGCGCCGGGCATCCGTGATGCGTTCCGTCCAATATTGCCGAAGGCGACGAGCGCGATACCCACAAAGATGCCGTGCGATTCCTCTACATCGCCAAAGGCTCGATAGCCGAACTGCGAACCCGACTGGAAATCGCCTACCGGGTCGATTTAATCACCGCCGAACAATTCGATTCCTCGATGCGCGCTGCGTGCTCATCGCCAAAATGCTCGGCGGACTCATTAAAGCCCGTTCCTCCTCTTTCCCCCCTCGCCCCTAGCCCTTCGCCCATTTCCTCCATGTCTTCGCCCCTCGCCTCTCGCCCCTCGCCCACTCGCCGCGGCATCGTCCTTGCTGGCGGCTCCGGCACCCGGCTCTACCCGCTCACCATCGCCGTCTCCAAACAGCTGATGCCCGTCTACGACAAGCCGATGATCTACTATCCGCTGTCGATCCTGATGCTCTCCGGCATCCGTGAGATTCTGATCATCTCAACACCCGTCGATCTGCCCCTCTTCAAACGCCTCCTCGGCGAAGGCTCTCAGTTCGGCCTCAAATTTAGCTATGCCGAACAACCCAGCCCAGACGGCCTCGCTCAAGCCTTCGTCATCGCTAGTCAAGTCGGCTTCCTCGACGGCCAAACGCCCTCGGCCCTCGTCCTCGGCGACAACCTCTTCTACGGCAACGAGCTCACCACCTCGCTCGAAAGCGCCGCCGCACGCGCGACCGGCGCCACGATCTTCGGTTACCATGTCGCCGACGCCACCGCCTACGGCGTCGTCGAGTTCGCGCCCGATGGCCGCGTACTCTCGCTCGAAGAAAAACCCCCGCAACCAAAGTCCAACTACGCCGTCCCAGGACTCTATTTCTACGACAACGACGTCGTGGCCCTCGCTAAGGCCCTCAAGCCGTCAAAGCGCGGCGAGTTGGAGATCACCGACCTCAATCGCCTTTACCTCGAAGCCGGCAAACTCCACGTCGAACTTCTCGGCCGAGGTACCGCCTGGCTCGACACGGGTACACACGATTCGCTCCTCGCCGCCGGTCAATTCGTCGAGGTCATCGAAAATCGCCAAGGCCTCAAAATCGCCTGCCTCGAAGAAATCGCCTTCCGGCAAAACTGGATCGCCCGCGCCCAGCTCGACGAGCAAATCAAGCGCCTGGGCAAATCCAACTACGGCGCTTACCTCAAAAGACTCGTCGAAGCATAGCCTGAGATTCACCTTCCGCTCAGCGTATCTCATTTACTTTTTTGGACTGCGGCGTCTCGGCACCGCTTTTGAAGGCGAGCCTCGGCTCGCCTTTTTCACGCCCAAGCGTTTCGGCCCGCCTTCTTCTCCGCGACTGCGCTCTCCTTGCTGCCTCCCAAGGTCGAGCCTTCCTCCGCTGATAACTGTCTCCTAAATTCCGCGTCGATTCGCGCGCGTTCTCGGTTCAAAACTCCGCCCACGTGCGCGTCTCGTTCATCATCCCGCTCTTCAACTGCCTGCCACTCACGCAGGCCATGCTCGCTTCGTTGCAGGCGACACTTCCTGCGGGCCTCGACCATGAAGTCATTCTGATCGACGACGGCAGCACGGATGGCACACGCGATTGGCTGCACACGCTCTGGCTTCCCCACCTCCGAGTTCTCCTCAACGATTGCAATCTTGGCTATGCCTCCGCCAATAACCGTGCCGCGTCCGCCGCCACCGGCGATTTCCTCGTCCTCCTCAATAACGACCTGCTTCTCACCCCACACTGGCTTGAACCGATGCTCGCCGCCCACTGCGCTTTAGGCGCGCGCACCGGTGTCATCGGTAACGTCCAGCGCTCTGTCCGCACCGGCGAAATCGACCATACCGGCTTCGTGATCACCGAACGCGGAAAGCCCGAACAAGATCGTACACCGCCCGCGCGCTTCCTCCGCCTGAAAAACGTCCCTGCCGTCACCGGCGCGTGCCTGCTCGTTGCGCGTCCTCTTTGGCAACAACTCGGGGGCTTCGACGAACGCTTCGTCAACGGCTGCGAAGACCTCGATCTTTGTTTCAAGGCCTCCTCCACCGGCCTCATCAACGCCGTCGCTCTTCGCAGCATCGTCCACCACCACATCAGCGCATCGCTCGGACGCCGGGATCGCGACGAGGAAAACTCCCGCAAACTTACCGATCGCTGGCGTGCGCACCTGCGTGATCTCGGCTCCCAAGCATCGTGCCGTGACTACCTCGCGCGTGAACTCCGGGCAGCTATTCCGGCTTCGGAATTGATCGACGCACTACACGCCGGTTTCCACACCGCCAGGATGACTTCGCGTCCCCCGACAGTCGCGCTTCGTCGCATGTCCGACGCACTCGACGGCGAGCTTTCTCGCTGGGAAAAAATCCTGCCCGCATCGCGCTGATCACTCGCTTCTCTCCACCTTTCGCACCACCGCCTGAGGCCGCTGGTTAATCGTCAGAAACGTCCGCCCGAGATACTCGCCGATCACTCCGAGCAACATCAGCTGCACGCCGGAAAACAGCAGCAGCGCCGCCATCAGCGAGCCCCAACCAAATACGGGCCCCTGATCGGTTGCCCAAAGATACACCACTCCACCAACGGCAAGAACGCCTGAGCCGCCCATGCCCAAACCCATGACGATGGCGATTCGCAGCGGCATCACCGAGAAGTTAACGAACGAGCTCACCCATAACCGCACCAGCCGCCGCAGCGTGTATCCGCTTTTGCCCGCCGCACGTTCGGCATGCGCCACCTGGATCGAGCCGATTCGCTGGGTCACCTGAAGCAGCAATCCATCGATGTAGGGGAACGGTCCGCCATTGGCCGCCGTTTCGCGGGCGGCAAAAGCACTCACACAGCGAAAACTGGATAGATAAAAACCGTCGGGTTTATCGAGCGTCCAGTCGCTCATCTTGTTGGTCATCCAGCTCCCGACATTTCGCCAACGCGCATGCTTTTTCTCGGCGTACCAACCGTAAACTACGTCCAGGTCCTCAGCCTTCGCCTTCTCCCAAAGTCGCAGTGCCTCCTGCGGCGGGTTCTGGCCGTCGTCGTCGAGATTGACGATGTGCACCCCGCGCGCGTGGCGCCAACCCGTAAGCACCGCGTTATGTTCGCCGAAATTCCTCGCATGCTCGATGTACGTCACCGGCACTTTCGCCTCGCTCAAGATCGTCCGACACACCGTCGCCGTTTCATCGCGGCTCCCATCGTTCACGAGCACGATTTCATGTCCGCCCGGTACAACGAGCGTCTGGATTCTCTCAACTAGGGGGCGGATCGTGTCCGCGCTGAAATAAAGCGGAATGACAAAACTGAGCGCGGGAAGGTTGCTCATAGTTGGACGGCCCAACGAAGGATCTCGTCGCAAACCCTGTCAACGTCCGCAGCCGTGAGTCCCGGATGGCAGGGTAGACACAGCACTTCGTTGCACGCGCGCTCGGTTTGCGGAAGCGCCACGCCGTTGTCGGCAAACGCCGGCTGCCGATGCACGGGGACCGGATAGAGCACTCCACACACGATCCCTTTTTCGTGCAGATAAACGCGCAGCTGTTCGCGTCGGTTTGTTCGCACCGTGAACTGATGAAAAACCGCCGTCTCGCCCACACCGGCCTGCGGTGGAAGCCGTAGCAACGCCGAGGCTTCGCCCACCGGTTCCGACAGTTTTCCCAGCCGCTCGAAATAGCGCTTACCGAGTTGGCGTCGTTGCTCATTCTCCGCCTCGAGATACGTCAACTTCACGCGCAGCACCGCCGCCTGAATTTCGTCGAGCCGGCTATTGCGTCCCGGCATTTCAGCGACATAACGCGTGCGCCACCCGTACTGACGCATCAACCGCACGCACGCGGCAAAAGATTCGTCGCGCGAGAAAACACCTCCGCCGTCTCCGAGCGCGCCGAGGTTTTTCGTCGGGTAAAAACTAAACGCCGCTGCGTCCCCCCACGTGCCGACCTTGCGTCCGTTGATCGCCGCGCCATGCGCTTGCGCGCAATCCTCGAGCACTTTCGCGCCGTACCGAGCGGCCACCGCCACGATCGCCGGCATGTCGGCCGGATGCCCGTAAAGATGCACGGGCACCACCGCTTTCACGGAACCTCCCGCTTGAGCGAGCACGGACTCAAGCGAGCGCGGATCCATCAGCATCGTCGCCGCGTCGATCTCCACAAAAACCGGCTTCGCACCCATCTGCTCGATAGCGGAGACAGTCGCCGTCACTGTGTTGGCCACCGTCGCCACGCGATCTCCCGGCTTCACGCCGAGCGCTCGCAGCGCGATCTCCAATGCCTCCGTGCCGTTGGCCACGCTCACCGTGTGCCCGCCGTCCTGATACATGGAAAACTCCCGCTCGAATCCCGCGACTTCTGGCCCGAGGACATAGTGACCGCTCGCCAGTACGCGATCGATGGCTCCGCGGATTTTGTCCGCATGCGCGAGGTAGTTGGCTTTGGGATCGGCGGTCAGCAGCATACGAACCACTCTTATGTCACGCGCCACCGAGGCGAGCCGACTTTCCTTCTTCCTGAAAAAATCCGAAACGGCGCTCGGCCTGACTCAAGGTAAGCCACCGCCGATCACAGATAGTGACCCAGTTCCTTGCGGTAATAGGTCAGCGTTTTCGCCAGCGCCATGCGTAGATTCGTGCGCGGTTTCCAGCCGAGTTTCTTGGTGATGAGCCGGTAATCCGCGTAGAAGTCCCCGATATCGATTTTCTTCCGGTCACCTGGGAAACTCCGGACCACGAATTGCCCGCCCTTACTCGCCATCGTGAGTTCGGCCGCCAGCTCCTCCAAGGTTACTGGCGTTGTTCCGCCCACGTTGAACACTTCGCCCTCCGCAGCCTCTTTGTGCGCCGCGAGGAGAAACGCCTCTACCGCGTCGTCCACGTAAGTGAAGTCACGCAGCTGTTGCCCGCCCCAAACCTCGAACGCTTCGCCTTGGACCGCGTGTTTCACCCAAACGCCGACGAACGTCTGGCGCGCATCCTTGATTCGCATACGCGGGCCGATGGTGTTCGTCAGCCGCAGGATCGTGCTGCGAATGCCATGCACCCGGTGATAAAGCAGATGGTATGACTCACCCGCCAATTTGTTGATGCCATTTACATCCACCGGGCGAAGCGGATGCGTTTCGTTCACCGGCAAATAATCCGGTCGTCCATAAATTTGCCGAGTGCTCGCGAAGACGATCCGGATCCCCGGGTTGTGCAAACGACACGCTTCGAGGATCGAGAGCTGCGCCCGCGCATTGATCTCAAGATCGGTCTGCGGATCGGTCATCGAATCCATGTGACTTGTTTGCCCGGCCAGATTGAAAAGAAAATCCTGTCCGCGTACTAGATGCGGCAGCGAATGCCCGTCGCGCACATCGGTGAAGTTCACCTGCACCTTCCGCTCGATCCCCGCGAGATTGCGCAAATTCCCGCCGTACTCCGGAATCATCGAGTCAACCAAAGTCACCTTCGCCCCGAGCGCCACGAGCGTGCGCGCCAGATTCGACCCGATAAACCCCAGCCCTCCGGTGATCAGCGCTTTTTTTCCACGGAAGACCTTTCCGAGCGTTTTGTCGGTGGAATGTCCTAGTCGTGGATGGGTCGATCTTCTCTTCATGACTTTGTTTCCTCCGCCGGGTTCACACGAAGCTCAAGCCCGTAGATAGCGAAACCGAGAAGTCGTTCGTCGCCTCCCGCAGCGAGCGCAGGCCGATCCGAGCGCAGTTCCATCTGGGATACTCCAGGAACGAATTCCATCGGATCGAAACTCAGCGTCTCAAGACGCGTTCCCACTTTCGCGGTCCGCAACAGCCGGCCGTTTATCCAGATTTGAAGCTCCCGTTCGACCAGGCTTCTCGCACGAATGCGAAGCCCGACGGCAAGCGACCGCTGCTGAGGATTCACAATCTGGACGGTCGCAACTTCCTTCGTCCAACTCCACCGCTCGCCCGCCCGGGCGATTTGTTCCTCGCCGTACCATCCGGAATCCAGCTTCGCGCGGATGAAATAGCCACTTCGCGTATCCACGAAGCTAAGCAGCGACAGCGGCTTCTCCTTCAACCGCGCCCGATCTCCGCTCGACGAATCCCTCGTCGGGTCTTTTCCGATTTCTGACTGCGCAACGAGGTTCCTCACGTCCGCACTGACATCGAGTGTCCGGATAGATAGCACTCCGAAAAGAAGATCCCATTCACCACGCAGCTCGCCTCGCAGACGCCCCTCGTAGGTGTTCGCAGCGAAGTGCTGCGGTTTGCGCAGGACAAACACGTTCGCCCACAAACGCGACCAATCGTCGACCGCGAGCATGTTCAACGACGTTATTTCCGGAACTCGCTCCGCGTCATTTATCTCCACGAGCGCACGGTTCACCATCAACGGCGGGGAACGCATCCGCTGGTTGAAACGCCACGCCGTATGCAACTCGGCCGCGAGCACGAGCGTGAGCAAAACGCCCACCACCCCCCGTTGCAGCGTCGAGGCAGACCTTTCTCCCCGCAACCACCAGCACATCACCCCCAGTATTCCGGGATAAAATACCGAAAGCAGTTTGTAGGCATCATAGCTGGCATTTGTTCCGTGCACCGCTCCGCGCCATTGCAGGTAGCCATATCCTGCAAGAATCGGGAGCGAGAGGCTGGCCGCCGCCCACAACACTCTAAACTCTCTGCATCGGGCGCTTCGCACCAACGACACCGCCAGCACGGCCAGCACGCCGCCGCAGAAGAGCCACCGCGCCACGCCTTGATAACTCTGCAATCGCTCGTCCGCGACCATCCCCAACCAACCCTCTGGCCCCAACATGGGAATCTTCCATCCGAAGTCGGTTTTGTTCAGCAGATGAAGCCGCTCCCACAGCCCGCTCGCGCGTCCATAGAAAATCAATACCGCGAGCAGCGCTGGAGCCGTCATCGAAACGCACCAGCGTCCCAACCTCCGCCAATCCCGCGTTATCAAAAAACCGCCACCCACATACGCCACGGCCGGCACCAGCGCGACCACGAGGATAAAATTATACGCGCCCAGCAGCAGCCAGTAGGCGACCAAGAGCAGTCCAGCCATCCGCCAACCATTCCGCCAACCCGCACCAGTCCGCCATTGGACCAGCCCGCACCACGTAAGCAGCGCGATCGCCATCGCCGCCAACAGTTGCGCCATGGCCACATGATAAACCGCGTACCACATGACGGGACTCATCCCATAAACAAGCGCCACCGCGACCGCCCCCGCCGGTCCCAACCGCAACCCTGCTCGCGCGAGCCAGAATACCATCGGCAGTGTCAAAGAAACGAATACCGCCGTCATCACCCCGACCGTCTCGTGCACCTCCAGCGTGAAAATCGAGTTATTAAACGCCACCAGCGCCGACGGCGTGAAATGATTCAGCCGCATCCAGAAATCGAAAAAATTGTCCGTCGTCCCCACGCGAACCACCTCCGAAAGCCCGATAAAGCCGCCCCGCTCGCTTCGCGCGAACTCTTGGAAAACCCGCGCGCCCGCCGCATAGTCTGCCGCGTCACAACTTCCCAGCGATGAGGTCGTCAACGTCCGCGACGCATGAGCCATCGGATAAAGCAGCGCACTCAAGACCACTCCCATCGCCAGCCAAACTCCCACGCTTTTTCGCAGTCCAGCCGCCACCTCCCGGCATTTGCGTCGTCCCATGCGCCAGGCGCCCGCCACCAGCAGCAACAACGGCAACAGCTCACTGGCCATCGCATAGGAGTCGGTGCCGGAGAAATCCAACATTGCCCCCCACCAAACTACGGCGGACTGAAAGGCGAGTCCGGCGGACGGCGCAAATAACAAGGCATAACGCTCCCAGCGGCGCGGCGTCAGAAGCAGCGCAAGACCCACCCCCCAAAAAATGATGTGAAGCAACAAGCCAAAGCCTGTCGTAAAGAAAATCATGAGAGGGTAACCGAGACCAAGTTAAGCCGGAGGCGCTAACCTGCATACATGCCTCTCGAGTGGAAGCTCAAAAACCCTCAGGCTGGTCGCCTCGCCATCATCACCACCGACGACCCAAACGGCAACCGGCCCACGCTCCCCAGCCACCCCCGTTCAACCGCCATCATCGCGTTGAACATCGCTTCAACCGGCGCCGGATACATCCGTACATCGCCCGCGCTCGGACGCACCCGCACCAGTTTCCGCCGCGCCACCACCAACGGGAATGGCAGCGTGTTCCAGTACGAACTCGTCTCCACTCGCAAGCCCGCACGCCCGGCGAGCCCGACGATCTCTTGCCGGCTAAACCGATGCTTCGAGTGCACCATCTCGTCGTGATACGACCACAGCCAGCGGTACGCAGGGACATTGATCACTGCGATTCCGCCCGGCCGGAGACATCGATAAAACTCCGCTAGTGCCTCCTCTGGTTTTTCGACCTGATAAAGCACATCCGCCGAAACCACCGCGTCGAAACTCCCCGCCTCATACGGCAACGCCGTCACCGATCCCTCACGGATTTCCACGCCCGCGCAGCGCTTCGCCGCAAACGCGCATGCGAGCTCCGAAAAATCCACCCCCGCAAAACGCCACGTCGGTTCCCGCCCTTGCAATCGCACGATCAACCCGCCCGTCCCGCACCCCGCATCCAGCACGCGGGGCGTTTTCACGTCGACCAATCCTTGAGCCAGCAACCGATGCGCGTGCGCATGGAGCGCGCGAAAGTACCACATGCGATCTTCGACATCGGCTAATTTGATGTACTCGTTCGTATCCATTTTGGACTGAAAGCTGGGGTAAAAGCCCCGCAGCTTGCGAGGCCCCTGCGCCTGTCCGCAAGTTTTCCCAGAGAACATACCGTCCTTCTTGTTACCGAATGCGCCGGAACCTGTCCGTTGAACGCCCAAGCAGGTCCGGAGGCCCGGACTTGCACGGAAAACCGCTCGCCCTCTAATAAGTCCAAGCCGCATCTGCGTCGGCTCACCCGATCCTAAACACCACTCGATGACCACACCCGAACGTCCGCAAAGCGAAGGCGTATTTGAACGACGCTCAACCCGTCAAATCGGCTTCGTTTTCGACACCTTCGCCCCCGACTCCGCCTGGCTCCGCGAAACCGCCACCGTTCAATTCCCACCTCTCGTCGAACTCCGTCGCATCGTCATCCGTGGCGAACTCCGCCTTCACCCCGAAGCTCAGGGCAGGGAAGCAGCGTTGCCCTCGCTCGTAGTTTTCCTTGCCGATAAAAAGGTCTCAACCGTCACCGGCCACAAACCCGGTCCATGGGAAATCGCCTTCGACGTTCCTCCCGATATCGCCGGCCAGGGTTTCGCCGTCCGCCTCGTGCTTGGCGGCGTGCGCTTCACCAATTTCCTCGCATGGGCCGGTCGTGTATTTTCCGGATGGCCCGGCGCGGATCGACTGCAGCGCTTTCGTCTCCAAAACAAAAACCGCCAGCTCCGCATCGCCCGCATCGAAGCCGACGGCGAACTCGTCTACGATTTCGGCAATCGCCACAACCCCTACTCACCTGTCTTCGCCCGCAAGCACGCGCACGTCGGGCTCAACATCGTTGGTTTTATCAACGCCGATCTGGGCATCGGCGAATCCGCCCGCTGCATGGTCCGCGCCGCCGACGCCGCGCAGATCCCCGCCACCGCGGTTGCCCTCAAACTCCCCTGCAAGGCACGCATGGGCGACAACAGTTTCTCTCCGTTCCTGCAGGAAAAAAACCCATACGGCGTAAACGTTTTCCACCTGGATGCGCCCGCCGCGGCCGACATCGACGCTCACCACGGCCCCGCTTTCCGTGCCGGGAAATACAACATCGGTTACTGGGCGTGGGAACTGCCCGAGTTTCCCGACGCATGG
>WUUC01083406.1_pt1 | contig 11903 bp, 10 predicted proteins | sample 6278441 | NCBI WGS metagenome assembly WUUC01 (sample SAMN13675441, study PRJNA597444) | soil metagenome | isolation source: soil | place: USA: Washington | collected 2017-10 | reverse complement strand
GGCTTTCGCCCATGAAGGAGCGGATGACTGTCGTGACAGGAGAGCGGGGGTGCTTCGTGGCCGACACGCTTCACGCCGACCTCACGTTCTACGAGAACGCCAGCGTCGCCAGCGAGTGGGACGCCATCGCCCGCTTCCGCGGAGTGAGCGAGGGCAACATGACTCGCTTCGCCATTCCCAAGCCGGAGCCCCTTCGGGTCGAGCTCGAAGCCTTCCGCGATGCGGTGTCGGGACGTCCGGCTGACATCGTGACGATGCGACAGGGTCTGCGCACCGTCGCTGTCGCCGAGGCATGCCTGGAATCGGCCGCGTCCGGTACCACCGTCACGGTCGACCACCACTGAGCGGGAGGAGCAAGGTGAAGATCGCCGTCGTGGGGCTGGGCAAGATCGGACTACCCCTGGCCGTTCAGTACGCCCGCACGGGTCACATGGTGGTCGGCGTGGACGTGGACGTCGCGGTCGTCGACGCGGTCAATCAGGCCCGCGAGCCCTTCCCGGGAGAGAGAGACCTGGGCACGTTCCTGGCGGCCGTGGTTGCGGAGGGACGACTTCGTGCGACGACTGAGTACTCCGAGGCTGTGCCTGACGCCGATGCCGTGGTCGTGTGCGTTCCGCTCTTCGTCGACGAGGACGGTCGACCCGACTTCTCGATCATGGACTCGACCGCGCACAGCATCGGCGAGAGCCTCACGACAGGGATGTTGGTATCCTTCGAGACGACCGTGCCGGTCGGCACCACGCGGGGTCGTCTCGCCCCGTTGCTCGAAGAGGTGTCCGGCCTGGCGAGCGGCCGTGACTTCTTCGTCGTCTTCTCGCCGGAGCGAGTTCTGAGCGGGCGGGTCTTCGAGGATCTCCGGCGCTACCCGAAGATCGTGGGCGGCCTCGAGCCAGAGGGGTCAAGACGTGCGCTCGACTTCTACCAAGCGGTGCTGGACTTCGACGATCGTCCTGACCTGGATCGTCCGAACGGCGTCTGGGACGTCGGCTCGGCGGAGACCGCCGAGATGACGAAGCTGGCCGAGACGACGTACCGCGACGTCAACATCGCGCTGGCGAATCGGTTCGCCCTGTTCTCCGAGGCGAACGGCATCGACGTGCACCGTGTGATCGAGGCGGCAAACTCCCAACCGTTCAGCCACATCCATCGTCCGGGCATCTCCGTCGGAGGCCACTGCATCCCGGTGTACCCGCACCTGTACCTCGAGAACGATCCCTCGGCCGACATCGTCCGGGTCGCTCGGGCGACCAATGTCGCGATGCCGGCCCTCGTCGTGGAGCGCTTGGCCCGCGAGTTCGGCGATCTCCGAGGGCAGACGGTGGCGGTCCTGGGGGCTGCTTACCGCGGAGGCGTCAAGGAGACCGGGTTCTCAGGCGTATTCGCCACCGTGGCGGCGCTGGAGTCGTCGGGCGCGACGGTGCGGGTCCATGACGTCCTGTACGACGACGACGAGATCCATGCGCTCGATCTCGAGCCGTACCATCTCGGTGAACACGCGGACGCCGTCGTCGTGCACACCGATCATCCGGAGTACCGATCACTGTCGAGGGCCGATCTGCCTGGCGTGCGGATGATCCTCGATGGGCGAGGTGTCGTCGACGACAGTTCCGACCTGGCCGACATGACCCTGAGGATCGGCCGGGGAAGACCGTCGGCGCAGATCCGATGAACCGGATGTCTGCGCGCGCAGGAGGATCGACGTTTCAACGCAACGCCGCGATCATGCTCGGCGGGACGCTGCTGTCTCAGCTGTTGATCTTGGGCGTCATGCCCGTCTTCACCCGAATCTATCCACCCAGCGCCATCGGGGTTGCCGCCTTGTTCATGTCCTGGGCGACGACCCTCAGCGTCATCGGGACGATGCGCCTGGACCTGGGCGCCGTCCTGCCCAAGTCTTCGAACGAAGCATCAGTCCTGGTCAGGCTCATCCTGGTTCAGGCGCTAGCCTTGGCGCTGGCCATCACCCTTGTCGTGTTCACGTGGGGCGGTCGCATCGGCCGGTCTATCACTGATGCAGGTTCAACCTGGCTGTGGTTCCTCGGCCCGATGTGCGTATGCGTGGCGATGTCGCAAGCGTCCATTGCTGTCGCGACACGCGAGCGAGCCTTCGGGAAGATCGCGCTCCTGAACATCTTCAGTGGCGGCGGGTTCGCGCTATGGGGACTGGCGTTGTGGGCCTGGGACATGACGTCGGACGGCCTGGTCGTGGCCCGCTTTCTCGCTCAAGTCGGCCTCATCGCGGTGGCGATCTACCTCGGACTGATGCGACCGTTGCGGGGCGGACCCCGTCTGACGTGGCCAGTGGCCCGGCGAACCTACCGACGCCACAACCAGTTCCTGCTCTTCAACACGCCGTACAGCTTTTTCAGCGCCGTGGCCAGCGACCTTCCCGTCCTCATCTTCGCGTTTGTCAGCTCAGCAGCCACCGCTGCCCAGTACGCGTTGGCCAAGACGATTCTCATCGGCCCCACCAGGCTCGTGGCATCTGCGTTGAGTCAGGTGTTCTACAAAGAGGCCGTGGACTACCTCCGCCATCCGCGGCTCGAGTTCCTGGCCCGACGGATGCTGTGGGCGGGCCTGATGTTCGGTTTCCCTGGGTTCGCGCTCATCTCGGTGTGGGGCGACCTCCTGTTCACCGTCGCGTTCGGCGACAACTGGGATGGTGCGGGCAGAATGGCGATGATCCTCTCGCCGGCCATGTGGCTGTGCCTGCAGACCGGGTGGATGCAGCGGATCTTCGAGGCCACCGGACGGCAGAAGCTGTCGTTCCAGATCCAGGTCCTCTTCGATCTGGCCGTGATCGGCAGCCTGACTCTCCTGCTGACGATTTCTCACAGCATCACCGTTGCGGTCGTCGCGTACTCGGTCATCTTCGGCGCCAACAACATCGCCTACCTCGTCGCCGGGTTCCGAGCCGCGTCGTTCCACGCCCGCCCGTTCATCACCGACATGATGGTGGGGTCGACCCTGTTCGCCGGATTCGTGCTGGTCGGAGGCGCGGTGCGGGTCAGCGAACTGCCCACCATCGCGGCTGTCGGAGTGACGGCGCTGCTCGCGGTCATCGCCGGCGGTGTCGCGGCGCTCTCGTATCGCCGGAAGTTCCGTGCACCCTTGTCGAGTGACGCATGATCGACTCCAGCGGCCGCGCCCGAACCACGAAGGAGGCCTCGTGATGCGTAAGAAGCTCCAACGGTCGCGCGTTCGCGCCTTCTGGTTCGACCAGCACGGCAGCCTTCACCGACGAAGTGACGAGTCCTTCTATCGCGCCAAGGCCGAAGAGCATGCGAGCCTGATGGCGCCGGAAGACCGGACGTCGATCGTCGACTTCGCGTGCGGGGCCGGAGAGCTGCTGGCCGAACTGGCGTCCATGGTTCAGATCGAGGTCGCGTCCGACTTCTCCGAACCGATGCTCACCGAGGCGGCGTCCCGTGTGGCTGGCAGCGACATCACCCTTCTGCACCAGGACGGCATGACTCATGCCGGTGAGGCGACCCAGCGGGTGTGGACGACAAGCGGCGGCCTCAATCAGTACCTCGACCCACCATCGCTCAGCGAGTGGCTGGGACTCTTCTCCGCGAACGAGGATGCTCGCGCGATCTACCTGTTCGACTGCGTCGACCCGCACCGGTACCGGACCCTCCGGCTGCAAAGCCTGTACGTCGACCCCGCGATGCCGGCGTCGACGCGCCTACGGCGGGGCCTGCGGAAGCTGAAGGCACTTCCGGGCGGTGCATCCAGGCGTCCGTGGGCGTACCTGGGGAGTCCGAGCATGGGATACGCCTACGCGCCGGCCCACTTTCGTGAACTCGCCGGACGGCTCGGCCTCGATGTCGACTTCTGTTCGTCGCGGCTCTACGAGTACCGGTTTCATGCCATCTTGAGGAAGCGGGACCGGTGACGTCCACGGCTTTCGGCGTCACGGTCGACATCACGCCCGACCGTCCTGTGCCGTTGTCCGGGTACGGCGGTCGGCCAGGACCCTTCGACGACATACGCCGACCGATCGAGGCGAACGTGCTCGGTATCCACCCCGACGGCGGCCCACCGGTGTTCCTCGTCGCCGTCGATGCTCTGTATGGCGGTGCCCTGGCTCCTCGGCTGCGCTCACGGCTGAGTCTCGGTGTCGACCAGCTGGTCGTGCTCGGGTCGCACACGCACTACGCTCCCGGCATCGATCCGGACCTCCCCCGGTTGGGAGAGACCGACATGGACTATGTCGGCACCGTGGTCGAGAACATCGCCGTCGCGATCGAGGGTGCACGACACGAGTCGAGTCCCGACGTGGGGGCCGCGGGCGCAGACACATCAGGACTGTTCGTCAATCGCAGGCGCCCCGTCTCAGGCATCGGTCGATGGTTGCCGAGAGTCGGGCACATCGTGGCCGCACCCCACCCTGCCGGAGGCGTGGATGCCACGATTCGGGTCGCGACGGTGGAGGCATCCGGCAGTGTCGTCGCCATCCTGTGGGGAGCGTCCTGCCACCCGGTCTCGTCGCCCGGTGGACGGGCGCTGTCTCCCTGTTTCCCGGGCGAGGTTCGCGCCCGGCTGCGTGCACACGTCGGCGCCGACATTCCCGTCGTGTTCTGTCAAGGTTTCTCCGCCGATGTCCGCCCGGTGGCGCAGACTCGGCGACCACCCCGGAGACTGGGGGCATTCCTTCCGTATGTCGCTGCGGGATTCCGGCGCTTCGATCAACCGTCCGAAGAGGCGTACGAGGCGTGGTGCGACGAGCTGACGGCGGTCGCGCTCCAGGCATGGCGCGAGCTGCGGTCCGCACCCCGCGAGGCGCTGACGGGCCTGATCCGAAGATCCGGAGACCGGGTGCCGGACGGCTGGACCCGCGCTCCTCAGATGAATCGCGTCAGCCTCTCGGATGGACTCTCGATCCTCTGTGTGAACGCCGAGATCACCCAGAACCGGATCGAGGATCTCGGCACCTTCCTCCCCGGGGTGACCATCCCGGCAGGGTGCTGCGACGAGGTCATCGGGTACTGGCCCACCGATGCGATGCTCGACGAAGGAGGCTATGAAGGCGGGGGTTCCGAGCGCTTCTTCCCGCCGCTGGCTTGGAGCGCCACGGGCGGTCCAGACGCGCTCTGGGACAGGATGATCCGTGGAGCATCGGCTTCTCACGATGCCGAGGGCTCCAGCTGAAGGAGGAATTCTTGTCCATCTTCCACGAGGAGTGGTGGCTCGACACCGTCAGCGGTGGTGAGTGGGATGAGGCCCGCGTCGATCACGACGACGGCACGCTGGCCGGGCGCTGGCCGTTCGTCCTCCGCAGGGGCCCAGGTCCGCTGATCCGCCTGTCGTCACCTCCGTTGTGCCCCCGCCTCGGGCCACTCATCAATCCGGCCATCGATCGCGACGACCTGGGCGCGTGGTCGCAGACACTGGTCGATCTCGCCGACCAGCTGCCGCCGCATCACCACCTCGCGCAGAACTTCGACCCCGCGATCCGGTACTGGACACCGCTCTCGTGGAGGGGTTTCACCCAGACGACCTTCTTCAGCTTCGTGATCGACGACACCGCGGATCTTGACGCCGTTCGGAGCCGGTACTCCCAGGGAACTCGCCGCAACTATCGCAAGGGCGAACGAACACTCGACGTTCGCGACGGGCAACCAGTCGGGCCGCTGCACGACGCGCTGGCGGCAACCCTTCGTTCCGCCGGTATCAGGGTGGGCTTCTCGGCATCGACACTCACCCGAGCGGTCCGCGAGTCGACGTCGCGCGACCGCGGCGTCCACCTGTCAGCCCACACGCAGGATGGCCAGTACGTTGCCGGATCATTCTTCGTCTGGGACGGCCGTACGGTCTACTACTTGCTGGGGGCAGCTACGGCGGCAGCACGGGGCACCGGCGCCCAGACGCTCCTCCTGGATCGGGGCATCGAGATCGCCTCGAATCGGGGTCTGCGCTTCGACTTCGAGGGCTCCCGGGTCGAGAGCATCGAGCAGTTCTTCAGGACGTTCGGCGCGATGCCGGAGCCGTACCTGCACATCGAGCGTCGCACTTCAGCGGTCGACGTGCTGCTGAGCATCCGAGACGCGGTGCGAGGACGTCGTCTCAGGTCGCGGTGATGCATCGCGCCTCGTCGCCCGCAGCTGCGTAGCTCCGACCAGGCCGAAGGACAGGGCGAGCCACGTCATCCGGTTTCCGTTGATGTCGCTCGATGTCTGGGCCACGAGCAACCAGTAGAGCGCCAAGGCGAAGACGATCCTCCCGGCCATGTCGACGGATGAGTCTCGCAGCCGTCTGAGGCACACGAGGCAGTAGGCAACCACCACGATCAGGGCCAGCCAGCCCGCTTCCACACCTACTTCGAGGAAGATGTTGTGCGGGTACGCGTCGCCGTCGGAGCTTCGGAACGGACCGGCGTCCGGGAGATCGCCGAAGCCGCCCCAGCCCAGACCCTGCGGGTTCGATGCGATGATCTCGCCGCTCAGGCGGTAGAGATATTGGCGCGTCGTGTCTGCCGTGTCGCCGGTGATGAAAGTGCCGATCCGCTGGACTGCTGCATTCCCCGAGGACGTCACGTAGGAGAAGAAGAGGTAGATGGCTCCCACCACCAGGCCGACGGCTGCGATCCGCATCGACCTCGTGAGTCTCGAAAGCCCGGCGAGAACCACCAGGACCAGGACGAAGCTCAGGACCGGCCCGCGGCTGCCCACGTCAAGCATCAGGAGGATGCCGCCGGCAGCACCGATACCGCAGGGGATGAGCCATTTACGGCGATGCAGCCCGACCAGGATCACCACCAGCACTCCCGCGCCCAGCATGCGAGCTGACGCAATCGTTCCGACCTCGTCGTTGGCCAGTCGAAGCGCCTCTCGGCCGACGTGGCTGTCGCGGTTGGTCCACAACAGGCCGGCCATGACGGCCGCCGCGACGACCTGGCCATAGATCCAGATTCTGAGGCCGCGTTCGTCGATCAGTATCGGCCCTAGCGCGCACAGCAACGTGGCGCTGAACAACAGCAAGAGCTTGCGGTCCGCAGCCGGACTCACGGCCGCGTACAGAGCGGGAGGGACAAACGATGCCCACACGATGGTCACGCCGATGACGAGCCGACCAGGTAGGTGACCGTGCAGGACCCGCCACGCCATGAACATGGCGGTTGCTCCGGCCGCCACCGCGGTCAGGTCCCACTGAAGGCTGGCAACTGCCCCGATGCCCTTGAAGTAGCCACTGACGCCCAGCAGCATCAACGCCACAGCGCCGGCCATGGGCAGACGGAGGTCGTGCGGCTCGATGAGACCGAACCCGGGCAGTTGGTGGCGAGTGGCCGGCGTGGAGGTCACGACCTGCTCCCACGGGCCCCATGGCGCAGGGTGCCGGCCGTGGCCGCCGGTGCTGTCAGCCGGCCGAGAAGCGCAGTCAGGTTGTGGCTCGATTCACCCTCCCACGCGAGCTCGGCACGTGCCGCGACCGCTTGGCTCAGGAGACGCTGATCGTCGACGATCGGTTCGTCGGCGATGGTCGCGATCGCGTCGGCCATTCCACGCACGTCGCCGTCGTCGAACAAGAAGCTGGTGCACCAGCGTTTGGCGAACGCGGCCTGCGCGCGACGATCGGTGCCAACTAGGACGATCCCCATCATCGCGTACTCGTACAGCTTCGACGGGATCGCGAGATCGTTCTGGCCCCGGTCGAGGATCGTCGACATGCCGATTCCGTAGTCCCGAAGGAGGGCGGGCATGTGGTGTGGAGAGACCGGATCGATCAGATTCAGGTTGTCGGGGTCGCCTCGACGTTCGAGGTGTTCGCGGAACGCGAGCTCACTGTTGTGGTTCGGAAATCGTCGGATGAGGTCGAAGGAGATGTTGCTGTTCCGACGAGCACATTCTGCAGCAACATCGATCAAGATCCGCATGCCGTAGCCCTCGCTTGTGGTGCCGGTGTGGACAACCCGATGGCGACGGGATTCGAACGGCTGGATCTCGACCTGGCGGTATGGGGCTGCAAGCGGCAGATTGGGCGTGATGGACACGGGGACGTCACGGGAGTGGTAGAGATCGGCCATCGGCTCGGCCACGACGTTGGCGCCCCCGATCTTCCGCGTGATGCGCACTTGGAGCGAGTCGATCAGCCGCCGCACCCAGCGACGTGCCGGGCTGGGCAGCGGCAGCATCTCTGAGTAATAGATCGAGTAGTACTCGTGGACGTCGTAGATCACCGGGCGGTGGTGCCGACGGTGCCACCACCAGGCAAGAGGCAGCAGGTAGAGGTCGTGGATGTGCCAGAGCGTGACGTCACGTCGGCGAGCCGAACGCGAGATGGTCGGCAAGGAACGGATCCGGCCCAGGAAGCTTCGTGCCGGCGGAAGCACCTGCTCGGCCACCGCTACGTCGGTGCTGGCCTTGCCCTCGCCGAGCCAGATGAACTCCACCCGATACCCGGCATCGAGTGCCACCTGGGCACAGCGCAGGATGCGCTGGTCCCCGCGCGGATGGATCGTCGGGACGACAACCAACGGTGAGTCAGCCGTCACGGTCAGAGGCACCAAAAGGGTCCATCGGTCTGTCCCCACTCTGCGTGCTGCTTGGCCTGCGGTGTGGTTCACCGAAGGCCTGCCCACTCACGGTGCCGACCGACGGTCGAGAGGATGAAGCGGACGACCCGGGCTGACGTGTCCTCGACCTCGTACCCCGCTGGTGTGGCGCGCGGGTCATCACGGTTCGCCATCTGCAGGTCGATAGCCGCGATGACGTCGTCGGCGTCGAGACCGGTCATGACGATCACTCCGGCGTCCAGCGCCTCGGGACGTTCGATCGACTCACGCAGGGTGATCGCCGGGAAGCCGAGGATTGACGACTCCTCGGCCACCGTGCCCGAGTCCGAGACCACGCACCGTGCGCCACGTTGTAGCCGGTTGTAGTCGTGGAACCCGAAGGGTTCGTGGAACCGTATGTCGCCGGTCAACTCGAGCCCCAGCTCATCGATCCGCTTTCGGGTTCGTGGGTGCGTCGAGACGAGGATCGGCCGCTCCCAGGTCTTCCAGACACCCTGGAGGCAGTCGAGGAGGGAGGTGAGTCGCTCGGGTGCATCGACGTTCTCTTCGCGGTGTGCGCTGACGAGGAAGTATCCGCCGTCGTCCAGGTCCAACGTTCTCAGGACGGTTGAGGCGTCGATCTGGTCGCGATAGTGGGTGATGACCTCGCGCATCGGCGAGCCGGTCAAGAGGATGCGTCTCGGGTGAATGCCCTCGGCCAGCAGATTGCGCCGCGCGTGCTCGGTGTAGACGAGGTTGTAGTCGGCGACGTGGTCGACGAGCCGGCGATTGGTCTCCTCCGGCACGTTCTCGTCGAAGCAGCGGTTGCCGGCCTCCATGTGGTACACGGGAATGCGCATGCGCTTGGCCATCACCGCCGCGATACAGCTGTTCGTGTCGCCGAGCACAAGCACGGCATCGGGCTGCTCGTCCACGAGGACGGCTTCGGTCTTGATCAACGTCTCGCCGAGCACGCGACCCAAGGACGAGGTGTCGACGTCGAGGACGTGGTCCGGCTTGCGGATGCCGAGGTCGTCGAAGAAGACTTGGTTGAGCGAGTGATCGTAGTTCTGCCCGGTGTGCACGAGGATGTGGTCGACCGACTCGTCAAGGCGGGGGATCGTGCGCGAGAGTCGGATGATCTCCGGGCGAGTGCCGACGATGGTCATGACCTTCATGTGGTCACCTCGATCTCGGTCCCGTCGATCGCAACAGGTTCAGGATAGGTGTCGGGACGATCCGGATCGAAGACCGAGTCGGTCCAGAACAGGGTCAACAGATCGGTGTCGCCGGTGTTGGTGATGTTGTGGGCCCACAGGGTGGGCATGTCCACGGCGACCGGCGCGTCGCCCGAGACGTCAATGTGGAGGACGTCGCTGGCGAACAGCTTGCGCAGTCGGATGCGGGCCCGACCCTCGATGACGACGAACCGCTCGACCTTCCTGAGATGGAAGTGGTCGCCCCGCGTCGCGCCGGGCACGCTCGCCGAGAAGAACGTCTGACCACCTCCACCGTGGGACTTGACGGCCTCGACGAGGTGCCCACGTGGGTCCGTGCGGCTTTCGAGCGTGATTCCGGGGCGGTTCTCGAACGCCGCCGCCCGGTAGGCGTTGAAAAGGTCGGCCTTGAATGCCGTGCCGAGCGCGGGGATTTCTCCGCGTCGATAGGTGCTGTCGAACGCCAGGAGGAGCTCGAGCACCTCGGCGACGCCGTGTTTATCTCCTTCCGGACGCTCCGTTCGCGTCGGCCCGCCCAGAGCGTCGATCAACGACTGGGCGGCGTCCTGGACATGCAGCAGCTCAACCTCGCGCTGGATGACCTCGGGAACGCGTCCTGCAGCCACCTCGTGGCAAAACGTGGCGACGAACGAGTTGTGGTCCGGGCGGCCGTGCTCTCCGAAGAGGTTGGGCAGGATGACCTCGACGAAGTCGCAGCCCGACGCCGTGGTGTAGTCGCCCAAGAGGTATGAGGCACCTTCCTTGCCGTCTCCGTACGGCGTGCCATCCCCGGCGCGAATCGTGTTCGCGAAGACAATCCGCGGGCGGCCGCCCTGGGCACGGACGGCCGCGACCACGGTTTGGGCCAGCTCGACGTTGCCGGTCGACAGCTCGTCATCGGTCCCACGGTTGATGCCGGCGACGTGGATGATCGCATCGATGTCATCGATCAGCTGCGACATGCGGGCGAAGTCTTGGCGATCGATGCTGACCACGTCGACGTCGTGACGCAGGGCCTTGAGACGACAACGGAGGTGCCAACCCAGGAAACCGGAGGCACCGGTGACAGCAACCCTCACGTGCGCGCCGCGATCAGCGCGTGGATCTCGGGCAGGCCGCTCAGAACGTTTTTCACCTGATTGAGGTCGAGCCGCTCCGTGTTGTGCGAGTTGTAGTCGTCAGACTCGGTCACCTCGATGCTCCCGTCATCGAAGAACAGCTCGTACTCGAGTGACCGCGCGTCGAGCGGTACGCGGAAGTAGTCGCCCATGTCGACCGATCGCGCTCGCTCCTCTCGCCCGAGGAGCGACTCGTAGAGCTTCTCGCCGTGGCGTGATCCGATGATCCGGATCTCGGGATCGTCGTCGCCGAACAAGCTCGCGACGGCCCGGGCGAGGACGTCGACCGTGCAGGCAGGGGCTTTTCGGACGAAGAGGTCGCCGGACTCGGCATGGTCGAACGCGTAGTCGACGAGGGCCACCGACTCATCGAGCGACATCAGGAATCGGGTCATCGCCGGGTTGGTGATGGTCATGGGCCGTCCGTGCGTGACTTGGTCGACGAAGACGGGGATGACGGACCCGCGGGAGTACATCACGTTGCCGTACCGGGTTATGCACACGGTGGTGTCGGAGCTGGGGTTGTTGCGCGCGAAAGCCTGCGCGACCTTCTCCATCATGGCCTTGGAGGTGCCCATCGCGTTGATCGGGTAGACCGCCTTGTCCGTGCTCAGGCACACCACGGTTTTCACGCCCGCAGCCGATGCGGCGTTGATGACGTTGCTGCTGCCCATCACGTTCGTCTGGACGGCCTGGATCGGAAAGAACTCGCAGCTCGGCACCTGTTTGAGCGCGGCCGCGTGGAAGACGTGGTCGACGCCGGTGGCGGCTTCGTGGACGCTGTCGAAGTCGCGGACATCGCCAAGGTAGAACCGCAGCCGGGGGTCGCCGAACTCTCGCCGCATGTCATCCTGCTTGGCCTCGTCACGGCTGAGAACGCGGATCTCGTCTGTACCGGCGTCGAGAAGGTGACCGACGATGGTGCGACCGAACGATCCGGTGCCACCGGTGACGAGCGCTGTCTGACTCACTGCGAACCCTTTCCAGGCCGGCTGGACTCTGACTCGGCGGCCGCTCTCAGGATGGCATCGAGATGGCCCCCACCGATGGCTTCAGCCATGTTCCGTCGATAGT
>WUUC01038744.1_pt1 | contig 11903 bp, 7 predicted proteins | sample 6278441 | NCBI WGS metagenome assembly WUUC01 (sample SAMN13675441, study PRJNA597444) | soil metagenome | isolation source: soil | place: USA: Washington | collected 2017-10 | reverse complement strand
TCTACCGCCTCAATCGCATCGAGGAGCAGCATCGGCGCGCGATGCGGCAGAAGCCTTTCGAGTTCCGCGCGTCCAACGCTGACCGGCGTGCCGGCGGCATCGGGCAATATGGGAACCGTCGCGAGCCGGCGTTTGAGCTCTGCAAGTGTGTCGGTCGGCAGCACGGAACCTTTCTCACACGGTGGCGCGCCGTGGAAACGGGGGGCCATCGAGCGCAATTGTGTGTGGGGTCATGAGTCGAATCCACCGGCAAACCTCAGAAAAGTCTTAGAACGGAAAGCGGTCCAGGGTCGCGACGAATCCCGTTAAGCTGGCTGGGTGAACGCGTTCCTCGCATCGCTGTTCGCGTTGACGCTCACCGTGAGCGCGCCCCCGTCGCTCGAATCGGCCGCCGGCCGCATCCGGGCCATCGATGTCGGTGCGCTCGAGGCCGCCCTCATGTCAGCAGGTCTCGAAGCGCCGCCCCACGTAGACGTCACACTGCGGGCCGAGGACGATCCGGTCGCGCGAGACACCGCGCCATGGATCGTCGGCCGTGCGTTCGGCGATCGGAACGTGCTGATTTTTCCGGCGCGGGTGACACGCTATCCGTACGATTCGCTTGAATCGGTCATGCAGCACGAAATCGTCCACCTGGCGCTCTTTACACGTGCCGGCGGTCGCCCGCTTCCGCGCTGGTTTCACGAGGGCGTTGCGACCTCGGTTGAAGCCGGTTGGAGCGCGGCTGACCAGGCACGGCTGCTGTTTGCCGCGCTGAGCGAGCCGACGATTGGGGATGTGAGTGGGCTGTTCCGATCCGAGGCGCAGCCGGACACGACGCTGGCGTACCTGCTGGCGGCCGCGCTCGTGAACGATCTACGCGAACGACACGGGCCGGACATTGCGGGGCGCATCGCGAGGCGCGTCGAGGCGGGAGCCTTTTTCGACCGGGCATTTGCGCGCGAGACTGGCGAAACGCCTGATGCCGCCGCCGCGCGCGCGTGGGCCACGTATCGACGTTGGACGACGTGGGTGCCAGCAGTCGCCAACGCGTCCACGGTGTGGGGTGCGATTCTGGCGCTGGCGGTCGCCGCGTACATCGCACGACGCCGGCGTCGCGCCCGGTTGCGGAAGCAGTGGGAGGACGGGGAGAGCTGGCCGTTCGACACGTAGGTGTGCGACGACTGAAGTCGTCGCTCTACGGCGCCTTTCCCCGTAAGCGAGGACTTCACTCGTCACTCCTATACACCGCGTTTCCTCGTAGGGCGACGCTTCAGTCGTCGCACATTCGTTGGCGCTCAAACCACGTGCAATCTCGCGCAACCGCGCCGCTCGGCTGCCTCTACCGTGCCCGGGCCGCGGAATTCGTGTCTTTACCCGATACCTCTCGACCGTCGAGTCTGGCACGATCGACTCAGACCCCGGCGGCGCGCGTGGCGCACCGCGCAGAGGAGCTTGATACCTGCGAGGACGAAGTGCACCACGTTGATACCTACACGACTGGCTTTCCCGTCGGCGATCTCCGGACTGCCGCTTCGTGGCTGCGCGAGCGGTGGTCGGCGCTGCTGAGGCAGCTCGCCGTGCAGCATGTCAGCGGGCAGTGGATGGAGCAGCACAACCGCGATTCCGCGAAGCATTAAGATCACCCCATGCAGCCCGTCGATGAGTTTCCGCTCGGGCCCGGGCACGGCCCGTCAACTCCTCCCGCGCGCCCGAAACGAGAAAGAGCGCGGTGGGTACCCATCGTGATGATGGCGTGTCTGATCGTCGCCGCCGCCGCTGCCCTGTACCTGAGTCGCCCCAGGAGCGATGAATCAGTCGCGGCCGGCGCCGCCTCGCCTGCTACCCGGCAAGAGCTACCCACCCCGCGCGCTCCGCTCGGTCCCGCCGTTGAACCGCGCGAGCTGCCGCCGCTCGACTTGACAGACCCGCTCGTACGCGAGTTGCTGCGGGGCTTGTCGTCGAGGCCGGAGCTTGCGGCCTGGCTCGCCACCGACGGCTTGATCCGGAACATCGTCGCGAGCGTCGATGCGGTTGCCAATGGCATCACGCCGTCCGGCCACCTTCGCCGTTTGGCGCCCGCAGGAGCGTTCAGCGCCGCGCCTCGCGGAGAGAACTTCGTCATCGACCCGCGATCCTATCGACGGTACGACGGGATTGGGGACACGGCCAGCACGTTCGACCCCGATGGGCTCGCCCGCGCCTACGCAACGCTCCGCCCGCGACTCCAGGAGGCCTACCGGGAGCTCGGGTATCCGGACGGTAACTTCGACGTTGCAGTGGAGCGAGCGATCGTCAGACTGCTCGAGACGCCGCTGGTGGAGCGGGACGTGGATGTGCGGCCGGCGCCCGTGCTCTACCAGTTCGCTGACTCGCGGTTGGAGCGACTTGCGCCGGCGCAGAAGCAGTTGCTGCGAATGGGACCCCGCAACGGGCGTCTCATCCAGGAGAAGCTTCGCCAGGTCGCTGCCGCACTTGGAATTCCCGCCGAACGGCTCCCATAACGAACCTTCATTTCCCACGCGCGGGGCTCGCGCCTCTCCCCCGACGCACGCCCCCGGCACGCGTCATGTAACAGGGAGGATGTGGCTCGCCGTCATCGTGGTCTGCTCGTTACGTTCGCCATCCTGGCAATCGTTGGCGCGGTGCTGATGTCGGTGGCGACAGGTCTCTCGCCGCTGATCCGGGACCGCGTAGTGGCGGCCCTGAACGCGCGGTTCGCCAGCGAGGTGGCGCTGGAATCGCTGCAGGTAAGTGTATTTCCACGCCCCGAGCTGAGCGGTTCCGGGCTGTCCGTACGCTGGGAGGGCCGCACCGACGTACCGCCCCTAATCCGTCTTCAAGACGTCAGCGCATCCGCCGGACTGTTCGGGCTGCTTGGAACCCCGGTGCGGTTGAAAACTGTCGAGCTCGACCGCCTGGAGATCCACATTCCACCCGGAGGCGTGAAGGTTGGCAACGGAACGGGAACAGCGACTCAAGGTCCGGCGACAAGCGAAGGCGATCCGCGCCTCGTCATCGATGAGATCGTGGCGCACGCCGCGCAGTTGCAGATCGCGTCGAAGAAGCCCGGGAAGCTCCCGCGCGTGTTCGACATTCACGACCTGCACATCACTGGCTTCGGCCGCCAGGCCGGCGCGGACTTCCGTGCGCTGCTGACCAACCCGAAGCCCGAAGGACGAATCGAGACGACCGGGCGTTTCGGCCCGTGGCACCGGGACGAGCCGCGACGCACCCCGGTTCGGGGCGAATACGCGTTCAAGCGCGCCGATCTGGACACCATCAAAGGTCTCGGCGGAATCCTCTCCTCGCGGGGCCGTTACGCGGGACCGCTCGAGCGCATCGAGGTGACAGGCGAGACAAACACGCCGGACTTCTCGATTGACGTCGCCGGTCAGCCCGTCCCGCTCACGACGCAGTTCGCGGCAGTCGTTGATGGAACGAACGGGGACACGTGGCTCGAGAAGGTGGATGCGCGACTACTCGAATCGCACATCCATGCGCGCGGCGCCGTCGTGCGCACGAAGGAAATCAAGGGCCGCAACGTCGAGCTCGACATCACGATCGACAACGCGCGCATCGAGGATCTGCTGAAGCTCGCGATGAAAGGATCGCGGCCGCCGCTCACCGGCGCCGTGAAGGTGAACACCAAGTTCCTGCTTCCTGCCGGACCCGAGGACGTCGTCGAGAAGCTGCAGCTCGCGGGCGACTTCGCGCTGCAGCAGGCGAAGTTCACGAATTTCAACGTCCAGAAGCGGATTAGCGCGCTCAGCCAGCGAGCGCGCGGCGACGAGACGCCCGAAGATGGCGAGAGCGTGGTGTCGCAGTTGCGTGGCCGCTTTGCGCTGAAGGACGCGGCCCTGCGGTTTTCGGATTTGACGTTCGCGATGCCCGGGGCCGAGGTACAACTCGCCGGAACCTATCACCTGCGAACTGAGGCGATTGACTTCGCGGGGCACCTGCTACTCGATGCCAGCCTGCGTGATACGACGTCAGGTTTCAAGGCCGCGCTCGCGACGATTGCGCAGCCGTTCTTCCGACGACCCGGCGGAGGGTCGAAGCTGCCGATCCGGATTGGTGGAACGCGCGAGAAGCCGGAGTTCGGGCTCGACATGAAACGCGCGCTCCTGCCAGGCTAGGTCACTCGTTGGGGCCGCCGCCGGCGGGTCCATTCCGCCGCGGCCACAAGACACCCTGGTCCGTGCTGGTCACCGGCGCAAGCCCGCGATTGACGAATTTCTGCAGCCGCTTTCCTTCGTAGGTTTCTGTCGTATAGATGTTGCCTTGCGAGTCCACGGCGATGCTGTGCACACCGAAGAACTGACTCGGCTGCCGTCCGCCGTCGCCGAAGCTCGTGAGCACGTCCAGCGTCTCGCGTCGGATGATGTACACCTTCTCGTTCACGCCATCGGCGAGATACAGGAACTGCTGCTGCGGATCATTTGAGAACGCGATATCCCATACCGAGCCCGATCCGAGTGTCTCCTTCGCGATAAATTTCTCCTTCACAAATGTTCCATCCTGGCGGAATACCTGGATGCGATCGTTCTGGCGGTCGCAGACGTACACCAGGCCGTCGCCCGAGAGCATCGCGCAGTGCACCGGGTTCCGGAACTGCGGCGCCGGCGGTGCATCAGGACTGTAGTTCCCCAGTGGCGCGTCGTCCGGCTTCTTCCCGTACGCGCCCCAGTACCGCTTGATTTTTCCCGTGTCGGCGTCGAGCACGGCAACGCGCTTGTTCAAGTAACCATCGGCGACGTACGCTTCGTTTGCCTTGGGATCGATGAAGATCTTTGCGACACGACCGAAGTTCGTCATGTCGTTACTGCCGGCGTTGCCGCCCGGTCGTCCGAGCTGAAGGAGGAACTTGCCATCGCGCGTGAACTTCAAGATGTGCGCGTCCTTCTCGCCGTTGCCGCCAATCCACACGTTGTTCTTGTAGTCCACGGTGATCCCGTGGTTCGACTGCGGCCAGTCATAGCCTTGACCCGGACCGCCCCAATGGCCAACCAGATTGCCCTCTGGATCGAACTCGAGAATCGGCGGGGCAGGGGAGCAGCACACTTTCGATGTGGGAGGATTGCCGACGGCGGTCATCTCCGTGCGCTTGTCCATCGTCGCCGCGCCACGATGAATGATCCACACGTGGTCACGCGCGTCCACCGCCACGCCGATCGTGGAACCAAGCAACCAATGATTCGGCAGCGGCTTCGGCCAGAACGGGTCCACCTCGAATCGCGGCGCCTGCGCGCCCTTGCCGTCCTGCGCTGCGGCGGCACGTTGAAGCAGCGCCTGGCCCGAGCCGAGCGCGATCATCAACATCACCCAGGTCAGGGCCACCACACTCGAACGCGATAACCGCATCGTGACTCCCTTCGTCGAGCGCGGATTATGTCACGCCTAAAGACAACCGCCTTCCTCGCAGCGCGACGGAAGCTCAGACTCGTTTCAAGGCGGTCTCGAGGCGAAGGTGGGGCGTAGGACCTGCCCTGTCCAGGTCCCGTTTTACTCTCGGAACATGCCCGGCTACGGCGTTTTCCGCCGAGTGTCCAGTAGGATCGATCGTGTGCTGCCGCCATTCGTTGCGCAGCTTGCCGAACTTTGCGCCGCCCATCCCACGCGCGCGAAATGGGTGTTCGTGCCGAGCCACGGCATCGGTCGCACCATCGGCGAACGACTCGTGCGAAGCGGCACCAACTGGGTGAACCTGCGGTTCATCACGCCGCTCGACGTCGCGCTTCGAATGGGCGCGCCCTTTCTCGTCGAGCGTGGTATCGACCCGTCCGAAGAGGATCTCGGCCCGGCGTTGATGATGCGGCTCCTGCTGGACCTGCCCGAAGCAAACGGATACTTCCGGCCGCTCGCCGAACATCCGACCATGGCGCAGGCGTTGTGGCGCACGCTGCGTGAACTGCGGATGGCCGGCCTTCGCGCGGCGGATTTGCCTGCGGATGCGTTCGCCTCTCCGGAGAAGCACCGTGAGCTCTGCGCATTGATTAGTGCCTACGAGCGCCACCTGGAAGGCCACCAGCGCGGAGACATTGCGCTCGTCTATGAGGAGGCTGCGCGCCATCCGGACTGGTGCCCTATCCAGGAGGCCGACTGCTGGACCGAGTTGCCACACACGTTGTGGACTCCACTTCAGCGAACCCTCATCGACCGGATGCCCGGAGAACGGATTGCTCCCCGCGCGCTCGACGTGCCGGGCGTCGCGACACCCCGGCGGCTGACTACCCGCCGTGAAGCGGTGGCTGCAGATCCTCGACTCCACCCGTTGGCCTCCCTGCTGGCGCCGCGACCGAACCGCGCTGCGAAGCGCCTCTCCCTGTTCCATGCCGGCGGCAGTGACGCAGAAATCGAAGAAGTCTTCAGGCGTATTCTCAGCAGTGGCCGATCGCTCGACGACGTCGAGATCGCCTGCGCGTCTGACGCATACGCGCTGCTCGTGTGGGAGAAATGCCTTCGCTACGACTGGCCCGTCACAATGGGACCTGGGGTTCCTGCAGCGCAGACCAAACCAGGCCGGGCCCTCCAGGGATTCTGCGGCTGGATTGAAAGCGATTTCGCGGCCGGATTCATGCGGCGGCTGCTGCAGTCCGGCGACGTTCGAGTTCAACTCGAAGACCTCACGGCAGGTCAGGCCGCGCGCCTGCTGTTTCGCGCGCAGGCCGGGTGGGGCCGCGACACATACCGAATCTCGCTCCAGCAGCTCTTCAAGCGGTACACCGACCGGGCCGAAGACAGGGACAACACGGTGGAGGAACGCAGAACGGCCGCACAGCAGGCGAATCGTGTCGAGCGACTGCGCGACTGGATTGACAAGCTGCTCGCGGCGGTGCCGGCGCCGGGGGACAGGGCCACGGTCGACTTTCAAGCGGTCATTGGTGGGGTGCTGGCGTTCCTTGCCGAGTGCGCATCACGGGCGAGTGCGCTCGACGCAGCCGCGGCATCCGCATTGACCGACGCCATTCGCGATCTGCGTGCGCTCGGCGCTTTCCGCTGCGCGCTGCCCGCGGCGCTTCGCTTCATCCGCGAACGAGTTGAAGGAGTGATCGTGGCTGCCGAGCGGCCGCGCCCCGGGCACCTGCACGTGGCCACACTTGCGACCGCCGGTTACGCCGGCCGTTCGCTCCTGTTTGTCGTCGGCCTCGAGGAAGGACGCGTCTTCCCGGTTGCCGTTGAGGACCCAGTCTTGCTCGATGCCGAACGCGCATCGATCAGCCCTGCACTACGGCGATCCTCTGACCGCACCGACGAAGCTGTATTCACCGCTCTCGCACGGCTTGCCGACTGTGGTGTCGGTGAAGACGCCGAGGTGTGTTTCAGCTATTCGTCCCGTGACTCGCGTGAATTCCGGGAAACGTTTCCGTCGTGGCTGATGCTGCAGGCCTTCCGACTTGCGTCGGGAAAGCCGACGATGTCGTATCCCGATATGCGAGCAGCCCTCGCATCGCCGAAATCAGTAGTGCCTGGCGCACCGGACACATCCGCTTCGGACGCCGGCTGGTGGCTCGCGCAGTTGCAGCGTCACGGGCCCGACGGTGTCCAGGCCGTCGCGCGTGCGTTCCCACACCTGGGTCAAGGCCGGGTGGCGGAAGCGGCGCGAGAAGGGAACTCGTTTACTGAATACGACGGCTACGTACCCAGCGCAGGTCCAACTTTGGATCCAGCCGTTACCACGTATCCCGTATCGGCGACACAACTCGAAGCCGCCGCGGAATGCCCGTTCCGGCACTTCCTTCGACATGGTCTCGGCTTGCGTGCCGTCGAAGATGACGATCGCGACCGTGACACCTGGCTCGATCCGCTCACGCGCGGCTCCGAGCTGCACGACATCTACGCGGCCCTGCTGCGGCGCTGCCGGGCAGAACACCGTCGAGCGGACGTGGGCAAAGATCGCCCATGGCTGCGCGATTACGCGCGAACGCGTTTCGCGGAGCTCCGAATCGAAATGCCGCCGCCCGGCGACGAGGTGTTCGCTCGCGAGGTAGACGACCTGCTCGCCGACCTCGAATTGTTCCTCGACGAAGAATGCGCGGCGTCTTCGGCGCGCAGCCCCGTCGGGCTGGAGGTCTCATTCGGCCGTGACTTCGAAGAGGACGAGCTCGAGGAACTTGCGCAGGAAGAACCTGTCCTCGTTTCGCTTGGTGGCGGGTTGAAGCTGCGGCTTGCGGGCCGGATCGATCGCATCGACCAGATCGGTCCACAGAGATTCGAGGTGATCGACTACAAGACCGGCGGCTACTTCGAAGGGGACTGGAGCGGAACGTTCGCCGGCGGTACGCGCCTGCAGCACGCGCTCTATGGCCTTGCCGCGGCAGAGTTGCTCAAGCGCAAGTACGGGCGTGTTGCCGTGGACGCTGGCGTCTATTACTTCTCGAGCTCACGAGGGCGCCAGGAACGCGTGCGCATCGCGAAGCCGCCGGCCGACACACTACAAGGAGTTCTCACCGACCTGCGCCATGTGATCGCGACGGGAACCTTCGTGCACGCGCCGGATCCGGACGCCTGCAAATGGTGCGATTTCGGTGATGCCTGTGGACCCGACAAACACGAGCGCGCGGCAAGAAAACTCGAGGCGGACCCCCGGCTTGCGACGTTCATCCGGCTGAGTGCCCATGAGTAAGACGGCACGCCTTTCGGATCAAGCATCGCGGGAACGCATCGCGACCGATCTGGATCGCAACGTCCTCGTCGAGGCCGGCGCCGGCTCTGGCAAGACGCACGAGATGGCGCGTCGCATGGCCGCTGGCGTCGCCTCCGGCGCGTATCTCGTGGACGGCATGGCCGCGGTGACCTTCACGCGCAAGGCCGCCGCCGAGCTTCGCGGACGATTCCAGCTCGCCTTGGAGGACGAGCTCGCCGGAAAGGGGACGGCGGCACTCGATGCCGGTCGTAAGCAGCGGATTCGTGAGGCGCTTTCGAACCTGGAGCGCTTTTTCGCGGGCACCATTCACTCGTTCTGCGCCCATCTGTTGCGCGAGCGGCCCGTCGAGGCTGGCGTGTCTCCCGGATTCACCGAGCTCGATGAAATCGAGGACGACCTGCTGCGTCGTCAGACCTGGCGCGATTACGTGTCGCAGCAGATCGCCGTCGGCGACGCGCCGATGCTGGAGTTGCGTGAAGCCGGGATCAAGCCGCGCGATCTCGATGAAGGATTTGCGGTCGTCACGCTGTACGAGGAGGTTGAATTCCCAACCGGAGACGCGCAGAAGCCCGACCCCGTGCAGGCGTTCGCGGAACTCGATGCGTTCTGGAGAGCGCTCCAGAAACTCCTGCCTCCTACCATTGCCGAACAAACCACGTGTACGACGCAGAAGGCCGCGCGCCGGTTCACCGGTCAGTTGCGCGTGGCGGGTGGACGATGTAGACAGCATTCCACTCTGGCGGGATTGATTCAGAGCTGGAACTTCGATCCGGGAATTACGCAGAAATGGTGGGCGACCGACACGGCCACCAAGAAGCGCCTGCGCGATCAGGTGACGGACCTGCACCGGCGATTCGTGGACACGACGGTCGAGCCATTCCTGAGACGGTGGAGAGAGTACCTCTATCGGGTCGCGTTAACCGTGCTCGTGGATGCACGGGACTTTGCCGCCCGCGAGCGCCGGCGGCTGAATGTCTTGAACTACGGCGATCTGCTGCAGCTCGCCGCGCGTGTCCTGCGTGAGAACGAAGGGGTGCGCCGGGCGATGCAGCAGAAATACCGGTGGCTCTTCGTGGACGAGTTCCAGGACACCGATCCAGTGCAGGCGGAGATCATCTTCCGGCTCGCGAGCATGGCCGACGGCCCGACCGGCCGACCGGCGAACCCCGACTGGCGCGCACTCCCGCTTCGTCCCGGCGCCCTCTTCGTCGTCGGCGATCCGAAGCAATCGATCTACCGTTTCCGCCGCGCCGACATCGACATCTACAACATCGTCCGCCAACGCCTGGACGAGCCGCCGACGAGCGCCGTCCTGTCCCTCACGACGAACTTCCGTGCGCTTCCCGCTCTCAGCGATTGGGCGAACGATGTCTTCCGCCGGCAGTTTCCAAGCGAGCCGAGGACACATTCGCCACGGTTTGCAGCACTGGATCCGGCACCGGAAAGAACGAAGGCCGCCAAGACGAACGCTGGCGGCGTATTCACGCTGACCATCAAGGGCGATTGCGAGCAGCGTGAGGTGTGCGAGAAGGAAGCCGCCTGTATCGCGCGATATATCCGGACGGAAGTAGACGCGGACCGCCGTTCGTTCGGCGACTTTCTCATTCTCACCCGTAAGAAGAAGAGCCTGTCCACCTACACGCGCGCCCTCGAACACATGCAGGTGCCCATTGAGGTGAGTGGCGCCGGGGCATTTGCCGAGTCGAACGAGGTGGCGCAGCTCGCGCTCCTTCTACGCGCATTGAGCGACCCGCAGGACGCCGTGGCGCTGGTCGGGGTGCTGCGGGGTCCGTTGTTCGGCATCAGCGATCCCGACCTGTTTGCCTGGCGCCAGGCGGGCGGATGGTTCAGCCTGTTTGTGGATGCAGATACCAGTCCTGTAGGGGCGCGGTTGCCGCGCGTTGATGACGCGTTGTCGGCGTTACGTCAGTACTACCGCTGGACGCGCGTGCTACCCGCCGCGCCTGCGCTTGAACGCATCCTCGAGCACAGTGGCTATCTCGCGCTTGCCGCGACGTCCCGCGGCGGCGTCGAAGCCGGCGACCTTTTACACGCCGTCGATCGTGTGCGACAAGCGGTCGCGAATGGTCGAACACTGGCCGCGGCCGCGCGCGCGCTCGAACAGGATCTCGAAACGGCAAGCGAGGTCGAGTCCCTCCCGCTCGAACCGGGCCGCGCGGACGTGGTCCGTTTGATGAACCTGCACAAAGCTAAGGGCCTCGAGGCGCCGGTAGTGTTCCTTGCCGATCCGTGCGGCGGCTTCAAGCCGCGCGTAGACGTCCGCATCATCCGCGAGGGGGTCACCGCGCGCGGCTATTTCAAAATCACGACGCCGTGGGGCAAAGGGACAAGGACCGTCGCACAGCCTGCGGGGTGGGACGTCTATGAAGCCGAAGAACAGGCGTACCTGCAGGCAGAGGACACGCGGCTCCTGTATGTGGCCGCCACCCGCGCCCGCGAGATACTCGTGGTTGGCCGATGGGCAAAGACGCGCGGCACAGGAACGCGGGCGTGGGCTGCGTTCGAGCCGTTCCTTGGAGCTGCAACCGAGCTCCCGGTTCCGAAGCGGGTCCCGCTGCCCGCCGCGGAACGTGTCGATATGTCTGCGAAGGCCCGCGCGGCCGCCGAAGCCGCACGGCTTGACGGCCACACCCGCGCTCGAAAGCCCTCCTGGTCAGTGACGTCGGTTACCGCCGAGGCGCGTCACATCGCCAAGATGGCGCGAGCCGTCGAACCGGCCGCTGCGGACGATCCGACTCGCGTGGTCATCCGCGATACACCGAGTCACCGAGCCGACGCCGGCGCCGCGTGGGGCACGCTGATCCACGGCCTGCTCGAGCACGCGATGCGTCACCAGAGCGCGACAAAAGAGGACTTACGACGCCTGGCCATGTGGCTAACGGTAGAAGAACCACAGCTCCGACCTGTGATCGACGAGGCCATTGAAACCGTTCAGGCCGTCGCATCAGCCCCGTTGTGGGAGCAGGCGAGATCGGCGGAGCACAGCGTCGAATCGCCATTCGGAGTCAAACAGGACGCACACGTCGTTCTCATGGGAGTGATCGATCTGCTGTATCGCCGTACTAACGGTTGGCAAGTAATCGACTACAAGACTGACACTGACTCCGCTCGCGGCGACCAGGTATACCAGATGCAAATGGCCACGTACCAAGCGGCACTGGAGGCGTGCGGGCTGAGCGATGTGTCCGCTACGATCATTCCGGCCCGTCTTCACGGGGCGACCAACCCGGAATAGTTCGTTGGTCCCTTCGCCGGT
>WUUC01037177.1_pt1 | contig 11903 bp, 7 predicted proteins | sample 6278441 | NCBI WGS metagenome assembly WUUC01 (sample SAMN13675441, study PRJNA597444) | soil metagenome | isolation source: soil | place: USA: Washington | collected 2017-10 | reverse complement strand
TTCGGTCAGATTGCACAGGAACAGCCCTGACGCGACGGCAGCGCCAGCTCCAATCAAGGCGCCGTTTATCAGCGAGTCGGCATGGCGCACTCTGACCCGCATGACGTCGGTCAACTGGAGACGCCGCACGTCGCCGCCGGCCGTGATCGTAACGGTGTCGGCGGAGACGCCAACTATCTGCGTCTTTTCTTCTCGACCTGTGGAATCGGTCATCCACACCGTCCTGCCGGCCTGCAGTATGGTGTGCAGGCTTGGGTTGGCTCCTTGACCGGCCTGAGCTGAGACCGACGAACCGACAGACAGACAAATCAGGACGAGCGGAGTAATACGCTTCCGCCAGCGAGACCTTTCTAAGCGCATGGTTGTGATGACTCCCTCGATCTCCAATGCGCCGCGCGAGCGAAAGTCGGCTCACGCCCAATGTGCACGGCAATACCGGGCGCTACACGATTCGGCCGAACCTAGTGGATAGCAATCGTAATCAGCGTCGCATCATCGGTGAAACGGCCACCGGTGAATTCGCGAACGCGCGCGAACACCGTTTCGAGCAGCACGGATGCCGGCAGGCCGCGGTGGGAGACGACGGTTTCCACCAGTTGGTCGTCTCCGAAATCGATCCCGGCGGCGTTCTCCGCCTCGTTGAGCCCGTCCGTGAACAGCACCATCCGATCGCCAGCAAGGATGGGCATCTCCCGCTGTTCGTACAGTGCGTTCTCCTTCACGCCAAGCACGAGGCCGCCGATCGAGAGGCGCTCCACGGCGCCATCCGCTCGAACCAGGATCGGAGGATTGTGCCCGGCGTTGCTGAACGTCAGTGTTCGGGTGGTGGTATCGATGACCGCGTAGAAAAACGTCGCGAAGGTCCGCAGCGCGGGATTCCCGCAGAGCGCGCGATTGATGCCGCCCGCGACATAGCGCGGGCTCGATTGCTGCGCGGCGAAGGCGCGAACCGACGCCTGCAGGTTAGACATCAGAAACGCCGCCGGAAGACCCTTGCCCGTCACGTCGGCGATGGAAATGCCGATGCGGCCGCCGCCGAGCCGCAACACGTCGTAGCAGTCACCACCGAAATCGGACGCGGGCTCCCAGAGTGCTGCAATGTCGCAGCCCGGGATCACGGGCATCGTCGATGGCAACAGCGCCCGCTGGATCAACCGCGCGTCTTCCCGCTCTCGTGACGCGATCGCGCCCGCGCGGCGTCGCACGTGCCCATCGTCCACTTCACGCCGGACGGTGCGGACGAGCTCAGCGTTGTCCCACGGCTTGTGGACGAAGGTACGTGCTCCTCGTCGCATCGCTTCGACCGCGGTTTCGATCGTTCCCCACCCGGTCATGACAATGACGGGAAGCAGCGGGTCTCGTGCGATCACTTCAGCCAGCAGGTCCAGGCCTTCACGCCCCGACGTCGTATCGCGCGCATAGTTCAGATCCATCAACAGCAGGTCGTAGCGTCGGGTCAGCAGGCGCTCGCGCACGGTCTCGATCGAGGTGGCCGCCTCCGTCTCGAACCCGGCGGTCTTCAGCACGAGCCGAAGCGCATCGAGCACGTCAGGCTGATCGTCGGCCACGAGGATGCATGGCGTTACGAGCGGGTCGGCCATTGAGCGAAGGACTCGGTGAACACGTCGGCGTTGAGATGGTATCGCAGGAGGCTGTGAGGTTAGCGCTGGCAGAGAGGTTAGCGCTGGCAGATCGGACAATAGAACGTGGACCGCCCTGCCTGCACTATTCGCCGGATGGTGCCCGGGCAACCGCGGCGGCGGCAGGGTTCGCCCTCACGATCGTATACGCGGAACGTGCGCGGATCGCCACCATCCACGTCCTCTCCGTCTGCAGCCGCACGGCGCGTCAACGCCTGCGTGAGGACCTTTCGCACTGCGTCCACGAGCCGTCGGGCCGGCTCGCGTGGCGCTCCGTTCCTCGTCGCGATCGTCGATGCCGCACGAAGGGGCGACAAGCGTGCGATGTGCAAGGCTTCGCATACGTAGATGTTGCCCAAGCCGGCGATCACGCGTTGATCGGACAAAGCGGCCTTGAGCGATGTCTTCCGTCCGCGCACCGCCTCAGCGAGGCGAGCGGCGTTGAACGTGTCCTCGAGCGGCTCAGGACCAAGAAGGCTGAGTGCGCGATGCAACTGCAGCGCGTCGGTGGAGACGAGTTCCATCAACCCGAAGCGCCGTGGATCGTTGAACGTGATTGTTGCACCCGACGACATGTGGAAAACAACGTGATCGTGAACGCCTGCGGTTGCCCGGCCGTGATGGAAGACGCCTGGTCCCGCCAGGTCGATGCGAAACGATCCGGACATGCCGAGGTGCATCAGCAGCGTCTCGCCGGATGAAAGATCGGCCACCAGGTACTTACCGCGGCGGCCCAGGCGCAGCACCGTTTCGCCTGAAAGGCGGGCCGCGAAGCGCCGAGGCAGCGGCACCCGCAGGTCAGGCCGACGCGCCAGCACCTTGTGGAAGCGCGCTCCTTCCATGACCGGCTGCAGGGCGCGGCGGACTGTTTCGACCTCGGGCAACTCGGGCACGGATCTGAGCCTCTTCGGCGTTCATCGTTGCACACCGCTGCCGAAGTGTGAAATGCCGCGCGCGGCGGCGGGTGTGCAGGCCGCGCCACACGCGGCCGATACGCAGGACGCGATTGCCCCCGTTCTTCACCCAATGCTGACTGTTTCTTCCTTCATCGCCGGTGCGCTCGCCGCCGCGCCAGCCGTCACCACCTGGTGGGAGTATCGTCGTCTCGCGCAACGCGGTGAATCCGCCGTCTTCAGTGAACGAGTGGCGCAGATCCGCGGCCGCGTCGCTACCGTGAGCGGCGTGGCGGTCGCGCTGATCCTGATCTTCCTCGGCCATTCGGCGATCTGGTCGATTCCGCTGCTGCTCCTCGGTGTGGCGTGTGCGTCGCATGGACCGCGGAAGGTGTTCTTCGGCGAAACGTGGTCGCTTGGCCAGTACATCGAGTGGCGCACGCGCCTCATAGTCGGCACCGTCGGGTTCTGGATCCTGCTTGCGCTGACGCCAGCCATTCTATTGGCGACGCCGCGGTCCGCGCAGTGGGGGATGACGCTCGCGCTCCTTGCCGCGCTGCTCACATGGCATCACTTTTACGCGAAAGTGCTGCTCGTCGTGGTGAAAGCCACGCCGCTGCAGCGCCCCGACCTCGATCTGTTCTTCGCGCCCGTCCTCCACGGTACGGCCACAGTCGCCCCGATGCTCTGGCGCGCCGGCGCGCCGGGCGGCGTCTTCGCGAATGCGTTGGCGCTGCCAGATAGAAATCGCGGCGGCGTGCTGTTCTTCGATACGCTGCTCGAGCGGCTCGCACCGCATGAGATTAGCGCGATCCTCGCGCACGAAGTGGCCCACCTCGAACACTTCGACGGGCGGCGCGTCCGGCGGATGTATGCGGTGACGACGCTCGCGATCGCGGCCATCGTGTGTGCCGCGGCGACCCTGGTCGTGTACGCTCCTGCGCGCGCGTGGATCGCCTCCTCTTTCGCACCGCTCGTCGTCCTCGTCGGTCTTGCGCTGCGAGCGAGCCGCATGCAAGCGGAGGAGACCAGGAGCGACCGCCGGGCCGTCGAACTGTGCGGCGATCCTGAGGCGCTCGTCAGCGGGCTGACGCATCTGCACGCCATTCATCACCTCCCGCGCCGCGTCTCCGCGGAAACGGAAGAGCACGCGACCCATCCAAGCCTCGCGCGACGGATTCGCGCGATTCGCCAGGGCGCCGGAGAACGCGCCGCGCAGCGGCTGCTCGCGCCCGTCATGCTGCTGTGCAGCGAGCCCGGACGCCTGGCCATTCTCGAACCGAATCGATTGACGCTCGTGTGGGCCGACCCGAGTGCTGCGGGTCTGCTCGACGACCCGATCGGCGTCGCGAAGCGGATCGAAGCGACCGCGTACGACCAACTCACCGAACTGCGGGTGTCCACGGCGGCCGACGCCACTGTCAGGCTGACGGCGCGAACGGGGGATGGACGCCGGTGGTCGGTGCCGCTGCAGTCGGGAGAAGCGGCGCGCGCGCAAGACGCGCTCAATATCGTTGACCAGTTGCTCGCACCGCCCAAGCCGCGAACTATCGGCATTCCGCGTCGGGCACTCGCGCTAGTCGCGCTGCTCGTCACGGCGGTGCTCCGAACGCTCTGGCCCATCCTCGTCCCAGCGCTCCTAGCCGTGGTTCGGCCGACGCGGCGCATCCTTGTGACGCTTGCGTCCGCGCTCGTCGTGACCGCCTTCATGGCCGGCGGCGACTCGCGGTTCGACGCGCTGCGGGTGCTCCTGCTTGCCCTGCTCGCGGGTGCCGCCGTGTGGCAGTCATACCGGCTCCCGGTGACGGACACGGATTCGACCACTGCAGTCGTAGCCGGGCCGCGCTCCGAAACGATTGCGCTCGCGATCCCCGTCGTCCTCGGGTTTGCGTGGACGCTGGCGATCAGCCGCGATCTGTTCGCGCTGCATGTTGCCGCACGCGACACCGCCTGGCCAACGGCCGCGTTGATGGCCTTGTCCGTGTACCTTGGCCTCTCGCCGCGCGCGGCGCAGCGGCGCCTGGCCGTTGTGTGCGGCGCGATCACCGCGGCCGCGGTGTTCGTCGGTTCATCGGCCTTCCTCACCCGGATGGTCGGCGATCCCCTTGTCGCCGAGACACAAGAATTCATCGAGCAATCAGTCGTGCTCACGCCCGTCGCGAACGCTCTCGTTGACGGCGGATTCGATCACGTGCGGCTCGCGAGCGATGGGCGACACTTCCTGCTGTCTGAAGCCGGCGGCGAGGAGGAGACCGCGAGACGACGTCACGTGGTCGGCACATTCGACGGCTGGTCGCGCCCGATGAATGCCGTGGACGCCGCGCTGGTGGGCAACGATCGCGTCCTGCTCCTGGACCAACGTGACGGAGGCACCCAGCTACGAACCGAACGCATTCAGGGCAGCGGCTCCGGGTGGACCTTGAAGGTGCCAGGCGAGGACGCGTTCAGGCTGGCGACGGTCACCGGCGGTCGTTGGCGGCTCATGAACCGGCATCGCAATGCGTTCACGCGCATCGATGGTCGCGTCGGGACAACAGCCGTTTCGCGAACGAACTGGGATGTGCAGGTTGGTCCCTCCGAGTACGTGTCCCTTCACGGGGCCGGCGCGGGAAACGTCGGACTCGGACTCGCGGTTGAGTGGTCGCCGTCGATGCTGCCCTGGTGGTGGCTACGGGGATGGAACTTCGCCGACAAGACGACTCTGCTCCGCGTCGAGGGCGACGAGACGCAGCGGGTGGCGACGTCGAGGCTACAGGTGTCCTGCGCCGATCCCACGGTGACGGCGTCTGATTATCTCTGCTTCGCGTTCGACGGGCGGGTATCCCGGCTCTGGCGATATCGGGTGGGCGACGGCTGCCTGGAGCCAGTCGGACGCGCACGAGGGCAATTCTTCTTTGCTTCCCAGAAGACCGACACGAGGGCGACGGCAATGCGCGACGGCTTCGTGTCTTTGATCGATCTGGACGCGGCTCGCATCACGGCGTTCGAGCTGCCAGGCAACCCCGGCGTTATGTCCTACGACGTCACCGACCAATTCCTGGCGGTGTCCAGGATTGTTGGAGGTCAAACTGCCGTGGAGCTGTATCGAGTCGAAGAGGCGCCAGCGGCAGCGGCGTTTGCTAGTACTCGGTGAACATCCGCTGAATCTCTACGGGATCCTGAGTCTTCGCCAGCGCAAGCATCAACAGGATCCGGGCTTTCACCGGCGCCAGATCCTCTGAGCCGAGCATGAACCGGCGCCGCTGCTCGCTCCCGTTGTCGCGACCGGGTGGACCGCCGCCCGACCGACCTGCCGGGATGCGTCCGCCGCCCGTGCGCGTGCCCGTCACCACGAACACGCCCTTCTCCGTCGCGTAGCGAATCCCGTCCTGCTGGGTGCCGCTGGTCGCTCCCGCACCGGCACTGGCGATGATGATTCCCTTGGCGCCGAGGTCCACGGCAGAACGGATGAGATCTCCAGACGCACCCTGGTAAACCATGATCACGTCCACACGAGGCAGCGAGCTGACCGACGTCACATCGAACTCGCTCCGGGCGGTGTGCCGCTTGAGCAGGTCCCGGAAATAGACGACACGATCCGTGTCGACGACGCCCAAAACCCCATACCCACGCGTCTGAAATGTATGGAGACGGTGTGCGTCGGTCTTCGTGACCTCGCGTGCGGCGTTGATTTCGTCGTTGAGCACGACCAGCGCGCCCTTGTTGCGCGACGCCGGGTCGGCCGCGACGCGAAATCCTTCCAGGAGGTTGGCGGCGCCTTCATACCCGAGAGTGCTCGGATTGCGCATCGACCCGACCACGACGACGGGGCGTATGTCGCGAACCGTCAGGTTCAGAAAGTACGCGGTTTCTTCGAGCGTGTCGGTGCCGCTCGTCACGACGACTCCGGCCAGGTCGGGTTCCTTCGCGAAGAGCTCATTAATGCGGCGGGCGAGCTCGAGCCACTGCTCGATCGTCAGCTGGCTGCTGGCGACGTTCGCGAATTGCTCGCTCTCCGCGCGGACGTGCTTGTCCAGTTCGGGGATCGATTCGAGCAGGTCCTTGTGGGTGAGCCGGCCGCCCTGTCGGTTGGAGATGGTGCCACCGGTGGCAATGAGTCGGACGCGCGGGACCTCCTGCGCTTGCGCCAGCGAGGCCGCGAGGAGCAGAAGGCCCGCGAACGCGCGCGCGCGGCGCGGGATCGCGGGCAAAATCACGCGCGAACTATACCGTACTGGTACGTGCCGCTCCGTGCGCGGCGGTCATGGTCTGACGCCTGTTGGCGAGCAGGAGCCACTGGCTGAGTTGCCGGGCGGCTTCATCCGGCGTTTGCCCATAGAAGGGCATCAGTGCGGTCGGCATGCCGGGGATCCTGCGGATCTGCGCACGCCACCGATCGCTGACGGGCGTCACTTCGATGTGGTACGTGCGCCCGCCGATGGTCTCTTCAAAGCGATGAACGATCACGCCTTTATCCGAATCGGGGGAAGTAAGAGCTCAGTGATTCTACGCAGCCGTCGATCGTGGTCAAGCGAAGGCGGGCGCGAAGCGCCCGTCCACATCTCCGTCGCGCGTCGAAGCGGCCGGATTGCGCCGAAGAATTCTTGCGCATGTCAGGATGTCCACAGGATTTGCACGTCCGTTCCACACATTTTCCACAGGCGACTGGGTTGTACAATGCCCCTGGTTCCCAAGGCCGTGCTAATTAGAGTTGCCACCCTCGCCGCCCTGACCCTCATCCTCCCGCGTGCGGCCACTGCCTCTGATGCCACGCTGCTGCGCTTGTTCCTCTCTGACGGAACGGCGCTGGTCAGCTACGGCGAGTTCGCCAAGGTCGAGGATCGGGTGATCTTCTCGATGCCGGTCGGCGGCACTGCCGTTGAGCCTCGGTTGCACGTCGTCACGATCCCGGCGAAGGCCGTGGATTGGGAACGGACGGACCGGTACTCTGCATCGGCGCGCTATCAGCAGTACGCGAACACGCGTGGCGAGGACGACTTCGCGCGATTGAGCGACGAGGTGGCGCGCGTTCTGAACGAGGTCGCGCTCGCCACCGACCCGCACAAGGCGCTGCAAATTGCCGAGCAGGCGCGGCAAACGCTCGCCGATTGGCCGCGCCAGCATTACGGCTACCGCCAGCGCGAGGTGCGCGAGATCGTCAGCCTGCTCGACGAGGCCATCTCGGACCTGCGGGCCACCGCGGGAGTCGGCGCCTTCGACTTGTCGTTCGTGGCGGTGGCGTCGGACGTGCCGCTGGAGGCCGTGCACGGGATGCCTTCGCCGCCCCAGATGGCCGCGCAGCTCATCGCGGTCGCGAAACTGGCGGAGCGATCGACCGAGCGCGTTGCGCTGTTGCAATCGGCGCTCATGCTGATCAACGAGACGACACCTGTACCGGCGGATCTCGCGGCGCTGCGGCCATCGATTACGTCGATGCTCGTGGAGGAAGCAAAGATCGACGAGAAGTACGCCGCGCTGTCGCATCGGTGGCTTGGCGCCGCCGCCGTCGCCTCGTCGCGGGCGCGCGTCCGCGACGTCGAGTCGATACTCGCGCGCATAGAGCGCGACGATCAGCGCCTTGGCCGGCAGCGTCCGGAGATCGTGCAGGCGCTGAATGCCTCATTGCGCCTACATTTGGAAAACGCGCGCCGGTTGCGCCTGTTACGCGATCAATGGTTGACGCGCCGCGCCGCCTACCGCGACTACGAGAAGTCGGTGAAAGGGCAAATTCTCCAGCTCGTGAAGGCGCAGCCGGCGCTTGACGCCATCAAGCGCCTGGAAGGCCCTTCACCCTCCGTGCTGGCGGCTCTCCGCGGTCGTCTTGAAGGCGGCGCCGATAGGCTCGGACGACTCACGGTGTCGGAGGATCTTCGCGGGGCGCACGATGTTCTGGTGGGCGCCTGGCGATTCGCCGAAACCGCCGTCCGCACGAGACAAGATGCGATTGGCGCAGGCGACATGCCGATGGCATGGCGCGCCTCGTCGGCCGCGGCGGGCGCGCTTCTGATGTTGTCTCGCGTGCAGGGCGAAATCCGACGCCTCCTGGAGCCACCGCGACTTCGTTGATTACACCGCGTGCGACGCGGCTCGTCCGGGTCCCGGACCTGCGAGCGTTTCGCGACGTCATCACGGCGCTCGCGTGCGACGGCGATCCGCTCGCCGCGCGCGATCGGCTCGTGATCGTGCCCACTCGCGCGGCCGGAACCCACCTGACGCGGGCGATTGAGGATCGCGTGTTGCGCCACCGAGGCGCGGTGCTGCTTCCCGATCTCGTCACGCGCGATCAGATGTACGAACGGCTCGCCGGACGGCTGCTCCGGCCTCCCCGTCTGCTCGACCCGTTCGAACGCGAAGCGTTGCTTGGGGTGGCGTGCCAGCGCGCGGTCGATGCCGGCGTCCGGCCGCCATTCAACCTGCGCCCGGGTCTCATAACCGAAATCCTGCGGTTTTACGACGATCTTCGTCGTCACGAGAACGACGTCGCGACGTTCGAAGCACGTGTCTTGCGCGTGCTCGAACCTGGCGCCGAGATCGATCGCGGGGCCGAGCGGCTCATCCGCCAGACACAATTCCTGGTTGCGGCGTTCCGCGCATTCGAAGAGGCGTCGGCCGCGGCCGGGGCCGTCGATGAGCACGGGCTTCGTGACCTGGTGCGCGACACGCCCACGGCGCACCCGTGGCGCCACCTCGTGGTTACCGTGCGCGATCGCGCGTCCGACCCCGATGGCCTCTGGACCTGCGATCTCGATCTGCTCGCTCGCATACCGGGGCTGGAGCAGCTCGACTTCGTGGTCACCGAATCGTGCCTTGCGGGAGCGCTGCATGAACGCATGCACCGGCTGTTTCCCGGCATCGAGGAACGACGGACTGCCGACGAGGGCACCCGTCCTGAGCCCGTACTGGTCGTACCCCCGGGGACGGGCGTGGCACATGTCGCGCGCGATCGCGAAGAGGAGATTGCCGCCTTCGCGCGGCGCGTGCGAGCGGCTGCTCGCCGTCTCGACGCGCCGCCGCTCGATCGCATCGCCCTCGTTGTCCGGCGGCCGCTTCCATACGTCTATGTCGGACGCGAAGTATTGCGGTCGGCCGCGGTTCCTTGCCAGATGTTCGATGCGCTGCCGCTGGCCGCCGAACCCTATGCCGCGGCGCTCGACCTCGTGTTCACGTGCGTGTCGTCCAACTTTGCGCGGACGCCGCTCATCGGATTACTGCGTTCTCCGCAACTCCACTTCGAGGGCGACGGCCAGGAGCTCACCGCACGCGACATCGCGTTCCTCGATCGCGACTTGAGCGAAGCCGGATATCTCGGCGACGTGATGGCACTCGAGTCGATCGTTTCCTCCTGGCAAGCGGATCAGCGACGACCGTCACGTGCGGCGGTCGTCGGCCGCATCGCGATCGACGCGGTTCGCGCGCTGGAGCCGCTGCGGGCTCCGGCGCCGATCGCGAGTCATCTCGCGATTCTGCTCGCGTTTCTCGAACGGCATGACGCACTGCCCGGGCCGGACGACGTATTGCGAGCGCGGCAACTGCGTGCGCGCGCGGCGATTCTTGCCGCCCTTCATGCGATGAGGGCGGCGCATGCCGCTTACGATCCGCGGCCGCGCGCGTTCGACGAGGCCGCCGCGATGATTCGCCGATGGATCGAAGGGCAGACGTTCGCTCCCCGGGCAGGGGAAAGCGGCGTTCACCTGTTGGATGCCGAAAGCGCACGCTATGGGGACTTCGATGATGTGCAGCTTGGCGGCCTGGTCGAGACGGAATGGCCGGAGCGTCCGCGACGCAACATCTTCTATTCGCCCGCCGTCCTGCGCGAGCTGGGCTGGGCTGGAGACCAGGAGCGCGTCGAGGGCGCGCGCAATGCGTTTGTCGATCTCCTCCGGTTGCCGGCGCATCGCGTGACCGTCTCTACCTTCACGCTCGAAGACGACGCGGTCGTCGCGTCGTCGTCGTTCCTGGATGCCGTGGAGACGGCCGGCCTCGAAGCCGTTGAGGACTCCGTCGTGATGCACGCACGGGTGTTCGAGTGGGAGGCCCTGGCCATGGACCCGCCATATCTCGGACGGCTCGAGGAGGAGGCTGCGGCGTGGGCGCGGCACCGTGTCGCGGTTCCGCCGCGCGACGATCGACATCGCGGTGCGACGGCGGGCCACATCGCGGCGTCGTTCTCGTTGAGCGCGCTCGAACGGTACCAGGATTGCCCTTTCAAGTTCTTCGCCGCAGACGTGCTCCGGCTTGAGGAGGTGCGCGAGGACGAACCGACGTTGTCGCCGCGCGCGCGCGGCCGCTTTATTCACGAGGTGTTTCAGCGCTTCTTCCATGCATGGGGCTCCCGGACGATCACGGCCGAAGTGCTTGACGAGGCCCGGACACTCTTCCGCGAGGTCGCTGAGCCGCTCCTCGCGAACTTGCCGGGCCCGGAAGCCTCGCTGGAACGAACGCGGCTTTTTGGTTCCGCGATTGCCATGGGCATCGTCGACGTCGTGCTGGACATCGAGGCGTCACGGCCGGTCGCAGTGAAGGAACGCCTCCTCGAATACGAGCTCAAAGGAGAGTTCACGCTTGGGAGCACGACCGACCGGCGCGTGTCGCTGCGAGGAGTTGCGGATCGTATCGACCTGCTCGAGGGACGAAGGCTGCGGATCATCGACTACAAGTCGGGTTCAGCGCCGCAGCCGAAGCGGGCGCTGCAGGTACCGGTTTACGCGCTGGCCGCCGCGGAGCGCCTGACGCAACGGGATGGGGATCGGTGGTCCGTGGACGAAGCGGCCTACGTGGCGTTCTCAGGGCGGCGTGCGCTTGTGCCGATCGTCAAGGCAGGAGTATCCGATCCGGCCCCGGTGCTGAACGCGGCTCGCGACCGCGTCTTCGACATCGTGGACGCGGTTGAACGCGGCGAATTCCCGCCGCGACCGCACGATCCGGTCATCTGCGGCTGGTGTGCCTACGCGAGCGTCTGCCGGAAGGACTACGTCGGTGACGAATAGCAGCTTAAGGTTGCCGTTCGACGATCCGGACACATCACTGGACGCGCGTATCGATGCGAACGACCGTGCCAGCCGCGAGCGGGCCGTCGATCCGCGGTTCAACGTCGCGCTCGAGGCATCGGCCGGGACGGGCAAGACGCGCGTCCTCGTTGACCGATACGTCAACCTGCTGCGCGAAGGTGTGGATCCATCGAACATCCTCGCCATCACGTTCACGCGTAAAGCCGCTGCGGAAATGCGCGAACGCATCATTACGACGCTGCGCGCCGCCGCGGTCAGGGGGGAGTTCGCGGCCGCGCGCTGGCGCGAGTTGCGGGATCGGATCGGGGACATCGCGATCAGCACCATCGACGCATTTTGCCTGTCATTGCTCCGCGAGTTCCCACTCGAAGCCAACGTCGATC
>WUUC01095009.1_pt1 | contig 11904 bp, 6 predicted proteins | sample 6278441 | NCBI WGS metagenome assembly WUUC01 (sample SAMN13675441, study PRJNA597444) | soil metagenome | isolation source: soil | place: USA: Washington | collected 2017-10 | reverse complement strand
TGATGTTCCTGCCCGGCATCATCCGCCAGGGCGAGCCGGTGGTGATCGGCCAGACCGGGCTCGACCAGGGTCCGTTCCTCGGCCGGTGGCTGCTGCTCGTGGCCGCGATGGTGGCCATGTCGGCGGCCATCTACGGGGCGCGCCGGTTTTCTCAGAGTTGAGCTCAGACCGTGCTGCCGATCACCGTGAACTGTGCACCACGACCGACGACAGAAAGAGCTGCGCTCGTCAGAAGACTTTCCACGAGATGCAGCCGCAGCACGTCGTCGGTGGGCTGGGGGTCGTCGCGGTGCTCCGCGAGCCGCCGATAGCTCGACTGGGCGATGTGGGGCTGCACCACTATCACGCGGGTTGGCGTGGTCGCGTCCCTGAGCTCGAGCGCTTCCAGCAGGTCTGAGCGATCCGGGACGCGGATCCCGTGGCTCCAGCACGCCTTGCCCGACGCCCCCTCGGCCAGCCGCCGGCGGAGGGCCTCTTGGTCGGTCACGAAGTGCAGGTTCTTCACGGCCTGGGCGACCACGACCTGGTACGGGACGACGGCGACACCGCGGCGGGGGCCGTCCCCGTGCGCCGCCTTGACGTGCACCAGGGTCAGCAGCCCGGCCAGGTCGACGTGCACGAAGTCCGCGACCTCGCCCGACCCGTCGTCGCAGGTGAGCCAGCCGGTGTTGAATCGGCGCGCCGCCCAGCCGAACAGCGAGTCGTCGCCGGGCTCGCCAGCCATCGCGTGGACGTCGCCGGGCGGCTTCTCGTCGCGGATGCGGAAGCCGTCGAAGGACTCCCACGTCCAGCCGGCGAACGGGTTCGACCGGATCCGCTCGCTGATCACGTCGCCGTGCATGTAGGTGTGCCCGGACCGGTACCGGACGATCAGGCGGTCCTTGACGCGCAGCAGCGCGTCGCGCACCCGTCGGGTCGCCAGCTCATCGCTCGGTGTGCCCGGCCTCAATCCGAGGTCGAGGTGTCGTCGGCCGTTGCGGTCCGTGACACTTCCGCCCAGTCGGCCGCTTGTGCTGCCGTCGAGTCCGACGTCGATGGTGAACGCCGTGCCGTCGCCGCGCGGCGTGACGTGGAGGGTCGCGTGGTGCAGGAGGTCCACAGCCTCGCGGAGGCGGTCCAGGTCGGCGGCTACCTCGGGAAGGTCCTCGACGTAGGGCACACCGAGCTCGTAGGCCCCCGACACCTCGGCGAGGTCGGCCACCCGTCCCGCCAGCACTGGGTATACGGCCCGCGCATCGGGCGGGAGCGCCCGGGCGATGCGCACCTCGGCGAAGAGCTCCGCGACGGCGACGAGGAAGTCGTTCAGGGAGTCGCTTCGCCGGGACCAGACGAGGCCACGGCTCGGAGTAGTGCCGACGGTGCCGACGAGGACGACCCGATCCGGGCTCGGCGGCATCGTGGCCCGCCCGGCGGCGAGACCGTACGTGCCATCCGCATGCGGGTTGAGTGCGTCCTGGAGGCGACGACCGGCGTAGGCCTTGCTGTCCGGCTTCCCGGCGAGGGGAGCGTGCGCGCCGCGGAGCCACAGCCCTTTAGTCTCCCCGGCGAGGATGGCGCGCTGGAGTACGGCATCGGAAACCCGGCGGACGCGACGACCCGGCCGGTCGAGCCACGACTGCAGGTTGTCGGCCCACGCGCCGTCGACGAGAACGGCGATCAGGTCACCCCCCGAGACGAGCACCGACAGGGCATGGCTGACGTCGGTGAGCGATCCGTCTGGCGCGTGCCAGGACGGCGGTCGTTCGACCCGGTGCACGAACGGAACGGCCTTCTCGAGACCGTCGAGCACGATGTGCCCCTCGAGGCCCTCGCTCACCAGCACGACCTGCGCACGGCTGCGCGGGGATGCTGGCCGGCGCAGGTATCGCTGAACTTCGTCGCACGCCGTCGCGGTGTCGCCGACTGCGGCCTGCAGAACGACGACAGACAGGTACGGCTTCAGGACGTCGGGTGAGATCATCGTTACGGACATGAGCGCCTCCGCTCCTCGCGACCAACCCCGATGGTCGGGCCGATGCGACGAACGATGCGGCCCGTCCGTGCTTCCGTCGATGCCATACGCCGAGAAGCCGGCTTCTCAGTGATTGAAGCGGGCAACGAGAATGAGTGCCCTACTGTCTGTCGAGCCGCAACGGGAAAGGAGGTGCGCCATGGTGGCAGAGCGTTCGACCGTGACCCTGCAGGACATCGCCGACCTGGCGCACGTACGTCGGAACGTGGTGACGATGTGGCGCCGTCGTCCGCGAGTAAACGGCCGGACGATCCCGTTTCCCAGCGCGGTCGCGTCGGTCGGCGGCGTGGAGCGGTTCGACCGCGACGAGATCGTGGCCTACCTGGAGGCCACCGGACGTGGCAACAACTCCGAGGTCCGACAGGACGCGCCGGCGCTGGCGGTTCCGGACGGCGCAGACGTCGAGGACGCCGTCACGATGCTGTGCCTGCGAACGCTCGGCGGCGCGGAGCTGGAGGGGCTCACCCCTGCCGAGCTGGCCGGCCTCGCCGGGCTGGTCGATCCCGATGACCGCTTCCTGGCGCGCGAGGTGCGCACGATCGCCGGCACGTCCGGGCTCGCGCGCTACGTCGACGATCTGACGGCCGCGTCCTACGGCCCATCCGACGCGCTCGCTCGGCTGGACGCGGGTCGGCTGCGCCGGCAGACGGGCGAGCGGGGCCTGTCCGCCACGGCGATCGCCCTGCTCGGTGCGGTCACGGCCGCGTCCCGGCTCCACCTGACCGGTGAGACGGTCGCGCTCGTGCCGCCCGCGGACGACCGGCAGCTGACCGGGGCCCTCGCCGAGGGCTTCGCCGGGCTCAGCCTCCCCGACGAGGCGCGCGCGGCTCGGCGGCGTGCCCTGATCGACGACATCGAGCTGGTCGACGCCGCGGACGGGCGCGTGCGGGTGTTGTCGCTGGTAGGGCGCCCGGAGCGGGCCGCGCTGGACGCCGCCGATGATCTCGTCGTCTCGCTCGAATCGACCGATGTCGGTGTCGTGCTGGCGGCGGCGTCGGTGCTCTCCGACCCGTTGCTCGGCGAGGCGGCCAGGCGCCGGACGCAGACCCTCAGAGCGGGCAACCTCGTGATGGCGCTGCGGCTACCGCGCGGGCTGTGGAAGGCCGCGCACCGTCAGAGCCTGGCGGTGTGGGTGCTCAGCGGGGTTCCCGACCGTGAACGCTGGGTGTGCCTGGCCGATCTGGAGACCGTGACGATCGACCTCGACGATCTCAGCTCCGACGTCCTGGCCGCGCTCCAGGGAACGCAGCGCCGCGCATACCGGTACGCGCGGCGCGTCGATCCGGTGGTCGTGCTCGGCGGCATCGAGGTCCTGCCCCGCGGCGTCCGCGCGACCCGGCTGGCTGCGAAGGACGCCGCCACCCACCTCGACCGGATCCACGCTGCCACGCTCACGACGAGCGTTCCGCTGGCCGGCTACGACGTCACGGTGGCCCCGGCTCCCGGCCACGTCGTGCTGCGGCAACGCTCGCTCGGCGAGCTGAAGGCGTCCCGGCAGCTGAGAGTGCTGCGCGGCAACCGCATTGACCCGCAGCAAGCCGATCCCGCCGGGACCGTGCCGGTGCTCGCGGCCGACGGCAGCACCGACGACATGCGGCTCGACCCGTTCGACGCGGTCCGCGTCTACCCGCGGGCAACCCGCACCGAGCCCGGCGATGTGATCTTCCTGGACGGTCCCCGACCGCGGGCGCGAGTGGACGTCATCGGCGGCGCGCTCGTCGCCGCACCGAGCCGCGTGCTGCGGCTCGGGCCCGGGGTACCGGTCGGGCCGCGCGTGCTCGCTGCGATCGTCAATGGGACCGCCCCGGCGGGCAGCGAGTGGCCGGTGTGGAGCGTCCCCGACTTGTCACCCACCGAGCGGGACCTCCTGGAGTCGACGCTCGCCGGGGCCGCCGACCACCAGGCCCGCCTCCACCGCCACCTCGGCGCCGTTCACGATCTCGTCACCGGCCTCGTCCGCGGCATCGCTGCCGGCGCGGTCACCCTCGATCCCACCCTCACCGACGCGAAAGCAGGCTGACGTGTCCCCGCGGAAGCGGGCGGAGCCGCAGGCCCCGTCCACCATGAAGGAACTGAAGGACACGCTGTGGAAGGCGGCCGACAAGCTGCGCGGCTCCCTCTCGGCGAACCAGTACAAGGACGTGATCCTCGGCCTGGTGTTCCTCAAGTACGTCTCCGACGCCTACGACGAGCGCCGGGAGGCGATCCGCGCCGAACTCGACGGTCAGGGATACGAGGAGGAGCAGATCGCCGACCTGATCGACGACGACGAGGAGTACCAGGGCTACGGCGTCTTCGTCGTGCCGGCGACCGCACACTGGACGTACCTGGCCGAGCACGCCAAGGGCAAGCCGGCCGACGGCGCCGAGCCGGAGCGCAGCATCGGATACCTGATCGACGCAGCCATGGACGCGCTGATGGAGGTCAACGAGAGCCTGCGCAGCGCCCTGCCTCGCGGCTACCAGCGCGACGCGGTCGACCAGCGCCGGCTCGGCGAATTGATCGACCTGTTCAACAGCGCGCGGTTCAGTCGGCGGGGAGAGCACCGCGCCCGGGACCTCATGGGCGAGGTCTACGAGTACTTCCTCGGCAACTTCGCCCGCGCCGAGGGTCGCCGGGGCGGGGAGTTCTTCACCCCGCCATCGGTGGTGAAGGTGCTCGTCGAGGTGCTGGAGCCGTCGAAGGGACGCGTGTACGACCCGTGCTGCGGCTCGGGCGGCATGTTCGTGCAGACCGAGCGGTTCATCCATGACCACGACGGAGACCCGAAGGACATCGCGATCTTCGGTCAGGAATCGATCGGCGAGACCTGGCGCATGGCGCACATGAACCTCGCCATTCATGGCATTGCTAACAAGGGCCTCGGCTCCGGTCCCGGCGACACCTTCGCCCGCGACCTACACGCGGGCATCCAGATGGACTACGTCCTCGCCAACCCACCGTTCAACATCAAGGACTGGACGCGCAACACCGAGGACGACCGCTGGCGCTTCGGCGTCCCGCCGGCCAACAACGCCAACTACGCCTGGATCCAGCACATCCTGTGGAAGCTCGCGCCGGGCGGCAAGGCGGGCATCGTGATGGCGAACGGCTCGATGTCGTCCAACTCGAACGGCGAGGGCGCCATTCGGGCCGAGATCGTCAAGGCGGACCTCGTCTCCTGCATGGTCGCGCTGCCGACGCAACTCTTCCGCAGCACCGGGATCCCGGTCTGCCTGTGGTTCTTCGCCAAGGGCAAGGGCATCGGCAAACAGGGTTCGGTCGACCGCACCGGCCAAATGCTTTTCATCGACGCCCGCGAGTTGGGCTACATGGTCGACCGCGCCGAGCGGGCGCTCTCCGACAAGGACATAGTGCGCATCGGCGACACATACCACGCCTGGCGTGGCTCACCTTCGGCTGTTGCAAAGGGTGTGGATTACGAGGACGTGCCGGGCTTCTGTAGGTCGGCAACGCTGGACGAGATTAAGGCCGCGGACTACGCCCTGACGCCGGGGCGGTACGTCGGGGCTACCGAGGTCGCCGAGGACGGCGAAGCGGTCGACGTCAAGATCGAGCGGCTATCGAAGGAACTTCTTGCGGCGTTCGACGAGTCGGCGCGGCTGGAGAAGGCCGTGCGCGAGCAGTTGGAGCGTCTCCATGTCTGAATGGCCGAGACGTAGGCTTGCGGAGCTTGCGGCGGAAGAGAAGAGCGCAATCTCGAAGCCGTATGGCTCCGCAATCCTGCAATCCGACTACCGCTCGGCGGGCATCCCGGTTGTCCGTGGCGTCAATCTAGCAAGAGGTACCTTTCACGACAACGACTTCGTCTTCATTGACGACTCTCTCGCAAGTCGCATGCCCGGCGCCCAGCTGCGCGCCGGCGACCTTGTCGTCACCCATCGTGGAACGATTGGTCAGGTATCAATGATACCGCGATCGCCGCGATTTGAGCGCTATGTAGCATCGACGAGTCACGTGAAGGTGCGTCTTGACAAAGATCGAGCAATCTCCGAGTTCTATTACTACTGGTTTGCGTCGGAACGCGGAAAGCAAACTATCTTAGAACACGCCTCCGCCGTGGGCGTTCCAGGAATTGCCCAGCCGGTGAGCGCGGTCAAGAGTCTCCTGGTTCCTCATCCTCCTCTCGCGACACAGCGGGGAATCGCAAAGATGCTGAGTGTGCTCGACAACAAGATTGCCGCTAACGGTCGCGTTGTCGCAAGAGTCGAGGAGTTGGCGCGGGCACATTTTGAAGCACTGCCCGGTAAGGCGCGGGTGCCGTTGTCCTCGCTTGCGCGGTTCGTCAACGGAAGGGCGTTCACCAAGGGCGCGACCGGTACGGGCCGTATCGTCGTGCGTATCGCCGAGCTGAATTCCGGTATTGGCGACTCGACGGTCTACAACGACATCGAGGTTGCCGACGAGCACCTGGCGCGGCCGGGCGACCTGCTGTTCGCATGGTCCGGGTCACTCACCGTCGCTCGCTGGTACCGGCCGGAAGCGATCGTGAACCAGCATATCTTCAAGGTCATCCCGAACGACGGGGTTCCGATGTGGCTCGTCGACCAGGCGGTCCGCGCGAAACTCGACGAGTTCAAGGCGATTGCTGCGGATAAGGCCACGACCATGGGTCACATCCAGCGCCGCCACCTCGACGAACCGGTGGCCATCCCGGCTGCAGACGAGGTGCGACGTATTGACTGCTTGATGACCGGCTTGTGGGAGGCCGCGTTGGCCGCAGAGGTCGAGTCCCTGAAGTTGACGCAGACCCGCGACGAGCTGTTGCCGCTCCTCATGTCGGGCAAGGTCCGCGTCCGCGACGCGGACCGCGCCGCGGGCGAGGTGCTCTGACACACCCTAGCAACGACTTCGCCACTGGCGCAGTGTGCCCGGGCGGTATGGCAAAGTGTGGCAAAGTATAACTCAGGAGGGAGGTGGATCGTGGAGACGACACCACTGCTCGCGCGCCTGCGGCGGCTCGGCATGGAGCCTGCCGACGTCGAGGTGAAGTCCGCCCGCGGCGGTCTGCCCTCGTCCGTCGCCGAGACGATCAGCGCGTTCGCCAACGGCACCGGCGGCACCCTGCTGCTCGGCATCGACGAGGCGGCCGGGTTCGCACCCGCGGCGGGCTTCGACGCCTCCGCGGTGCGGGATGCGCTCGGGGACGCGTGCGCCAACAAGGTCGAGCCGCCGTGTCGCGCGCCGATCGAGATTGAGGAGGTCGAGGGCGCCCTGGTGGTGCGCCTCGATGTGTCCGAGCTGGATCCCGTCGAGAAGCCGTGCTTCGTCGCGACTCGGGGCGCCTACGCCGGTTCGTTCATCCGGGGCGGCGACGGCGACCGGCGGCTCTCGCACTACGAAGTGACCCAGCTGCTCTCCAACCGGACCCAGCCCAACCACGATCGGGAGCCTGTCGCGGGCGCGACCCCGGCCGATCTCGCCGACGATCTCGTCGGTGCCTACCTCGCCCGCGTGCGCCGCCGCTCCTTAGCGTTCCGCAGTACCGACCGGGAGCGACTCCTGGTCCGGCTTGGCGTCCTGAGCACCGACGCGGACGGCGTGGTGCGACCGACGGTGGCAGGTCTGCTCTGCCTGGGCGAATACCCGCAGGAATTCTTCCCGCAGCTGTTCGTGTCGTTCGTCGTGCTGCCCGGTCTACGCATGGGCGAGACCGGTCCCGACGGGCGCCGCTTCCTGGACAACGAGGCGATCACCGGTCCGATCCCGTCGATGGTCGCCGACGTGGTGGCCGTCGCGATCCGCAACATGCGGGTCGGCGCGATCATCACCGGCATCGGGCGCGAGGACCGCTACGACTACCCCCTCGATGTCATCCGCGAGCTGATCGTTAACGCGCTCATGCACCGCGACTACAGCCCGGCGGCGCGCGGCGCGCAGGTGCAGGTCGAGCTATACCCCGACCGTCTCGTCGTGGCGAGCCCCGGTGGGCTGTTCGGGCCGATCACCGTCGCCGACCTCGGCTCGGAGGAACACCCGTCGACTTCGAGGAACCAGACCCTCGCTGCGATGCTCGCCGACGTCGAAGTGCCCGGCTCGCGCGGTGAGGCGCTGTGCGAGAACCGGGGCTCCGGGCTGCTCAGCGTGATGGCCGAGCTGCGCCGCGCGGGCATGAGCCCACCGGAGTTCGACGTCACGCCCGGGCGCGTCACGGTAACCGTGCCTCAGCACGCGCTGCTCGCACCAGAGACAATCGCCTGGATCGGCTCTTTGCGGCAGACGGGCCTGAGCGATGAGCAGCACCTCGCCCTGGCCATGATGCGTACCGCGGGCCGGGTCACGAACGCCATGCTCCAGGCCTGGGGTGTCGACCGGCTTTCGGCCGGCCGGGCACTCAAGGATCTCGTCGGCCGCGGCGTCGCCATGAGCACCGGCGGGCGACGTTACGCGAGCTACCACCTCGTCGAGGACGTACCAGCGCCGGACGCGGACCTGCCCGTCCGCGCGGACGGCATCGAAGCCGAACTGGATGCCGTGGTGCAGGCGATCAGGGCCGGAAGCACCACCACCCGCGCCCTGACCGAACAGCTCGGGCTGCCGCAACGGACCGTCGCTCGCCGAATCACCACGCTGATCGACCGCAAGCTCATCGTGCCGACCCACGCGACCCGCAGCAGCAGGCAGAGCTACCGGCTCGTCGACCCGGAGGAGAGCTGATGCTCAGCGAAGCCGACTGGGAGGCCATCGCGCTCGAACGCCTGGCCGAGCCGCACGCCTGGGAGCCACTGCCCGGTCAGGCGATCGCGCCAGGCACCGACGGCGGCCGGAGCGCCTGGGACGATCTCGTGCTGCGCGGTCCCCTGCTCGCGGCGATGGGGCGGCTCAACCCGCTCGTGCCGGCCGTCTACCTGGAGCAGGCGCTGACCGAGATCGTGGCGCCGCAGTCGCAGGACGCCATCGCGGAGAACTATCGCCTGCACCGCGTCCTCGTGCACGGCTACCGCGGGGTCAACTACATCGACTCCGACGGGATCGAGCAGAACCCCACAATCCGGCTGGTGAGCCACCGGGTCGAGGAAAACGAGTGGCGGGTCGTCAACCAGGTGATCGTCCGGTCGAAGGAGATGGAGCGCCGGTTCGACGTCGTGCTCTACCTCAACGGGATGCCGGTGGTGGTCGTCGAGCTGAAGAACGCCGGCTCGAAGCATGCGACCCTCGCGAAGGCGCACGCCCAGCTTGCGACCTACCTCGACGAGTTCCCGACGGCCTTCCGGTTCTGCGTGTTCACGATCATGAGCGACGGTCTCACCGCCCGGTACGGCACGCCGTTCACCCCGTTCAACCACTACTCGCCCTGGAACGTCGACGACGACGGGCGTCCCGTCAAGCCCGGCACCAACGTGGCCGACGACCGGATCGGCGTCGAGCTGGAGCTGCTCATCGACGGGGTCGGCAACCCGGAGCGGTTCCTGCAGATCCTGCGCAACTTCGTCGCCTTCGACGAGGACTCGGGGGTCCTGGTCAAGCGGATCGCCAAGCCGCACCAGTACTTCGCGGTGACCAAGGCCGTCGGTAAAACTGTCGCAGCGGCGGTGAGCAACGGCAAGGCCGGCGTCGTCTGGCACACCCAGGGCTCGGGCAAGTCGATGGAGATGGAGCTCTACGCCCACCTCGTCGCGCTCCAGCCCATGCTGAAGAACCCCACGCTGATCGTCGTCACCGACCGCACCGAGCTCGACACCCAGCTCTTCGAGACCTTTAACCGTTCCCGCCTGCTCACCGAGACCCCGTTCCAGGTGCCGTCCCGCGATGCGCTGCGCGCCGCGCTGCGCGATCGGGTCACCGGCGGGATCTACTTCACGACACTGCAGAAGTTCGGGCGCACCCGAGCCGAGCGTGAGGCCGGTCTCGACCACCCGCAGCTCTCCGACCGGCGCAACATCGTCGTGATCGTCGACGAGGCGCACCGCAGCCACTACGACCACATCGACGGCTTCGCCCGCAGCATCCGCGACGCGCTGCCCAGTGCCACGTTTATCGCCTTCACCGGCACACCGCTCTCCTTCGCCGACCGCGACACTCAGGAGGTGTTCGGCGCGGTCATCGACACCTACGACCTCACCCGGGCCGTCGAGGACGGCGCCACGGTGCCGGTCCGCTTCGAGCCGCGGCTGATCGCGGTGACGCTGGCGGGTGATGTCACCGAGGAGCAGCTCGACGAAGCCGCCGACGAGGCGACCCTCGGGCTCGACGACGTCGAGCGGGCGAGGATCGAAAAGTCGGTCGCGGTGATCAACGCCGTGTACGGCGCGCCGGCCCGGCTGAAGGCGCTGGCCGCTGACCTCGTCGCGCATTGGGAACGCCGGTCGGCCGCGATGGCACCGTTCCTCGGAGTGCCCGGCAAGGCGTTCGTCGTCGGTGCGACGCGGGAGATCTGCGCCCGGCTTTACGAGGAGATCATCGCACTACGGCCGAAGTGGCACGGCGACAGCGACAGCACCGGCGTCGTAAAGGTCGTCTACTCCGGGTCGGCGTCGGATCCCGAGCTCATCCGCAAGCACGTGCGTCGCGGCTCGGACGTCAAGGTCATCCAGAATCGGATCCGGGATGAGGACGACCCGTTGCAGATCGTGATCGTCAAGGACATGATGCTCACCGGTTTCGACGGGCCGCCGCTGCACACGCTCTACCTCGACCGGCCGCTCCAGGGGGCGCTGCTGATGCAGACCCTCGCCCGAGTCAACCGCACGTTCCGCGGCAAGCCCGACGGCCTGCTCGTGGCCTACGCGCCGCTGGCAGAGAACCTCGAGAAGGCGCTCGCCGAGTACACCGAGAACGACCGGACCACCAAGCCTGTCGGCCGGGACGTCGACGAGGCCGCGGTGGAGACCCGGCGGCTGGTCGAGCAGATCGACGCGCTCTGCGCGGAATTCGGGTGGCGGGCCAAGCTGACGGGCAGCGACCCTGCGGTCTGGGCCAAGACGGCGACCGCGCTGGCCAACTGGTTGCGCTCGCCCGTGACGCCGGGCAACCGGGTGAAGGGCGATCCCGAGAACGGCCAGCCCGTTGGGCAGCGTTTCCGCAATCTGGTCGCCCAGCTCGCCCGGTGGTGGTCCGTCGCCTCAGGCCGCGAGACGCTCACCGACCTGTTGCCGGCGGTGCGGTTCTACGAGCAGGTCCGGGTCTTCATGGCAAAGCTCGATGCCGCCGAGCGCCAGGCCACCGGCGAACCGGTGCCCGAGGAGATCCAGCGACTGCTGTCCGACCTCGTCGCTACCACCACGACGACGGGTCGGATCCTCGATATCTACGAGGCGGCCGGGATGGCGAAGCCGTCGCTCTCGGACCTGACCCCGACCTTTCAGCTGCAGGCCCAGCGGGCCGAGAACCCCCATCTCGCCATCGAAGCGCTGCGCAACCTGCTGACCGCGGAGTCTGCGACCGTCACCCGCAACAACGTGGTACGGCAGCGTGCCTTCTCCGAGCGGATCAAGGAGCTGATGAACCGCTATACCAATCAGCAGCTCACCTCCGCCGAGGTCATTGCTGAGCTGATCGAGCTGGCCAAGGAGGTCGCTGCGGAGGGCAATCGCGGGCAGCGGTTCGCTCCGCCCCTGAACGACGACGAGCTGGCCTTCTACGACACGGTCAGCACCAACTCCTCGGCCGTCGAGCTGCAGGGTGAGGACGTTCTCGCGCAGATCGCCCGCGAGCTGGTGACCGTCATGCGCCGCGACGTCAAGACCGACTGGATGGTCCGCGACGACGTCCGCGCCAAGCTCCGCTCGTCGATCAAGCGACTGCTCGTGAAGTACAAGTACCCGCCCGACAAGCAACAGGCCGCCATCCGGCTGGTCATCGAGCAGATGGAAGCGATGGCTTTGCGGTACGCGGCGTGACGTCCCGGCTCACCAGACGGTGAGCAGCAGGTGGTTGACCGCCAGCGCGAGCAC
>WUUC01230449.1_pt1 | contig 11905 bp, 14 predicted proteins | sample 6278441 | NCBI WGS metagenome assembly WUUC01 (sample SAMN13675441, study PRJNA597444) | soil metagenome | isolation source: soil | place: USA: Washington | collected 2017-10 | reverse complement strand
AAATTGTTATTCATTACAGTGGCAAATTGCATGACAACAATAAGATAGCAATAAGAAGATTAATATGACTACAATATTGAAACCAGAAAGCCTCCTATCGAGTAAGAGGACACTGCCTCTTACAAGATACGGAGGGTGATGATTACTACTGCTTGACTCTTTCTAAAAATGCTTGTTAGGTAAATATTAATCTTTCTTGCCATGCAATCAATAAAAGCTACATCAATTATCATTACATAAACATTACATAAAGAATTTACATCTTTACAATTGGTTTATTGTAAAAAATATTTATCTTTAAAATACTAAACTACCTAACAATTGTGGAAGGCATCAATCTTCAACATGCTAATCAGAGCTCACAAATAAGTTCTAAACTAGAAGGGTTATTCATTAAGGAAGTGACTGGTAATGCGGGGACAATTAGCTTAAACAAAGAAACAGGCTTAAATAGATCAGTACAAAAATTCCCAAACGTTACTATTTATTAGTATTCGTTACTATTTAGTATTCGCATTTTTATTTGGTATACGTAATCGTATATTATCTAATCTATCATGACATTGATATAATAATAAATGAATGCAGCGAAGCTAAACCGTGTTGTTGGTAGAATTAGAAGCAAAATGAATAGGAAAAACAAAGATGTAACTAAATCACCTATTTTAGAGGTCTAGTTAACTATTTGTTGTGTACAGTCAATCTCTTTTTGGATCATACTTTAGGTAGATAAAATCTGTCATTGTCTGCAAGTCATCTATTTGTAGCTACATAATAAAAAAAGATAAGTTAAGTTTCTGTACTTTCTCTCTGATTTCTCTGCCTTCTTTATGATTTCATCTTAGATGATCTCTAGTAACATATTGAAGTAGGTATTTTATGTATTAAGATTGTAATCACATCTGCAACCAAAACAAGAAAGGCTGATGTTATAAGATATGTAGGTATTCACTGACGCGAGTTATGCAACACAGTAGATTAGAGTGTCAAGAGATTCTTTTTGATGTAGCTTTACATCCAATTCTGTCTTTCCATTATCTAATTTGATATCATGTTTATCTAATTATTTTGAATAATATGAATTAGAAAATAAATAACCTCTTAAATCATTTTTGAAAATAGTTAGTATTAATGAGAATTCAAATGTAGGGATTACAAATGAACAACTCTACAAATTACTCTGCTGAATTGATAAGACCATAGACCTAATCGAACTGAGAAGTAAATCATTAATAATAGTATGTACATAAAAGGTCGAGACATAATGGCGACTAAGAAGAAATCAAGCAAAAAAGGACTTGCCTCTGCAAGCAAGAAAACTAGAACTAAAGTAGCGAGAAAAGGCGGCAAGTCATAAGAGAAAAATAAAGAAAGCAAAAAAAAGGAAGAAGAATACTAACTGGGACACGAAAATAAGAATAGAGAGATAAAATTAGTTACTAAGATCTTCTTCCTTCTTTTTTGCATAATTCCCTAAAGAAAATCTTGTGGTTAGTAGCATTGGAAGAAGAAGAAAACAAGACAAATGGCGACTAAGTCTAAAGCAGCTATTGGTTAGCATACTCTTTTTATTTTCCTCTTCTCCGTCCTGCTACCCGGATTACTACCTTCATTAAACAAGCATAAAAATGATTGTCGTAATACGTTTTGCAAGGATCGACTTTTTTTCATATCAATTACAACGAATTTTTGCTTTATCATAGAAATTCCTAGAGGTTAATCAAGAAAATATAGATACCAAGCAAGCAGGCAATGAGAAATAACCATATCATACTTTCTTGTGAGAATGAGCTTTTTAGATTAAAATTCTTATACTTGAAGGCTACAAAGTTGACATTAACATTAAAAGAACCCTATTGCGTGATTAAATAATCGTATGATATGAACACGGATTCACATTCATCAATCGATATACGCAAAATCCTAGAATTAAAAAATATAGCGGTAGTGGGGATGTCAAATTCTACTGGAAAGCCAGCTAACTTTGTACCGAAATATCTGATACAACATGGATACAATGTTATTCCAGTAAACCCTACTACATCAGAAGTACTTGGAAGGAAGTCATACCCCAAAGTCTCAGATGTCTCTGAACAAATAGATATTGTTGATGTATTTAGAAGATCAGAAGATATACCTCCAGTAGTAGACGATGTTATAAAAAAGAAAGGATTCAAGGTAATTTGGATGCAATCGGGTATATACAATGAAGAGGCCGAGAGAAAAGCAAAAGAAAATGGTATGGATGTTGTTTATAATAGATGTATGAAGGTAGAACACGGTCTTCTCTTCGATTAATAGTTCCAGTTTATACGAAACAACAAGATAATGACATAAGCAGAAAAAATATGACGAGCAGTAACTCTCGTTATTGAACATTTGATTTAGTCAAGAATATCCTAAGGAATGGGTTTATCCGATCTTATGCCATAATAGAATTTAAAGAGGGCATTTTAAATTGCTACTTATTTGTTAAACTTGCGATAAAGAACTAATATATTGGTACATGTTTTGCACGTATATTCTCCTTTTTTTATCAGAATAATGCCTTCTACCATAGTTTCAATTGGACTCTCATAATTTATTCTTGGAGAACCAGAATACTCCTTTGTGCATTTGTTGCAATAATATCTTGTAAATCTGTCTTCATTTAACCTCCCAACATTACCTCTAGATCATTAGCCTCATCCACATATACACATTAGATATCAGATTACGTCATTCGGTCTTATATCTGACAAATAGTAGAGTTATAGAGATTGATATCTTGTTTATAACATAATAGATACTACACGGTTTCTTTTATTTTAGGAATTATTTCTTCATACGACGCTGATGGCTCTAAATACACACAAAGATATCTATCAATTCTACCAGACAATGGAGCAATGGCCAGTTTTATCTTATCAAACTCTACAACCTTAAAATAAGAAGAATTTCTTACTTTTTTGATACGTCTTTTGTATATCTTTAATCCAGGAAGTACTAAGGATGTATAAAAAAGACTTGACTTGATATTGCAAATATTTTGTCCTACATCTTCTTTTTGCTTTTTTATTTCTTCTCTATATTTACCTATCAGTAACTTTCCATTGCTATCAACTATACCAACAAATTTGATTCTTGAATCTACACACAATACAACATAACAGATTCCATGAAGGAAAATATCGTCATCATTCCTTTTTTCTTTTAATTCCTCCATTATATAACAAACAAAAAAGATTTTGATATTTATAATCATGCAAAGTTAGTACTAAAGCTTGATTTAGGCTCTATCAAACAAAGCTATTTGTAATAGCTATTTGTAGGTAGAACTGAATATTATACTAGAGGATGCTAACATTTTCGTAATGACGTAGGATAAGAATACCACTCATATCACATATTTGATTTATCTGTTCCAATTTTCTTCTTTGTTCTGTTAATCTCTTCATCTATCTTCAAAAGTACACGATTAGGTTCAACCAAGCTTAGAGTTGAGCTTGATTCTTTTTGGTGCGACGTAGATCCATTTTATATTATTATTTCCAAATTACATGTCAGACTTGATTTCAAATCCAAGTTTTTGCATATAGAATTCTAGTGCTCTGTTTTGATTTGAGACATAGATGATGGTCCCGCCGATTGTATTTATCATAATTTACCATGCCCTACCACGGTATAAGGGATTATACTAGATTTATTACGATAGTATAGTCTTATGGTTCAGACTGTGCCAACACAATAGTACAGCTTTAATAGCATAGTTACACATAATAGCCTTAGTATGAATGAACAAATTTCATCTTCACAAGCCAGCCAATGGGCAGAGGTTATAGGTCAACTCATGGAGAAGCTGACAGGAAAAAATATGTCTATGACCTATGAATTCGACGATCTTATCATTGATATTCCAAGTGCTAGAGGTCCGGGTGGCAAGGATATTGGAGGAGCAGAATGGAAGATTAATGGTAAAATTATAATTACCACAGAAACCTCTCAGAGAGGAAGTACTAGCTAGGTTTAGTTGAGACTGGTAACTCCACTATTTATTACTTTGGAGAATAACGAAATGTCGTCTGCTCCCCACATTCCTGCTGAAATGGAGGATGAGATATCATTTTGGTTGGCCAAGTCGTTTAAATCAGTCACTAGTGGTTCAATCGAACTTCATGCGTCTGACAAACCTGCTTTAAAAATAAAAGTTATAAATAATAATAAAGATAAAAACAAAAAAATAAATATTAATTTTCTTGAGCCTGAACTTTTCAATATAGATATAAATCCAGAAGATAAAGTGGAAGAAAATACAGGCTTCTTCGATAAATTGAAGAATGCTTTAGACTTTACTAAAATGATGCCTGACAAGGATGAAAAGATGTTGTCATTTTCAAAAAAGTTTGCTCGGTATCTAATCGATAATGATGTAACACTTTCAATTTCAAGAAAAGGCAAAGAAGCAATAACAATAGGAAAGGAAGCGAAACCCACACTTTCAAGATTATTAACAAGAAGTGGTGATGTACAGATTAAAAGCACAAAAGAGGCTCATAAATTAACAGATGATGTACTAACAGAAGAATAATAGTATCGACTTAGTATATTTACTCTCCCTCTTATCAAGTGAAATTGACCTCTTTTAGAAGACAACTGCACCAGATGCGGCATTATCCATAAATATAATCACCATTTTTACTTATGACAGATGAGATTCTTAATACGTGCAACAATTCCCACAGAAGCCGGAAACATGATGGTACAGGATCCAAACTTTTTGAGAAAACTTGAAGGCTATATAAACAAAGTCAATGCCGAAGCGGCATATTTCTTTGAAGCGAATGGCAATAGGATTGCTTCCTTTATTGTTGATGTACAGAGTGCAGACCAGATACCCGTCTTGGCTGAACCGTTGTTTATTAAAATGGGTGCTCACGTGGAGTTACATCCAGTAATGAGCCTTGATGACCTAAAGAAGGGAATACCAAAAGCAATACTTGAAGTAAACTCCTACAGTTAACCAAAACATAATCCATTATAAGATGATATTGGAGAAGGAACGGTTTTGAATATGCATTACGTAATCCAGACGCCAGTTTATTTTAAGATGCTAAAAGAATGTCTAAAAAGCGAGGAGTATGCAGAGGCATTTAAGACTAAGGGCCACAGAATTCCGCAGTTTCCTTGTTTACGGCTCTAATATTCTAGCAAAAAATGATAAGTAAGTTAATGCAAAGTCTAAGATCAAATCAAAATAAATATTTACTATTATTTTATAACCTAACCAGCCAATATATCAAATTTAAAATTTCACTTCACGAATAACTGCAGCCAACCAGTACTTGTAGTAATAAGATAAGCTTTTAATTAAAACCTGCTAATCAAAAAATGAGTCTCCAAAGAAGCTATCTCCGTCACCATCATCTCCGTCACCATCATCTCCGTCACCATCATCTCCGTCACCATCATCTCCGTCACCATCATCTCCGTCACCATCATCTCCGTCACCATCATCGTTGTTACTGCCTTCGTCATTCTCATCATTATTGTCGTCACCATCATCTTCGTTCTCATCATTATTGCTCTCATCGTTATCTTCTTCTACCTCTTCTGTGTTTCCTGCTAACGGCAATGGTAAAGGAGCAGAGGGGGCTCCTGTTACTCCGGTCACATTTACAGTATGCCATTCAGACAAAGAAGGACTAGAAGAGGTGGTTTGAGCACTAGCCGCAGGGAAGGGATTAAGGTCCAAGTCTCCACTGTCATAACATGATATTTTAGCAGTTAGTTCGTTTGCCCCCTCCTTGATTAATTGATAGTCTTGTGTATATGTAAAGGTCCATTGAGAAAAGTCATTATCTTCTTCGCTAGGGCCAGCTGCAGTGACATTTCGCATAGGAGTTATGTCATTAACATCTGCATATGCCTGACATTCAGTTTCTTCATCATCGGAAGATATCCCTTGTATTGTCAGTTCTCCCGGTGGTACTTGTTGACCATCTTTAACCGATGTGATTTGAATGGTGGGGAGGCCAGTGGTTTGAGGAGAGGAAGAGATGGTTTCTGATGGCTGTGCGAGTACTGGGTTAATATAATAAAATGAAATAGCAGATGACAATATTAATAGTACAAGACTAATTAGTAACGTTGAATAAAGCTCTGCAATATCAGATGTACTTTTCAATTACAATATCATATTACTAATTCCGTGAGCATTTAAGCTTTAACATATCATTCATATATGAGTTCACACAAATTCTCAAATCTCTATATCAGGCGGTTTAGGAAAATTAAGCTGCTTTTGATATTCTTTGCAAGGCATCTTCTGTCCCTTCAGAAATATGCTTTTTAATCATTCCTGTGAACAATCCGAAGAATCCCTTTATCTTGATATCCCATTGAACATTTACTCTAGTCTTGTTATCAGCAATAACATTTATCATGATGTTTTTTGTACCTCTCATTGGTCCATCTATGATTTTTATATTAACTGACTTCTTAGGATCTAGCGTAACAACTTCTCTGCAAACTGAATTCCTAAAAGATATTACTACCTCTCTTTCGATTATATTACCATCTTTTTTAATATTTTTGATTGATTTAGTACCGTACCAGAATTCAGGTTCTCTGTCAACATCAGAAACGATATCCCACACCTTTTCCTGTGATGCTTCTATATCCTTGCTGATATGAATATCAACCATACCTCTTTCCTTCTTCCGGTTTCAACCTTATTACATATCTATTGTGAATATCTTGTATTGAATGTTTGTAAAAGAATACTGACCTGCTACTATTCCTTCGGTAACTAGGCAGGGAGAAGTCTTATAGCTTATATTTTGGTCCGCCAAAGATTTTTGATATTGTCAATATTTTGGCCCATTCTTCTAGCGCTTCAACTACTGCACGTGCCTGGTGAATATTCCTCCCAACGGTTACAACCCCGTGGTTTCTTATTATTATTGCCCGAACATTTTCCTTAGTATCAAATATCTTAGAAACCATGTTAGCTAGAGCTACTGATCCAGATGGCTTGTTTGCAACCACAACGGGGTCTCCTACTACGATCTTGGCTTCTTCGATTATGTGTAGAAACTGTTCTGCAGATATTGCAACACCTAATGTGTAAGGACTGTGAGTATGTATGATTGCATTTACGATAGATGTTCTTTTGTAGATGGATGCATGCATATACCATTCTATGCTTGGCTTCCTGAAACCCACTATTTTTTCTGTATGTAAATTAACTTTTACCAGATCCTTCTCTTTCAATTCATAACGCGGGATTCCAGATGGGGTTATTAACATCCATCTCTTATTGTTTAGCCTGATACTATGATTGCCAGATACCGGTGAGGTGTAACCCATAGTATACAAATCTTTGACGCAGTTCACAAGATCCAGTTTGATTGTCAACTATGACTGCCTATTATTTGACATATATTAACAAAACCCATCTAATAGCTTTTTACACTTACATTCCTTTGTAACTTTGTCGACTGGAGAACTATTGCAGAAACAGTAAACCAGAAGGTTTGAATATTCAGATGTATTGCATAATCATTGGTTTGGGTTCGGTGGAATGCGCACCAAAATTTACTCAAAAAGTCCACCCAGAAGACGGTCCAAACGCTCAGCTGAAACAAGCTAATCTGGTACACTCAAAACTATACGGTACCTTACTATTCTGAATGATTGACAATGAGAGACGGACTAAACGATTCCAATGATCTTTCTCCAATGAGAAGTGGAGGTATAGGCAGTATGGTGGTACTGCTTTCAGCGATGTTGTCTATTGTCGTAGGGATCATATTTCCAACAGCTGGTATGTATCTTGAACCGTATATACTAGTCTGGCTAGGCGGTCTATTGTACGTAAATCTAATCAACCTACATCCCAAACATTTGGTTAGTACTTTTCGCAAGCCAAAGACACTTATGGTTTTCACAATAGGTAAACTGATCCTATTACCATGTATAGTTTATGTCATAACATCATTAGTTTATCCGAAACTAGCTTTATCTGCAACCCTATTGAATGGCATTTCAACTGGGCTTGGCGCACCGTTTGCTATCAATTTCATAGGAGCTGGTGAGATAAGCACAATTGCTGCTTTGGTGACGATCTCTTCCCTAATTGTCCCCGTAACACTACCCTTCATCCTTTATGTATTCTTTGAAGATACCGGAGAATTTGTAATACCGATATACGATATTGGCTTTCTCCTTGTGACAGCATTATTCATTCCCTTATCTCTTGGATGGAGCACAAGAAGGTATGTTCCTAGGGTTTCTCAGTTCATTGCAGGCAATTCACTATTTCTTTCTGTAATTTTTATCATGTTAATTAACTTCTCCATGTTTGCAAGATTCTCCCAATACTTTTTTGTTGATCAATCATTAGTTCTAATATCGCTGATCTCTGCATCACTACTCTTTGTCATTTACTTGCTAGTCGGGTATTTGTTAGCTCTATCCATTAAAGGGCAATTAATGGCAACAAGAATTAATGGCATCGTTGCTATGACATACATAAACAACATCCTTGTTTTTGTAGTTGCCGAACGCTTTTTCGGTATTGAAACAGCTGCACTTGCTGGGTTCTATAACATTCCTTATTATGTAGGTTTGCTAGTACTTAGGGTGAAATATTCAAGATATGGAAATCAAGATCCTAAATGAGAATGACAATCCCCAGCATTTGAAAAGATGACTGACCTCTTATTTCTCTCACAGTAAAAAAAGTGATAGTCTAAAGATTTTATTGCTGTTGACGGTAGCTAGATAGCTAGGAGGACGATTACCAGGAAAACTAGAGTAGTTAATAAATGTACTAAGTGCATCTCTCTTATGGCAATAGCGAGTAGAAGACGATCAATTGTAAAGACATTAAGTTATCGTGCGATAGTAACAGTGATTTTAGCAGTAGTTACTTTTGGATTCACAGGAAATCTATACCAAACGTCTACTATTGCTATAGTATTTGGTATACTAGCGACTCTTACTTATTATCTCCATGAAAGATTATGGAGCAAGATACATTGGAGATGAGGTGAGCATCTAGAATATGTCATTCGAAGTCCATCTCAATATTGCAATCAAAAGCTGGATAATTATTAATACATAACTTTCTATTCTATTATTATATGGAAAAGGGAGATAACGATAATGATAGAAAGATAGTAACTTCTGTAGAAATAGTTGATGCAATTCCATCGGTTAAAGACAACGAGACAACATCAAAAACAGATATTGTATCCGCTGGTGCAACAAAATTAAATGATGAAGACTTGCACCGTCTTTTTCAATTCAGAAATTTGGCCTATTTAACGACTTTGTCAAAGGATGGCTCTCCTCATGTTACTCCTGTCTGGGCAGAAATTGTTGATGATTTAATTTTGATAAACACTTTTGAAACTTCAGCTAAAAATAAAAACATAATAAATGATAAGAGAATAGCGCTCTCTGTAGTAGAGCAGAGCAATCCATTCAACATGGTATCAATCAAAGGAAAGGTAATTGAGCAGACTGCAGAAGGAGCAGAAGAGCATCTGAAAAGACTTGCCAAAAAATATCTTGGAATTGGAAAATACTATTATCGAAAACCGAATCACAAGCGAATTATACTAAAGATCAAGCCAGAAAAGGTAATGGGCCTATCAATTCATCCTGCTTTCTACTTCCTAGCCTATTCTCCATGGAACAGGGGATAACTAATACGTCCATCCTATTTTTCATCTATTATTATTTTGTTAACCGTCCCCTCAGGTTATACTAAGTATATTATTTGAACGGGCAAATATTATAATTTGTGGTACCAACCTTCCACAGGCTGATCTAAAAGTTGGGAGAACCTAGGTAGTAAATTTAAGTTTGGTCCTGAACCTAAACTCAAACCAGTGGAACTATTCTGTGGTCTGATTTTTTTATAACCTTGAGCTAAGCACAGAACTACAGCAAGCATATATTCTCCTTTCGGTTAACAGAAAAAAATTCCACAGAGGGCCACAAAAAAAGATTGCTATTACAGCTACTAGAATCATTATTGCAATAACTAGTATATCTAATACCTTCAAGGCTCATCAATTTTTTGTTCTAGTATACTGTATCTAGATTAAGAATATTTTTGACATTAATAATAACGATGGGATTATATCACTTACCAAATTTGCATTACTCTTTAAGGGTTGTATCTGATTGAATAAACCCTTGTATTTTTTTATTCCTTCATATCCTTGGAATCTCGCGAATTTCTTTTAAGGAAGTAATTAATTACTGACTGAGGATTTTCCTCATATTCTTTTATTAATATCCTTAAAGTTGCCAACATTAATTCTTCTATTGTGTGTTCCTTCAATACATTCTCTTGACTAAGTCTTGTTGCGATAGATAGAGAAATATCATGTAAGGATTGTGATAATTCAATTTTTACCGTAACCAAATTAGAATAAACTATTAGTTGTCGCTTGTATACTTTTTTGTAACAACAGTAAAAGCTTGGGAAATTGCACGAAAAAACAAAACTACCGGTTTTGTGTTCCAACATTATATCCAAAACTAACTATCTGAGGACTGGAGATAGCAATTCGGGCATCGTAGTGAAGAAAAATATATTATAACCAATGAGAGGATAAACAATAATAACGATAATGGCAGAAATGTCCAAGGCCGAGATTGCCAAATTTCTTATGCAAGGAACATTTACAGGAAAACTTGCCACAGTTAAGAAGGATGGAAGTTCACATGTTGTTCCAATCTGGTTTGTATTGGATAATGAGAATAATAGACATAAGGTAGGAAATATCATTTTTACCACTGGTGAATCATCAACCAAAGCAAACAGCATTCGGCAGGATAATAGAGTGAGTATTTGTGTAGACGATCAGGTACCTCCGTTTTCATTTGTAACAATATTTGGCATCGCAAAAATCTATCCTTACAAACAAAAGGAGGTTTTAAAGTGGGCTACTAAAATAGCAGAACGATATATGGGAAAGAGCAATGCTGAAGCGTATGGTAGAAGAAATAGTGAGGAAGGTTCAATCATCGTAAGAATAAAGCCTACAAAAATAATTGGAGAAAATAAGATAGCTGGTTGGGATTGAAGATGATTTTCGTCAATTGCCAATGATTTATTATACGCATTCATTTTTCTGCTTTCAGTAACCAGTATATCAAGGCCCATCATCATAACGTTTCGTAGTTCATCCGCATGCTTGTTCTCATCAGGATTAGATGGCGGTAGAGGAGTTTTAGAATTCGAAAATTAATTCTTGTTTCCTAGAATTCAAAGTCCTATATCTTTACATTGCCTTTTGCCATGATATGGTATTGTGACGGGTGGAAGATCCTGGGTATTACAAGCCAGAAATACAACTACAATACATGCTATGGACTAGCAATTATGTAAACAATAACAAATGATGATATATTCACTCATGAAATAAAAAAAAGAGACAGGTAGAAAGCTATTTTCTTTGAAGACAATATTTGGATAATTCATTCATGAAATGAGTCCAGCCTTCATCATGTCCTTTAGAAGACACTTTTTCTTGCTCTTTTCCTGTAAAGCCAGAATGAACTAGTTCAACTCTTGTTTTATTCCGTTCTAACTCTTCCAGTTTCCAGGATACAATAGTTTCAGGAAATTCAGGTATATCCTTATACTGCCAAGTATAGGATATTTTCTTGTTTGGAATAAACTCGATGATTGAACCTTCAACTATATAGTCTCTATCCATCTTATTATTTTGTTCTTTGTAAAAACTGAACCTTACTTTTCCACCGACATTTGGTTCAAGAATAACATGATCAGGGAACCATTTTGTAAGTTCATTTGTTTCCGTTATTGCTCTGAAAACAACTTCTGGTGTAGCATCAATTATTATGTTTTTCCTTATTTCGGTTATTTCTTGTTTCTGCTGTC
>WUUC01156775.1_pt1 | contig 11905 bp, 11 predicted proteins | sample 6278441 | NCBI WGS metagenome assembly WUUC01 (sample SAMN13675441, study PRJNA597444) | soil metagenome | isolation source: soil | place: USA: Washington | collected 2017-10 | reverse complement strand
TTACCATTGGCCCTGACCTCGCGAGCAATCCTGTAATAGGACCTCCTTTTTCCTGCAATTTTTCGTCATTCCCCACAGGGATTTGCCATGCATACTCTCCAGTTGAAAGATTCAAAGCACTTAATGTGTTCCACGGACCTTTCATTGCCGGATTTCCATCTGGATCAGACCAGGTTCGATAGCCGGTGATATTCCCGTATCGCACGGCAGTGGTTTGGTTGACTTTATCTTCCGTCTCCGGTTTTTCAGTCGCACCTTTTTTGTCATGCAAAAAAGCCACTATGGCCTGTTCCTCTTCTGCTGTAATCACTCCTTTATAGCCTGGCATCTGACCACCACCCATTCTGATTTTCTCGAGTGTTTCCTTTTCGCCCATTTTGTCTTTTATATTTACAAGCGATGGATATGAAGGGGGGATGCCCTTTTTTTCTCCACCATGACACGAAGAGCAATGCTTCATGTAGACGGTCCGACCTTTCTCAAAAGTGGAGTTATCGCGAGCTGCGAAGTGTTTGTCGAGATCAACAATGGTTATAATTTCCGGAAGATTATTTCCACGGATGTATAGGTAAGTAGTATTAGGATCATAGGCTGCTCCGCCCCAATTTGCTCCACCTCTTGTCGCAGGAAGTGAAAGTGTTCCTTTTAAATCCGGTGGAGTAAACAAGCCTTCATATCTTACCGATCTGAATTTTTCCAGAATTGTTTTGTGATCTGCATCAGAAAAATGATTCAAATCATCTTCTGTCATAGATTGTTTCACGAAAGCTTTTGGCTTCAATGGAAAAGGCTGCGTTGGCCACGCCTCTTCGCCGGGCATATTTGACGCAGGTACTTTTCGTTCTTCAACAGGATAAATTGGTTTCCCGGTTTCGCGATCCAGTACGAAGACGAAGCCATGTTTTGTTACCTGGGCTACTGCATCAATGTTTTTTCCGTCTTTCTTGATAGTCACTAAGTTTGGTGGAGCTGGTAAATCATAATCCCACAGATCATGATGCACGGCTTGAAAGTGCCATTTATAATCTCCCGTAGCTGCATCTAATGCGAGGACACAGTTGCCAAAAAGATTTTCACCTTTTCTGTCAGCGCCATAGTAGTCATAAGAGGGCGACCCCAGCGCCAGAAAAACCATACCTCTATCTCTATCGATGCTTAGTCCCCCCCAGCAATTAACGCCACCGGCATATTTGTAAGCGTCAGGTGGCCACGTTTCATAGCCGGGTTCACCGGGATGTGGAATGGTATGAAATGACCATTCAGGTTTGCCAGTCTTGCAATCATATGCTCTGATATAGCCGGGCGGCGCTCCATACAGATCTGGTGTTCTCGCACCAATAATGATCAGGTCCTTATATATCCTTCCAGGTGTTGAAAGTGTGATGGAAATTTTTGCGGGGGCATCTCTCATACCTTCATTAAGATTTACCCTGCCGTTAGTACCAAATGACGAGATGATCTTTCCAGTCTTCGCGTCAATCGCCATTAACGAATTCCCCGACGAATAGAAGATTCGTTTATCGTCTCCTTTTTCCCAATAGGTGACACCTCTGCTTGCTGCACTGGGTGTACCTTCTTCCAAAGTTTTACATGACCAAATTTCTTTCCCTGTAGCTGCATCGATGGCATATACTGTCTGCTTGCCAGAATTCGCGTACATAATGCCATCCACTATTATGGGATTACTTTGGCTTGACACAGGCTCTTCACCGGCTGCCAAATCGCTCATTTGGAACGTCCAGGCAATCTCTAACTGGCTTACGTTGGAAGCGTTTATTTGGTCCAGCGGTGAGTAGCTGGAACTGGCTTCATCGCCTTTATAAAAAGCCCAGGTACGATCGAAATCTATGGATGCGTTTGCAGAGTCGTTACCTGATTTACATCCTGCGATCCAGCTTGATAGGAAAAGCACCAGCGCAATAGCGAGACCTTTTTCCCAATGATGCTTACCCTTAAGACTGATGGCAAATGATTTCATCATAAAAAAGTTCTAGTTTATTATTTTGACCCTTTCTAGCCACGCTTTCACGTCAAGCTTTGCCTGCTTTTGCTTTTCTCCTTCCATAACGAAATGAATTCCGTCTCTTTCCACGCCACCTTTAATAGAAAAGCCTTCCAGAACTTTACTGTTAGGGCATAATTCTTTGACCGTGTCAAACGTACTTCCAATGCCATAGCCCCCATTTGTATTAAATGGAGCAACTGTTTTTCCACTGAGGTCATATTGCCTTAGAAAGCTTTTTATCGGAGGAGGGAGCTGCATTCCCCAGGTTGGAAATCCGATAAACACAATGTCATATTTTTGAATGCTGTCGATTTTCGTTTTGAGAGGCGGGAGGAAGCCTGTTTCATTTTCTTTTGCAACCTGGTCGACGATAGCTCTGTAATTCTCCGGGTAGGGTATTTCCAACATTAACCCCACTAGCGTTCCACCTACATTTTCATGAATGATTTCAGCGATTACTTTTGTGTTGTTTGTACGCGACAAGTACACAATAAGAACTTTTTCAGTACGAATTGCAGCATCCGCCCTTGGCTCTGAGTCATTCTCCTGCGGTAAACAACTGAGCGAAATCAAACAAAAAAGTAGTGTCAGTACCCTCAAAACAAAAATTGGTTTAGTTTTTTGGTTGCTCACCGGGAGGCCCCGTTGTTTTTGTAAATGAAAGAGATCCCATCTTCCACTTCCCGTTTTCCTTCACGTACACTTCAGTTACGATAAATGGATTGGTGACTTCATTTCCGCCAACCACAGCCAACAGAGTAATTCTGTTTAGCACGATGGCTGTGTTGTCGATTATTTGCACGGATGCCTCATGGACGTCTGCCTTTTTATAATGGATACCGCCACTTCCAATCACATTAAGCTCCTGCTCTTTTCCCCATGATCCACCCATGTGTACGAAGACGGATTTGTCATCGAACAGATCTTTCAGTTTGTCTACGTTCTTATCGGCCATCCATTGCCATTTGTCTTTAGATAGCTTTAGGACTTCCTCTTCTAAGGTTGAATTTTGTGGGAACGCCTGCGCACTCATAAAAACCACAAATACAGCAGAGAGTATTGTTTTCATTTTGAACTGTATAATTGTAAACTAATTCTTAATGTTTGATTGTATGCGTATCACGAACACTGCTAAATGTTAAGGCCAGTAACGTCCAATCTTGCTTTTCTTTTTTGAAAACTTCCGTTACTGTAAACTCAGTAACTACATCACTTCCGCGAACAAATGCGGTCAGGGTGATCCGGCTCCACAAAATGGCTGTATCGTCTACCAGTTCAACAGCTACGTCTTTGACATCTGCTTTCTTATACCAGATACTTCCCGTTTTAATGATTTCGAGTTCCTGGTCTTTTTTCCACGTCCCACTCATATGTACAAATTTTGACTCATCATGGAAGAGTGGAGCAAGCTTGTCTATATTTTTTTCAGCCATCCATTGCCACTTATCCTTAGAGAGATCGACGAGTTCCTGTTCCTCTTTTGTATAGCTTGGAGCATTCGTGGTTTGCGCGTAGGATGGCACCACGGTCATTACAAACACGCAGAGTCCGAGCATTGATATTTTCATGGTGTTGTATATAGTTTAGTTTTTATTCGTCTAATTTCTTTTCCTTTAACCATTTCGACATCAGGTCAGCGACCTGAATGTTGTTCAAATCAGAAAAGGGAAAATGGGTATTCCCTTTCAGTCCAACTTCGGGTAAGTGAACTACCGTTACATCACCACCATGCCGATTAACAACGTCTCGCCACAGCCTTGCCATTTCAAGACGCGCACGCCAGCCATCTGCCCCCGGGTTAGGGTCGGGCTTAGCGGGGATATTGTCTCCGTAGTAAATGATGATTGGGATCTTCGTGAGTTTCATGAAGTCGTCCATTGGTTTACCGATAGCAGCCACAGGACCTGACGAGCTCGCCACAGGGGGCGGAACTTCTCCTTCAGGAAAAATGAACCCGCTACCCGGCTCATAAGACACGATCGCTTTTATTTTGTTGTTCTTTATTGCAGTAAGCCAGCCGAATCCGCCAGAGTGAGAGTGGCTGACAAGAATTCCTTCACCAATCTTATCAAACAAATTCGAAGTTGCTTCGGAGATAACGTCGGCATCAAACCCGCCTATATTGGGAGTCATTTGGCGAAAATATTGATTAAGGGTTTCCGGATCTTTTGCGAACTGTACGTCTGGAAAGTAGTTTGGCCAGATTCCAATCCGAAATGTTCCAAACCACATCTGCTCATCTGGTGTAGGAACAATCGTCACCGAGTCAGTGCTGCGTCCAGCTCTTCCTCTTCTTGGTTGATCTATCAAATAAACTCCGAAGCCACCTCTGAGGAAAATGTTCTGATAACCCTCACGTCCATCTGGTGTAGTTTCCCATGTTTTTGAAAACTGACCGATACCATGCCAGAAGATCAGGGGGAGTTTCTTTGCTTTCGCTGGTATCTGATAAAACACATAAGCATGATCACCACGAAAGGTCTGCCCTTCCGGTGTGCGTTTGATGGGGTCAAATGTTCCTGGATTAGTTTTCACGGAACCGCCAATGGCAAAACTTCCCTGGTCTTGAATGACAATCGGTTTTTTTTGTGCATAGCCGAAGCCAGACAACAATACAAGTGCTATAATTACAATGAATTTACTTTTTCTATGGTCCATCATGCTTGTTTCTTATTTGCTTCAACCGGGCATTAATTTTTGTATTCATCTTCGGTCACTTCCTGCAGCCAGATAGTCTCACCGAGGTGACGATTTGTTATTGCAACCTGCACGAATGCTGTGTCTACACTAGCACCATGCCAGTGAGCAACATTTGTCGGGCATTTAATTACATCACCTGCTCGAAGTATCTTTTTAGCTTGTCCTTTTTCTTGGTAGTACCCAACTCCTTCAGTGACTAATAGTATCTGGCCTCCGGGATGCATGTGCCATTTCGTTCGCGCGCCTGGCTCGAAAGTCACATTGCCAACTGAAGTCGGATTAAGACTATCAGCATCCATCAGGTTTTTTAAATAGGCCGTACCCGCGAAATTATTATTTACGATTTTGCTTCCTTTCGGGAAAAGACTGTTCGTTGCAGATTCTTTATTGTCGCGTTTTACTTGAGCGCATGATGAGATGATCAGTAGACAGGTGAAAACAAATACCAGAATATTTTTCATCACATTATTTAGGTTGGTCGTTAACAAGGTTCGTTTTAAAGAAATCCGTCAATTTAATGGTCGCCTTATTTACATACTCAGGCTTCCAATAGCTTTGAATGTGCGTGGCCCCGTCAAGAAGAAACAACTCTTTACTTTTAGCATTCGTTGCTTTGGGAAATGCTTCATCGGTCATATACTTTGTATCGGCTTTACTCCCGACAATCATCAACAAAGGTTGCTCGATTAAATCCATATTGGTTGCAGCGTCCCAAGTCATTAAGTCGAGTAAGCTGCTCATGGTGTAGAGAAAAGTTGAATTAGGATGAGCGTGAGTTCTGTAGTAATACTGATATCCTTCCCGATACAGATCAGTGGGAGTCGTAGCGATTTCTTCGTCGGTTATACTGGCGACCCCCGCGTGGATGATTTTACCACCAGCGGCTTCTTGCGCACGTGCTTCGGAAGCTTTTTGCAAACGCTCCTGAATTGTAGCTAACTGTGAGTTCTGAAATCCATTGCGTCTTACTTCTCCTGAATTGAACATACTCAGGGTTGAGACCGCTTTGAATCTCTTGTCCGATTGTACTGCTTTTAAGGTGTAACCACCTCCACCACAAATGCCGAGCACACCAAGACGGTTTGCGTCAACGCCAGCATAGCGTGTAATGAAGTCGGCCATGCCACGGATGTCGTCAATTCTGTACGCTGGTTTGTCAGTGTGTCGCGGCTCTCCGCCGCTTGCTCCCTGATATGCAGCATCCGCAGCGATTGTGATAAAACCAGACTCGGCCAAACGTTGAGCATACAGTCCGGATGCCTGTTCTTTTACTCCGCCATTAGGATGTGCCACTACAATCGCCGGATACTTTTTTGACTGGTCATAATCTGCTGGAGTGTATACATTCGCTGCGATATCAATTCCATTCAACTTATAGCTCACTACATGGATATTTATTTTGCCCTTTACATTCTCGGTGATCGCGCCATCATAGACCAATGTGAAAGGATTTTTTGGACGATTGATTTGAGCAGTTTGTGCGTTGACAATACCAACTGCCGTTATTAATACTGTTATGATTATTTGTATTTTTTTCATCTCTACCGTTTTCGCTTTATGCGTTCTTATTATCTACCAACCCTTTCCTGTAAATGCTGGGGGTAACGGGCACCTTGAATCTGAATTTCAGAAAATGCATTTTCGATTTCTGTTAGATCGTCCCCACTAAACGTAACCGATTCCGCTTTCAAATTCTCCCGCAGACGATTGACTTTCGTTGTGCCCGGAATCGGAACGAGCCAGGGTTTCTGAGCGAGTAACCACGCAAGAGCAACTTGTGCTGATGTTAAATTTCTTTGCTTGGCAAAAGCTGCGATCTTGTTGACTACTATTTGATTTGCTTTTCGGTTTTCTTCGTTGAATCTCGGCACAACATTTCGAAAGTCTGCTTGATCAAATTTTGTGTTTTCATTTATCAGGCCGGTCAGGAATCCTTTACCAAGTGGACTGAAGGCAACGAAGCCGATTCCGAGTTCTTCGAGAAGTGGTAGGATCTCCTTTTCCGGTTCTCTCCACCATAAGGAGTATTCACTTTGCAATGCAGCAACAGGTTGAACAGCATGGGCTCTTCGGATACTTTCAGCGCCAGGCTCGGATAGCCCAAAATATTTGACTTTGCCTTCAGCGATAAGTGCTTTGACCGCACCAGCAACATCCTCCATTGGAACATTCGGATCAACACGATGTTGATATAGCAAATCAATTCTATCAGTCTTTAAGCGCTTGAGCGCGGCCTCTGTTACCGCTTTGATATTTGCAGGGGTGCTGTCAAGCCCTTTACTGGGAAGACCGCGTTCAAACCCGAATTTCGTTGCCAGCACTACCTGATCCCGGAAAGGGGCGACTGCTTCACCTAGAAGTTCTTCATTTAGGAAAGGACCATATGCTTCGGCCGAATCAAAGAAGTTTACTCCAAGTTCGTATGCGGTGCGGATCAAATTGATTGCATCGCGTTGATCGGTAGCTGGGCCGTAACCGAAGCTCAAGCCCATACATCCTAAGCCAGGTGCCGATACTTCCAACCCGCTGTTTCCTAGTTTTCTTTTTTTCACAGTATCAATAGAGATTATCCCCGATCTAATTACTATGCAAAGGTGTTATCATATTGAGGCCAATGGCTTATACGGATTACTGGTTTACCTACCAAATTCACTGATTTGGTGTGGAAGAGATCGAAATCCCGAATGGATGACCTAATTTTGAATAGAAATAGAGCCCCCCTATGGAAGAAATATTAAAGTTTGACACAGTAAGCCAGTATAATGCGTTCAACAGGAACCAGACGTTACACCCACTGGTTAGTGTCGTTGACTTATCGAAGGCTGCACCAAGGCAGCTCAGACGGATGAGCTATGGATTTTATGTCGTATTCCTGAAAGAGATCAAGTGTGGCGATCTTAAGTATGGCATCAGCAACTACGACTATGAAGAAGGCACACTTGTGTTTCTTGCTCCCGGACAGGTGATTGGATCGCCCGGTGCAGATTACTACCAACCACAAGGCCTCGCATTAGTATTTCATGCGGACTTCATCCATGGTACTTCCCTCGGACGTCACATGAATGATTACTCATTCTTTTCATACACTACAAACGAAGCGCTTCATTTGTCGGAACGCGAAAGACAGATCATTCTGGATTGCTTTTCAAAAGATCAAATTTGAGCTTGAACACGGCGTAGATAAGCATAGTAAGACTCTTATCGCCTCGAACATCGAATTGTTTCTGAACTACTGCGTTCGATTTTACGACCGCCAGTTCATAACGCGCGACAATGCAAATAGAGGAATCCTTGAACGCTTTGAGGCATTGCTCAATGATTTTTTCACATCAGACAAACCACAGGAAGTAGGGTTGCCATCCGTTGCTTATTGTGCGAGTGAATTGAATCTTTCTGCCAACTATTTTGGCGACCTTATCAAAAAGGAAACGGGTAAATCTGCGAACGAATACATTCACCTGAAATTGATGGATGCAGCGAAAGCGAAGATTTTCGAAGGGAACAAGTCTGTGAGTGAAATTGCCTACGAGTTGGGGTTCAAATATCCGCAGCACTTCACGCGGATGTTTAAGCAACATACCGGCGTTACCCCGTTGGAGTATAGAAGTTCTCTCAACTAGGTCTCAATATTAACAAACTATCTGTTTACTTGAGACGAATAGTAGCCACCAAGTAACAAACCAGGCCGTGCGCATAGAAACTGCCGGACCGGATAACCTAGTCGGACGTAGAGGCAAGTGCTATATACCGTGTTTCAATCACTTCAGGAAGTAATATATTAAATACTGCGCCTCCGTTTTCACCGGTTTCAGCTGAAATATGTCCTTGGTGTTTTTGTATGATCTTAAGACAGATGGCTAAGCCGATTCCTGTCCCTTCATATTCTGCTTTGCCATGTAGCCGCTGAAAGATCTTGAATATTTTATCAACATGTTGTTGTTCAAACCCAATTCCATTATCGCTAAACGTAATGTGAAAATATTTTTTACTTCTGTCGAGTGACATTCGTTTCGCGACCTTTTCATTTTTGGCGACTGTACATGATACCCTGATATGTGGTTTTACTTCAGGCTTTTTATATTTCAGGGCGTTAGACATAAGGTTTCCGAAAAGCTGGATCATCTGGGTGGGAATTGCTTCAACTACGGGAAGTTCAGTGATCTCGATTGTTGCAAGCGTTTTTTCGATTTGAAGTTCAAAATCAGTCTTAACAGTGGCAAGTATTTTGTTGAGGTCTACTTTTTCGAACTCATTTGAATGTTCATTGATCCGTGAGAAAGCAAGTACATCCCGTATAAGCTTGGTCATTCGATCAGTTGAATTATAGATCTTTGAGATATAATCCTTTGATTTATCGCTCATGCCGGTAATGCTGTATTCCAGCAATTGGGTGAAGGTGCTGATCTTCCGAATTGGCTCCTGCAAGTCATGGGATGCGATGTATGCAAATTGCTCCAGTTCCTTGTTGGAACGTTGCAGGATACGATTCAACTCCGCTAATTCTTTTGTACGTTCAACAACTGCTTCTTCGATCTTTTTCCTTATCTCAACCTGGTGGGTTACCTCGACAGACATAATTATTACCTTGGTAACCTGATGGTTTAAATCGAGAACTGGAATGTATTCAAATGTCGCAAAAATGTTTTCTGAATTTCCATCCCGTATCAGAACCATCTCATGTTCAATACTTGTGAATTTTTCTCCGGTTTTAAAAACGTTTTCGAGAATCGATTCAAATACCGGCGCAACTTCGGACAGCACCACCCAATACGGGGCGCTTTCAAACTGCTTCCTTGTTTTTCCGGATATTGTGAGAAAGCGATCATTCACTTCTTCCACCCAGACAGGAGTTCCGCTGACCACACAAATTCCGATCGGTGATGCAGTAATGAGGTCGCGCAGTTCTGATTCCTTTTGCTCAATTTGTTTTCTCGAAGTTACCTGTGAAGTGACATCGGTGGCCGTGACCATGACTCCGTAAATTTTCCCGGAGGTTGATGACAGGGCTTTATAAATATAATTGTAATAACCTGTATAGGGCACTCCAAAACGGACAAGGGCTAATTTTTCTTCAGGTTGGATAAACGTTTCGCCGGTTGTAAATACCTGAGTTAACTTGTCCATAAATGGAGTAGACGCAAGCTCCGGCATAGCTTTCATTAATGACATTCCGACGATCTCGTGATCACGACCAAGAATATCAAGCATGTTTTCGTTAATCCGATCGATCTTCATTTCCAGGCCGGTTACTACAAGCTTAGCGACCGGTGAATTGTAAAAAATATTCCTGGAGAATAATTCGCTCTCCTCAAGACGTTTCTGAACGATTTTTTGTTCAACAATCTCTTGGGCTAACTGGTTTTTCACATTCGATTCTTCTGTGACATCTTCCAGTGTTCCGCTGAACGCATAGGGAATTCCCTTATCATTAAAGCGTGCCTGGCCTTTTGCTTTTACAATTCTTTCTTTGCCTGTCAAAGGATTTTTAATGGTATACGCTACATCGTATCGTCCCCCGGATTCCGGAGTAAGTGCATAAGAGAAGGCCTGCAACACACGTGACCGATCTTCTTCCACGATAATATCGGTAGTTCGCGACAATTCAATCTTGGTACCGGTTTTCAATCCAAACCATTCCTTGAGGCGGTCGTTGCCGGTGAATTTGTTTGTAGCAGGATTTAATTCCCATGTACCTAGTTCTGCGGCATCAATAGCAAACACCAACTGTTCTTTGCTGTCGGCAAGTTCTTTTTGCGTTCGTACTTGACTGGTAGCATCCGTAACTACTACCAGCACACCCTTAACGTTACCGTCAAGATCGAACTGTGGCTGGTAAGTGAAGTCGACATAGATTGTCTCAAGGACGCCTTTTCGTTTAAGGGCAACAGGCACCGATGACGATACAAAGGGAATTCCTGTAGCGATTACTTGTTTCAGTAAGTTATCAAAGCCTTGGCCTTCCAACTCAGGCAGTGCTTCTAAAAGAGGTTTGTCTTTTATCTCTTCCGGTGTCCGACCAACTAATTCCGCATAGAAGTTATTAACTAATCCAAAGGTCAGGTTCTCTTTGCTAATGGTTGCAATGCCAACGGGCGACTGATCAAAATACCCGATCAGTTCTTCCTGACTTTTTTCCAATTTTTGTACGGACACCACCTTACTGGTAGTTTCCGTACATGTTACAAACACACCTTCAACGTCGCCGTTGTCTCCATACGCCGGGCTATAACTGAATGTCCAATAAATGTCCTCCATTCTGCCATTCCGATAAATGGGAAGAAACTGGTCTTCAAACCAAACCGCCTCGCCTGTGGCCATTACTTTTTCGATAAGCGGACCAATGAAATCCCAAATGTCCGGCCAGGCTTCCTTACCACCTTTTCCGATTAGTGGGTGCTTACCATCTCTGCCGAGGCTTGGCCTATAAGCGTCGTTATAGAAACATAAAAGATTTTTGCCCCAAAACAGGAACATTGGAAACGCAGAGTGCAAAATGATACCGACAGTTGTTTTTAAACTTAAAGGCCAGTTTGCCGGGTTACCAAGCTCGGTTGATTCCCAATTATAACTTCGGACTAACTCGCCCATTTCGCCTCCGCCTTCAAGAAAGCCGAAATTTTTATGCTTGTTGTTCAAATTTGAATCAGTTAAGTATTGGCTTAAGAAGATCTACCAGTTTATCAAACCTGTCGGGCTTGGTAATAAAATCGAGCGCGCCTAAATCCTTTGTTGATTTGATGGTGCTCTGTTGAGAGGAGGTTGAAAAAATAATTACCGGGATGTGCTGTATGTCTTTTCTTTTCTTGACTTCGACGAGGAATTCCTGGCCGCTCATGATGGGCATATTGAGATCAAGAAAAATTACGTCGGGCTTCAGCTCACCAGCGAGCAACTTATCCAGTGCTTTTCTTGCGTTGGTGAAAGTTGTGCACAGGAAGTCATCGGGAAGGAGATTCAGGGCAGTTTTAAAGATCTCATGATCTTCCTCATCGTCGTCAATTAATAGAATATGCTTATACGCCATGGAGTAAATATCAGATTATTTAGAGTGTTCGAGGCGTGAAATTGAATTTCTAGGCATTCCCGATAGAGCGAATCTGAGATCACCGGCAAATTTACTGCTCCAAATGACAAGCTTTGCCAGAAATTCTGGATTTCTCTCCTTCATGGCGTTCATCACCGGCTTATCAGGTGGCTTCT
>WUUC01102216.1_pt1 | contig 11905 bp, 8 predicted proteins | sample 6278441 | NCBI WGS metagenome assembly WUUC01 (sample SAMN13675441, study PRJNA597444) | soil metagenome | isolation source: soil | place: USA: Washington | collected 2017-10 | reverse complement strand
CGCTTCGACTTCGAGCTGCCGCGGCGTAACGTGCCGGCGATGCTGATTCAGACCGCCTACGTCGTGCCGATTCAGTTCGGCTCGCTGTTCGCCTTCAGCGTCTACACCTTCATCTGGCGTTACGTCGGCATCTCGGAGATGGGGGCCTTCGTCAGGGCGCTCCTGTGGGCGGCGCTCCCGGTCGTCGTGTTGCGGCTGGTGGTGTCCGACGACTACCCGGCCGCGCGCGTGCCGCTCTCCGTCATCACGGCCGACACGGTCCTCGCGTTCGCCGGGGTCTTCGGCATGCGCGTGCTGCGTCGCTCGCTCTACGAGCACTACGAGAAGCGGCTGAAGTCGCCGCGTGCGGGGGGGGCGGGGCAAAAGCCGGTGCTCCTGATCGGCGCGGGCCGGGCCGGCGTGATGACGGCGCGCGAAATTCTCTCGCGCGGCGACTCCAACCTTGACGTGAAAGGGTTCGTGGACGACGACCCGGGCAAGGCGGGCTCCGTCATTCACGGCGTCGGGGTGCTTGGCACGACGCACGACCTGCCGCGTCTCGCGGCGGAGTATGGGATTGACCACGCCGTCATCACCATGTCCCGGGCGCCGCGCCACGAGTTCCGGCGGATACTCGACCTCTGCGAGCAGATTCCGCTGAAGGTGCGCATCATCCCGGGGTTCCACGAACTGATCAACGGGGCCGTCAAGGCCAGCCGCATCCGCGACCTTCAGATAGAGGACTTGCTCGGGCGCGAGCCGGTGCAGCTCAACAAGGAGGAACTCCGCGACTTCATCTCGGGCAAGACCGTCATGGTGACGGGGGCGGGCGGCTCCATCGGGTCGGAGATAGCGCGGCAGTTGACGCGCTTCGGCCCCGCCAGCCTCCTGCTGGTGGAACGCGCCGAGTCCGCCCTCTTCAACATCGAGCGCGAACTGCTCGCGGCCCGCGCCGGCCATAACGTCGTCCCGCTGCTGGCCGACGTCTCCGACCGGCCGCGGATGGAGTCGATCTACGCCGCCTACGGGCCGCAGGTGGTGCTGCACGCCGCCGCGCACAAGCACGTGCCGATGATGGAGTGCAACGCGGTCGAGGCCGTCAAGAACAACGTGCTCGCGACGCACCTGTTGGCCGACCTGGCCGGGCGGTACGGCGTCGAGGTGTTCGTGCAAATCTCGACCGACAAGGCGGTGTGCCCGACCTCGGTCATGGGGGCCTCGAAGCGCGTGGCCGAGCTGGTCATTCAGGACCTGAACCGCAGCTACCAGACGCGCTTCGTGGCCGTGCGGTTCGGCAACGTGATCGGCTCCGCCGGCTCCGTCATCCCGATCTTCCAGGAGCAGATTCGCAGGGGCGGCCCCGTCACCGTCACCCACCCGGACATGGTGCGTTACTTCATGACCATCCCGGAGGCGGTGCAACTGGTGCTCCAGTCGGGCGCGATGGGGGAGGGGGGCGAAATCTTCATCCTCGACATGGGCGAGCCGGTGCGCATCCTCGACATCGCCGAGGACACGATCAGGCTCTCCGGGCTTCAGCCCTACCACGACATCGAGGTCGCCTTCACCGGCCAGCGGCCCGGGGAGAAGCTCTTCGAGGAGTTGGAGACCTCGGGCGAGGCCATCGCCAAGACGCGCCACCCCAAGATATACATCGGCAAGATCGCGGCCTACCCGCACGAGCAGGTGCGGCACGCCGTCAACCACCTGGCGGTGCTGGCGAAGGGAGGGTTCGACCGCGAACTGCGCAGGTTCATCAACGAGCTTCTCCCGGAGGCCAGACTCAGCCTCGCGAGCGAGGCGCCGGGCGTGCTCGCCGCCGCGACTCATTCGGGCGGCGTCGAGAGGCGCGCGTCGCTCGGCGGGACCGGCTGACGCGCCCTCCACTGAAGGAGCTTTGGTCAATGGACACCGCGCGCACCCGCCGGAGCCTCGTCACGGTGCTGGCCGTCGTCATCCACGTCCTGGCGGTCACGTGCTGCGCCGGCTCTCATGACGCGAGACGTGTGTCCGCCAAGCGCCTCGCGGACGCCGCGCCGGGTTCGAGCGAAAAGGGCCGCTCCGAGTTCTACGCTTCTCCGGACGGCCGCCCCGACGGCGACGGCAGCCCGCAACGTCCGTGGGATCTGGCAACCGCCCTCGCACAGCCGAAGGCCGTGAGGCCGGGCGACACGATATGGCTCCGCGGCGGCACCTATGGCGGGTGCTTCGTCAGCAACCTGGTCGGGTCAGAATCCGCGCCCATCATCGTCCGGCAGTACGGCGGGGAGCGAGCCGTGATTGACGCCGCCGGCTGTGACCCGCGTCAGACGAACGCGGGGCGGCCCGAAGGTAAGTACAGGAAGTCCCTCACGGTGAAAGGCGCTGACACGTGGTACTGGGGCTTTGAACTGATGAATTCAGACCCGATGCGGGTGACGGCCGGCGGGGGGGCTAACCCCGCCGGCATGACCCGCGGCGACGGGGCGACCGTCTACGGGCCGGGGACGAAGCTCATCAACATGGTCATCCACGACGCGGTCGACGGCGTCGGCTTCTGGGAGAAGGCCGTGGACGCCGAGGTCTACGGCTGCGTCATTTTCAACAACGGCTGGCTCGGCCCTGAGCGCGGGAACGGCCACGGCCTCTACATCCAGAACGAGAAGGGCACCAAGAACGTCGTAGATGTCATCTCCTTCAACAACTTCGCCACGGGGATGAAAGCCTACGGTAAGCGCGGGGCGACGGTCGGGGTTCGCTTTGAGGGGGTGATCAGCTTTAACAACGGCTCGCCCGCCGGCGAAGAGAAGAGGGCCGAGAATATCTTCGTCGGGCCGGACGGCCCGACGCCCGCCGACCGTATCGAGATTGTAAATAACTTCCTCTACCACCCCCCGGGCGTGGTGGCGAATAACCTGCGCGTCGGCTACGGCACGGGGAAGAATCAGCGGGTGGTGGTGAGCGGCAACTACATCGCGGGCGGCGACCAGCCCCTCATCATCAAGGATTGGAACGCCGGCAGGGTGTTCGGCAATACGTTGTACGCGGGCGGCAGCGCGGCGCGCGGCAGGAGGTCACAGCTGGCTAACCTGATACTCGCGGAAGGGGCGCGGGCGTCGTCGTTCGAGTGGGAAGAGAACACCTACTTTAGCGAGGCGCAGGGGCAGAAGGAGGCCGTCCTCTTCTCCTTCTCCGAAGAGAAGCTCTCTTTCGAGGGGTGGAGGCGGGCGTCGGGCTTTGACAAGAACAGCCGCTACCAGGCGGGCCGCCCGGCCGGCACGCAGGTCTTCGTCCGCCCGAACCGCTACGAGCCGGGGCGCGCCAACATCATCATTTACAACTGGGATAGAAAAGAGAGCGTCGAGGTGGATTTAAGCCGCGTGCTGCGGCCGGGCGCGAAGTTTGAAATCCGCAACGTTCAGGATTACCTCGGCGCGCCGCTGTTGGTGAAGAGGTACGACGGCCGGCCGGTGGTGATTCCGATGACAGACCTGAGGGTGGCCGCGCCACTCGGCCACCCTCAAAGCCCGCGGAGCACGGGCCCCGACTTCGGGGTGTTCGTGGTGCTCAAATTCAACGACGACGCGGGGGCGGAGAAGCAAAACCCCGGCCGCCGAAAACGCTGACCCCACAAACCACCACGCGCCCGACGACGGCCGTTACTTAGGGATGACGACGAAGACGGCGAAGTCGGGCGCCGTCGAAGGCGGGGTGAAGGAGTGGCCGATGGGGGCGACCACGCCCAGCCCGCCGGTCGGCAGCCCCACCGGCGCGCCCGCGTAAGTCCCCTCGTAGACCGGCGTCGAGAAGAAGTCCTGCGCGTTGCGCACCTCGAAGCGCTGCCCGGGGCGCAGCACCCCGCTGAGGTCTACCAGAACGCGCGGCGCGAGTCCCCAGTTGTAGACGACGACGTGCGCCCGCCCCGGCTCGTAGCGGTTCGGACGGACGAAGACCTCCGGCCCGGCCGGCCGACCCGCGGCGTAGACGCTGGCCGCGTCGTAGCCGGTCAGCCCTCGCCACTGTCCGAAGGTCTGGAGCGACCCGCCGTCGTAGCGGAAGGCGCGCAGCGTTGGCGTGTTGTCCGTGTAGGAGTTCCCGTCCCACAGCCGCGTCTCGCCGGAGGCGGGTGCCGGCGCGTTGGCCAGGAAGTTGGCGCGCCCCGACAGCACCCGTGGCTCGACGTGCAGCCGGTTGCCCGCGAATTCCAGCGACCGCCACTGCCGCACGAGGACGGCCTGGTCGCCCCCCACCATCCGGTTCCGGCGCACCACCAGCGACCCGTTGCCCGGCGCCTCATAGCCCAACTCCAGATTGAGCGCCGTGACCAGCGGGCGGTGGTAGAGATGGCTGTCGAGCACGGCGATGCGGTCGGCCGGCATGCCGTCGGGTGCGATCTTCAGGTTCTCCTCCATGTGGGCGTGCCAGGGGTAGGCCGGCGAGCCGTTGTTGAAGCTGATGACCCCCTCGAAGGTGATGCCCGTGACCGCGGCCTTGACGCTGTAGACCTTCATCCCCGTGGCGAAGTTGTTGAAGGAGATGACCTCGGTGATCCGCTTGGTTCCCGCCTCGTTCTGGATGTAGAGGCCGTGGCCGTGGCCGCGGTCGGGCGCCACCCACCCGTTGTTGTAGATGAGGCAGCCGTAGACCTCTGCGTCCACGGCCTTCTCCCAGAAGCCGACGCCGTTGCCGGCGTCGTGGATGACCATGTTGATGAGTTTCGTCCCCGGCCCGTAGACGGTCACCCCGTCCACGGGGCGGCGCGGGACGTAGTCCGGGTCGGAGGGGTCGCCGCCGCCGGGCTGCGACCCCGGGTCGGCGGTCTCGCGTTTGGTGTCGGTATTACGGACCTCGAACCCCCAGAACCAGGTGTCGCGGCCGCGCACCTCAAGCGGGCTGGTCGAGTCGGAGGTCTCCAGCAGCGGGTGTTCGCCCGGGTAGGGGCGGACGTGGACGGGGGCGGAAGGCGAGCCCTCCAGCCGGCTGACGAAGCCGCCGCGGTAGGCGCCGCCCCTGAGCCAGAGGGTGTCGCCGGGGCGGACGGCCAGGCGCGCGTTGCCGAGCGCCGTCTGCAAGTCCCACGGCCGCTCCACGCTGCCGTCGCCGGAGGACGCGCCGGTCGGCGCAGCGTAATAGCTCTTCCCGGCCGGCACGGGGGTCGGCGTCGGCGAAGGAATGGGCGTCGGCGAAGGCGTCGGTGAAGCCGCCGGGGTGGGCGCCGGAGTAGGCGACGGAGTAGACGACGGAGTAGGGGTGGGCGTCGGCGCGGGCGTCGGTGCAGGAGTCGGGGCGGGCGTAGGCGTTGGGGCCGGCGTTGGGGCAGGCGTAGGCGTTGGGGCCGGAGTCGGGGCGGGCGTAGGCGTCGGGGTGGGTGTTGGCGTCAATGCCGGAGTCGGCGTCGGAATCGGAGTGGGGCCGGGCGTCGGCGTCGGCGTCGCCCCCGGCCACGGGGCGGGCGTGGGGACGGCGCCGCTATCGTCAGGCGGGCCGCCGCCCACACGGCCGATGCCGACGCGTACGCGGTTGCTGGTGACGCCGCGCACAGAGACCTGTAACAACACATCGCCCGCATCTTCTAAGTCGTCCGGCAGCCGAATGCTGAGGTAGTTCATCCACTCGAAGCCGGTGACGGTACGCACGTCTTCCACCACCCCGCGCGTGCGGCGGCGGGAGCCGTCCTCGAACTCGGCGGTGACGACGGAGGGGCTCTCGCCCGGCGTCAGTCCCAGGTTCGTGCTGAAGATCAGTATCCTGGTGCGACTGTCGGCGGAGAAGGGGATGGTCTGGGTGAGGGGGAAAGGTTCGCTCGCCCGAGTGACCGAGTCGAGCGCGATGGCCCTCGTCGAATTCGACTCGCTGAATAAGACCGGGGGCGCGGCGGACGCCCCGGCAGACCGGTTTGACAATAAGAGAGGCGCGGCGGCCGAAAGAATGAGGAGCGCCCTGATGAAAAGGCCCGTCGGGGCAGGGATTGTACGCTTAGAAAATGTCCGGGTGTTCATAACCGACCCTTCGCCGCCGCTAACGTGAACAGTCGGTTACTAGTACCGCGGGTCAAGAGCGAGAGACGGCAATGATGCAAGCTGCTACTGCCGCCACCTTATCGCGCGCACACACGGCCGACAAGCGCACGGGGTCGTATGAAGCACCCTTGCGCGCGGGGCCCGGTGGCGGCGCGAACTGCTCGGCGAGGTATCGAAACTGACCGCTTTACCTTGGTAACCTGACTATCTCTTACGGGGAAGAGACTCACGGCTTTGCGACCCCAGCTCGCGCCGGGTGTGCCCTTTCAGTGTAAATTTCAACCTTGAAAAACGGGGTGGGCACGTACCCGCAGGGTACGTGCCGTGAATTGATAATAGGAAGCCCCTGCGGAAAGTTCAAGGAGCAACAGATGTAAAAATCGGGAACTGCGTGGACTTATCTGCGGGGCGTTCAGGCGGTCTTCGTGAGATTTCGTGCGGGGATGTTAGTTACCGTTGATTGAAAGAATAAACATAGTGGCGATAGATTGCTGCGAGCATGTTATCGCCGCTCTGAAGGCGGTGCCCGCGACCAGCCTTACGAAGGCCGGCGCGGAAGACGGTGCGAGCGTAGCGCCGAGACCCGAGAGGGTGAACCTCATCGTCATCGGAGTCGCACAGTTCCCCGTCCGCCGCCTCTTCATCAGTAACCTCCGCCGCATCTACCCGCGGGTTCCCATCCTCATCCTGCGGAGAGTCATGGAGTGTCCCGGGAGCGGCACCGAGTGCGTCCGCGGGGAGTTCCTGCTTAGCGACGAAGGGGACGCCGCCGACGCGTCCGTCGTGAATGCTTTTCGGAAAATCTTCCCGCTCAAGTCCTGCGCGCACGTGCGCCGGGGGGAGGCATACGACACGGTGCGCGAGGTGGTGCGCGTCATCGCCGAGCACTACCAGAACCCGCACCTCGATCTGAACAGGGTCGCGGAGGAGATTCTGATAACGCCGGGGCGTCTCTCGCGCATTCTCAACCAGCAGGTCGGCATCAGCTTCAGGCAGTTGCTGCGCCAGACGCGCATAGAAGAGGCGAAGCGGATGCTCGCCTCCAGACGCTACAGCGTCAAAGAGGTGGCAGCCCTCGTCGGCTATATGGACAGCCATTACTTCTCCAGAAGTTTTAAAGAGATGACCGGGGTGAACGCCAGCGAGTATCACATCAATAACGCGATCTTCAGTTGAGAGCGCGGCCCCGGCCTGAGGTTGTAAAACCCATCACCGCGAAGACAAGTCTTCGCCCGCCTTCATCCGGGTTCTTCGGAACCCCGCCCGCCCGGCCTGGGACAATTGTGCTAAAGGGGTAGCACATCCGCCCGCCAGCCGCCTGACAACAAATGGGCGCATAAGCCAATCATAAATAAGCGGTTTAGACAATGCGGCAATTGAGTCGCGGGCTTATCCTACTATCAATAAATTCGCCGGGTCAGGACGGCGGCTTTAAAAATTTGGCGGGCACGCCCGCGCCAGCGTCGAAAGTACGGGGTGGTTGCTCACACAGTTCTCACGCACGCGGCCCCGAGAAGCAAACATGTCCACACTACTTAACCCGTTGACCCTCGGCCCGGCACCGCGGCGCCTGCGCATGCCGCCGCTGGGCAGGCGATTACAGTATCCGCTGGATTTACTGACCCTCGCCTCGGCGCTCTCGCTCGCCTACCTCATCAGGTTCGATTTCGACCTCCCCGAGAAGGACGTGCGGCAGTTGTTCGCGCAACTCCCTTGCGTCGCGGCCATCCAATTCGCGGCGTTGTGGGGCGCGGGGGTGCATAGGTTCATCTGGCGCTATGTGGGTCTGGCGGAGGCCAGGAAGTTCCTCTGCGCGGCCATCTGGTCGGCGCTTCCGCTGGTGCTGATTCGCGTGGCGCTGCCGGGCCACGTCCCCTACGCGCGCGTCCCTTATTCCGTCATCGTCATTGACACCTGCCTGGCCTTCGGCGGGTGCCTGGCGCTGCGGGTGCTCCACCGCTGTAGGCATGAGCGGAGGCGGCGCAAACAGGCCGGCGTGAGTGACGCGGAGCGCAAGCCGATTCTGCTGATCGGGGCCGGGCGCGCCGGGGTGCTGACCGCCGCGGAGATACGCGCCCGCGGCGACGTTGACTTCGACATCAAGGGGTTTGTCGACGACGACCCCGGCAAGCACGGCTCCGTCATCCAGGGAGTCAGGGTGGTGGGCGGGACGGAGGACTTGCCGCGGCTCGTGCGTGAGTTGAAGATTGACCACGTGGTGATCTCCATCGCGCAAGGGACGCGGCAGGAGTTTCGCCGCATCCTGGACGTATGCGAACGGGTGCCCGTTCGGGTGCGCGTCATTCCGGGCCTGTACGAACTCCTGGAGGGGGCGGTCAAGGTGAGCCGGATCCGCGACGTGCAGGTCGAAGACCTGATTAGCCGCGAGCCCGCCCGTCTGGATGAAGAGAGCCTGCGGGAGTTCCTGAGCGGCCGGGTCATCATGATCACGGGGGCCGGCGGGACCGTAGGCGCGGAACTGACGCGGCAGGTGGCGCGCTATCAGCCCGACCGGGTGCTTCTCGTGGAGCGCTCGGAATTCGCGCTGTTCAATATCGAGCGCGAGATGCGGGGGCTTTGGCCGCGGCTGACCTTCGTGCCCTTAATCGCCGACGTGGCCGACGAAGTCAGGATGAGCGCCGTCTTCGCTTCGCACCGGCCGCAGGTGGTGCTGCATGCGTCGGCGCACAAACACGTGCCGATGATGGAGTCGAACGTCCCCGAGGCGGTTAAAAACAACGTGCTGGCCACGGCCGTGGTAGGGAGGCTGGCCGGCGAGTACAAGGCCGAGGCTTTCGTCCTGGTCTCCACCGACAAGGCGGTGCGGCCCACGTCCGTGATGGGGGCTTCCAAGCGGGTCGCCGAACTCGTGATACAGGACTTACAGCGCCACCACCGGACGCGCTACGTCGCCGTCCGTTTCGGCAACGTGATCGGTTCGGCCGGCTCCATCATCTCGCTCTTCAGGGAACAGATATTGAAAGGCGGCCCGGTGCCAGTCACTCACCCGGAGATGGCGCGGCACTTTATGGCCGTGCCCGAGGCGGCACAGCTCATCCTCCAGGCGGGCGCTATCGGGCGCGACGGCGACATCCATGTCTTAGACATGGGCGAGCCGGTGCGCATCCTTGACCTGGCTAAAGAGACGATCCGCCTCTCCGGGCTGAAGCCCTTCGAGGACATAAACATCGTGTTCACCGGGATCAGGCCGGGCGAGAAGCTGTTGGAGGAGTCGCACGAGACCGGGGAGCGTTTGACGAGGACGAGCCACCCGAAAATCTTCTCGGCGGAGGCCGTAGGCGGGTCTCCGAAGCGCGTGCTGCACTCCCTTAGTCAGCTTAGCGTCCTTGCGACCGACGGCGACGAGAGGGCGATACGCAGGTTCCTCGGTGAGTTGCTCCCGGAAGCGCGGCTTGAGGTCAAAGAAGGCGGCCAGCCGGAGCTGCTGGCCGCGGCCCAGATGACGGCGCAGTCCGCGTGACCCGGAATGCGCGGCCCGCTTCGGTGCGCGGGCCGCGGCGCGACCCCGACAGACGACGGCCTCGGGGCGGGGCGGCGCCCGTCGTCCCTTCACGCAACACAAAGGAGAGGATGTGGATCGGGAGATTGAGGTGGGTCTTATTGCCGTGCGCGCGGCGGCCCGGCTGTGCCAGGCCGTGCAGGCCGACATGTTGAGCGCGGGCGTGTCGGGCGTGACCAGCAAGCAGGACGGCAGCCCCGTCACCGTCGCCGACTTCGGGTCGCAGGCGGTCGTCAACCGAATCGTCGGCGAGGCTTTCCCGGGCGATGTGATAGTCGCCGAAGAGGACGGCTCGGTCTTGCGGCATGCCGACGGCGCACAACTCCGGGCCGTTACGCGCTTCGCGTGCGAGCAGGTCGGCGCGGCAGACCCGCAGACGGTGTGCGACTGGATAGACCTGGGCGCGGGCGAACCCTCCGGCAGGTTCTGGGTGCTCGACCCCATTGACGGCACAAAGGGGTTCCTTCGGCGCGGACAGTATGCCATCGCCCTCGGGCTAATCGAGGGCGGGAGAGTTGAGCTGGGCTTCCTGGCCTGCCCCCTCCTACCCTGCGGGGGGCGTCGCGGCGTCGTCTTCGCGTCGCGTCGCGGTCATGGAACTCAAGCTTTCGCACTGGATGGCCGTCCCCTCGGCCCGGCGCGCGTGGCCCCCACGTCAGATGTTAAGCGCGCCGTCCTCGTCGAGAGCGTGGAGTCCGCACACACCAACCACGCCGCCTCCGCCACGCTGAGGGAGATGGTGGGGACGACGGCGGAGCCGCTGCGCATGGACAGCCAGGCGAAGTACGCGGCCGTGGCGCACGGGCAGGCAGACGTCTACCTTCGCCTGCCGAACACGAAGACGCCCGACTACAGGGAGAACATCTGGGATCACGCCGCCGGGGTGCTCGTCGTCGAGGAGGCAGGCGGCCGGGTGACGGACTGCTACGGACGTCCCCTCGACTGGACGCAGGGGCGACGACTCGGTAAGAACCTGGGCGTCATTACTACGAACGGCCGACTCCACGAGAGGCTCGTGACGGTGCTGGAGAGGGTGCTCGACTTGAGGGGGGGCGGGTGCCGCGGTTGCGACGAAGACAACTCGGAAGTTGCGTCAACGACGACTGAGGTCATCTGAGGGCCACGCGCCGGTTTCGAGCCGGCGGGACAAAGGCTATACGCGGAGGAGGCAGAGGTGCAGGACTATAACCGAATTACGACGCCGGCGTACGAGCGTGAGGGCAACGGCAGGCTCGGCGGCTTCCGTGAGGGAGGGATCTATCAAACGCCGGACGGGTCTGAGGTGATTGCCGGGGTGCCGTGCGGCGGCGGTCGGTGCTTTCTCTACTTACCACTCGTCTGGGCAGGCCGCTCCTGGATCATAGGCATGCCGGTGGCATATGAGATTACTCCCGAGGGCTCAATAATCACGGGCAAGGGGGCCGCGACGGGGTGGCGCGGCGAACAGTTGTCGGACACGGGGAGGACGGCCCGGGGGCGGTGACGGCCCGGGGTCATCAGCCGAGATACTTGTCCAATATCTGAGCCAGTAGTGAAGGGTCGAGCGGCTTCGTCAGGTACTCGAAGGGCCCGTGAGAGTCCATCAGCTCCGACTCACCGAAAAGCTTGATGCCGTAGTCGCCGTGCGCGGTCAGGAAGATGATGGGAACGCTCCGCAGCGCCGCCTCCTGCCTTATGCGGCGAGCGGCCTCGATGCCGTTCATGCCGGGCATGCTCAAGTCCATGAGTACGATTGAAGGGCGACCCCGCGTTGCCGCCTCCACCGCCTCGATGCCCGTCCGGGCTTCTACCACACACGCGCCACTGTCCCGCAGTAACATAGCGAGTACTTGCCGCGTGTCATCGTCGTCTTCGGCGACTAGAATGGTGGACCGCCGGCGCTCTTCGTTTCCCATCGCATGTAGCCTCTCGCACGATTCTCGTGTTGACAGTTGACCTTGCGTTGAGCGGGAATTCGCTGTTGAAAGGGAGAGCGGCTCTTATTCTACCCTACGGGTAGAACCCCCGGCGAGCCATGCTCGCTTATTGATGGCCTCGACGGAAAGGGCCGGGTCGTGTCCGAAGTTAATAGTAACGGTATCACCGGGCTCATGCGGGCCGCGTCGTCCGGGGATATTCAGGCCGTACTTGAGCAACTGTCTCGGGGGGGCGACATGGACGCGAAAGATATTTTCGGGCACACGGCGCTGGCATATGCGGCGATGGCCGGGCACGAGAGGGTAGTGAGGGCGTTGTTAATAATGGACGCGGCAGTGGATACCGAAAACCTGGTCGGCCTGACTCCCTCCATGCTCGCCGCGTCGAGGGGACATCACCAAATAGCCCAACTGCTCAGCGAGCACCGCGTGTCAGGGTGTGACGCATAGAGACGTTGCGGAATCAAATTACAAGAGGGGCGCTCCGAGAT
>WUUC01235893.1_pt1 | contig 11906 bp, 10 predicted proteins | sample 6278441 | NCBI WGS metagenome assembly WUUC01 (sample SAMN13675441, study PRJNA597444) | soil metagenome | isolation source: soil | place: USA: Washington | collected 2017-10 | reverse complement strand
TGTGCACGTTCTGCCCGGAGGCGGCGTCGGTCCCGCGCGGGGTGGTGTCGCCGGAGGCGACGACCTCGCCGGCGGCGTTCTTCAGCTGCCACGGCAGTGCTTGTTCGGCCGCGGTCACCACGGTGGCGTTCTTCGGCCCGGCCGGCAGGTAGCCGACCTGGTTCACCCGGACGCGCGGCCCGGTGTCCGGCACGAACGGGGGCTCTTCCTCGCCGCCGCGCAGCGACACGTTGTCCACGCAGAGCCGGTACGCGTCCGCGTTGGCGCCGACCTGGAAGATCACCTGTCCGCGCTCGGTGTCCGCGCCCGCGGTAAAGGTGAACTCGAAGTGCTGGGTCTCCGCGGTCATCGCCAGGTCCCGGGAGAAGAACGAGGTGAACGGCTCGTCGGCGAGCTGGACGTTCGCGCGGACCGTCGCGCCCGGGTCGGCCGCGGCATCGAAGGAGAAGGTGTACGTCTCACCGTTGATCAGCGGTACGTCGTTCTGCCCGACGCCCGCGTCCCACGGGTTGGCCAGACCGCCGGGGACGTTGGTGCACAGCCGCCCGTCACCGGCGCCGGTGTTCGTTGTCCCGAACGTGAACCAGCCGGCGGTGCCGTTGTCGAACCCGCCGTTCTCCACCTGCTCGGGGCCGCCGGGCGGCGGCTCGGCGTCGCTGTCGCTGGTGAGCGAGACGTCGTCGAGGCAGAACGTCCACGCCTCGGCGGCGCCGCCGAGCTGGAAGGTGAAGGTGCCGTTGGCCGAGTCGAGGTTGCCGGTGAACTCGAAGGTGAAGGTCTGCGGCTCGGCGGTCAGCGCGATCTCCCGGGACAGCGCCGTGGTGAACGGGTCCTCGTTGAGCTGCACGTTGGCGCGTACCGTCACCGGGGTGGTGGCGCTGGCGGTGAAGGTGAGCCGGTACGGGTCACCGTCCGCCAGCGGGATGTCGTTGTGCCCGAGGGAGGCGTCCCAGGGGTTGGCGGTGCCCGCGGGCACCTCGGCGCACAGCCGCCCGTCCGCCGCGGCGACGGGCGTGTTCTCGGTGTTCCACCAGGGCGTCGTGCCGCTGTCGAAGGTGCCGTTGGCGATGTGCTCCACCTCGGCCGCGTAAGCGGGGGAGGCGGTCGACAGGGTGGTGAGGGCGAGGACGGCGGCGGCGCACGAGGCGAGCAACGCGCGCGCTCGGGCTCGCCGTTTGGATGGTCTGGTCACGAGGTTCCTCCGGGGTGGGACTGGGTTCCCCGATCGCGCTGCATCCCCCGAGGCGGGTGGGAGCGCTCCCACCGGACACTACGGCAGCTTTCCCGCAGCGCAAAGGATGATGAAAGTTACGTGAAAACGCCCAGGTGCGGGCGGTTATTGGTGGATGGGCGAGGGCCGGTGCCGCACCGAGCCCGCACCGTCAACGTGTTCCGGTTCGCCAACGCCGACGGCGACTACTACGCCGTCAACCCCGACTTCCACCACAGCGGGCACTTCACCGCCCTGCACCTTTACCCGCGCACCACGGCCCGACGCCGCTCCGGATACACCGACGCCACTCGCTGGTTCCTGAACACCCTGCTCGACCACAAGGCCAAACGCGAGCTCGCCCGCCGCGCCCCGTTCCTCCATGCGACCACCGCAGACGTCACGGCCATCATCGCCGCGCTGGATGCCACCGCAAGCCAGCTCGCCACAGGCATCGACACAGCCGCGGTCCGCCACCTCCGCGCCGTCGTCATCCCGCTCGTCACCACCTACGCCGAGGCCCTCGCCCAAGCCGGCCATCCGCCGAGCGTGTTCTTCTCCCGCGATTTCACCGTCGACACCGGGCAGATCGTCAACCAGGGCCGGGCCATGGGCCTATTCCGCGGCCTGGTATCCCTCGACGGCGAACCCATGACACCCCGCGAAGAACGCGGATTCGGTCAAGTCAGCCTATCCACCGTCCGCGGTCCGATCTGGCGGATCGCCCCCGCGCCGCTCGCGCCGGCCGGTCGTCTCCCGGTCGCGGTCGCCGGCGGAAAGAACACCGCCACGGCCGAGCCATCCTTTGGTCGTTGAGGAGCTGGATCCGTGTCACCTGCGGCCCGTCATGCGCGGCACCTGCACTCGGCTGCGCCGCTACACCATTACAGACGTCGATCTCGAGCACCTCAGTCTTGACCTAGGCCGGGAGCAGCAAGCCTTTCCCGGATTCGATGCTGCGGCTTGACGTTGGCCCGCCCGGCTTGAAGTAACTTTCCGCAGATCTCCAGCAGCGAACACGGCCATGCGGGGATACTCCCCCGCATGGCCACCCTCGACAACGCAGGTCCTTTCTCCCGCGTGAAGATCCGCATCGGGACGCTGGTGTTCTGCGGCGACGACATCGCCTTGATCCGTCGCGACCGGCCAACCGGCAGCCACTACACCCCGCCCGGCGGCAACGTCGAAACTGGTGAAGATCTCCACCAGGCGCTGCGCCGAGAGCTGGCCGAAGAACTCCACCTCAACCTGGCCGACGCCACGCCACCGGAACTGTGCTGGATCCAGGACCAGATGGTCAGCCGGCCAGGGCCGACACCGCCACCCCGCAAACTCCACCTGATCTTCCGCTGCCACATCACCAGCGGCATTCGCGCCGAGCTCGCCACCGTCGAGTACGACGAACAACCCGACGGCGACCACGAGCCGGGCATCATCGAGTGGATCAACTACCACAAGACGGCAGAGATCCCGCTGTTCCCGCTCATCGGCGCCGCCCTCGCCGCCCTGCCCGCTCCCGACGCGGCCATCGGCGGCCCGCTGCTGCCGGCGATCACGGACGCCAACTACACCTGGCGCTAGGACAACCCGGCGCCCCGCAGGCGGGCCTTGTTCCAACGGGGCGACCGGTTCGGGAGGAACCCCGCTGCGGCTGACCGCCAGTTCCGCTCAACGACCGACATCCGCCGGACGGGTGCACCAATTGGCAGCTCCCGGTCATCCTCCACGCAGGTCGTCCCCGGTAGCGCACAGGGCACAGCAGACTATGCATCTCGCATTCCCTAGACGACCACGCTCGCAAACGAGATCAGATCACCGAAGAAGAGACCGTTGTTGAAACTGGATTTCAGATTCCAGTCATAGATCGCAAATGCTGGCCGATAGCGGCGGCGACGTCGACCGCGACGGCATTGCCGAGTGCTCGCATTGCGGCGCCGCGCGTGCCAGGGATTTCATACTCGTCGGGAAAGGACTGTACTCGGGCCGCCTCTCGAATCGTGAGGTACCGCACGCATCCATCGTTGAATCGAATCATTGCCTCGCCGCCGCAGACTCCGTGGACGCCTGCCTTGAGTGTCTTCGCTGGCCAGTCGATGGGACCGCCGGTATGCCCCTTGTAGACACGAGCGCCCGGAATTCCCCAATGGTTGAGCACGCCCAGTGTCTCCGCGTAGTCCATTGGCTGTGGCAGATTCTTGATCGCATCTCTCGTGGTTTGCCAGCGGTTCAGCTTAGGGGTCTCCTCGCTAGCCTTGAGGCGGTGGACTCGTGGAGCGAGGCGATCTGGCATCGGAGGGGCCTTGACCTTCATCTCTTCCCAGTATTCGCCTGTGATCCATTGCGCGTGGAGCAATGCGTCCTGGCAATGAGACAGTGGCGGGGTCTTCCACGGTTGAGGTTGGGGAATGTCTTGACGAATCCCGATGAGAAAGATTCTTTTACGGACCTGCGGGACTCCCCAGTCGGCGGCGTCGATCTTCAGCCGGTGGACCGTGTAGACAAGGCCATGCTCGCGTGCATTGTTTATCCGTTGATGATGCTCTTCCCATGCCTCGCCATCGGAACGTGGGATCACTTCTGGTTTCGCTAGCCAGTGTTCGATGTATTCGTAGTAGGCTAGAAAGTTTTCGCGTAGCAGGCCAGGAACGTTTTCGAATACAAAGAGTTTCGGTCGCAGCAGGCGGACTGTTTCGATTGCGGCGGGAAACATGTTGCGCTCGTCGTTTTTTCCTGCGTTCCTATTACCGATGGAAAATGGCTGGCATGGTGGTCCGCCGGCGACGAGATCGATATCCTCAAGGGCCATCTCCGTTACGCCACAGAGCCAATCTTGAATATCCATTTCGCGGACATTTTCGCTTTTCCAGAACTGGGGATTCCGGTCGGCGTTGACTCGAAGGATTTCGCATGCCTTGGGATTGTTTTCAACGAGCTGCTCGTGTTCAAATCCGGCCTTGTGCATGCCTAGCGCCATTCCCCCGCCCCCCGCGAACAATTCCACCGACCTCGGCATGCCTCATCCTCCGTCACTCCCGACAATCGATGGGTTCGTTCGGATCTTACTGGTGGGTACCGACACTTCGGCGTTTGGGTGCCCGCGCTCGGACTAGTGCTTCAATCTCGTCCGTCACGGCGGGCAAGTCCGCGTGGATCCGCGACTCGTACACCCGTACAACCTGCCACCCGCGTTCGACCAGTTCACTGTTGACCCGTCGGTCCCTGGCCATGTTGTTCTCGATCTTGGCCCGCCAGAAGTCGGCGTTGTTCATGTTCTCGAACTGGGCCTCGAACGAGGGCAGGCCGCGGACTCGCCATGCGTTGCCATGCCAGTAGTCCCCGTCCACGAACACGGCGACCCGCGCGGCGGGAAAGACGATATCCGGCTTGCCGGGAAGTTTGGCGTGTATCCGGAACCGCAAGCCACGGCGCCACAGGGCGCTCCGAAGCGCGATCTCGGGTCTGGTGTTCCGAGAGCGGACGGCCGCCATGATACGGCTGGTTACCTCTGGGTCACGCATTGTCGCTGCCGGTTGGTGCCGCTGCCGGCTGAATCGTCTGGCGTACGGTTGTGTGGCGCATGTCGACGCCGATGCGTGCCCCGAGCGCCAGGTGACGGCGGCGTTCTCCGTCTCCGAGGGGTTGACCCTGCGGGGTGGTGATAACGATCACCGGGTGCGGCTTGGAGTCGATCGCGGCATTAAGCCCGGCCCAGACGAGCGCGCGCAGATTGTTGGTCGACCCCCAGATCATCAGTCGCTCATTCTGTTGATCGGTGATGAGACATCGATTCGGCTTGTCCAGAACTGTCCCGTCGATGACGTCCCATGCGGGTCCGAATACCTGTACGGCGATCTCAGCTGGTCCCGGAAGCCGGCGAGTGACCAGGCTAGCGTATGGCCCGACGCCGGATCGCGCGCGAGCGTAGTGCTTCATGGGGACGTCCTTGAGCCACCTCCGAGCACGCTCACGCGGGATGAAACGCGTGAGCACACCACCGATGCTGGGAACGTCGACCCATCGGTCATACCAGGTGGTGCGCTCGGATTGCGAAAGTCCTTCCCAGTCCAGATGATCGGCTTGGCGATATACCTCGGCGATGACCTCGCGGCGGAGCGCGTCCGGTAGTTCACTCATGGTCACCCATGAGAATGTTGGGATCCGGGAATTGCAACCGCGATTCCTCCAGTTCGGTCTCGAGACTGGCGGCGTCCTTGATCCATTCCCGCATCAAGCTTTCCGCTCGTTGGTCGCTGAACTCGAAGATCGTGCCGTACCCGGCGAGCCGCAAGATCTCCACGTCGCCTGCCGCGACTTGCTCTCGCATGTTCATGACTGCCGCAACCCGGCGAATGTCGCTGACAAAGTCCAGCACCTCGACGTGGGTCTTGCCTTCGCGTAGTCGTAGGCCCCGACCAAGTTGCTGCACGAAGATGCGGCGGCTGTGCGTGACGCGGGCAAAGCAAAGAATGTTGACATCGGGAATGTCGACTCCCTCGTTGAGGATGTCGACGGCCGTGATGATAGGTACATCGCCCGAGCGAAAGCGCATAATACGCAATTGTCTTTCGCGCTTGTCGAGATGTCCATGTACAGCTGCCGCGCCCTGCCATTGGGGTACAGCGTTCAGCATCCGGGCCATTTTTTCCGCGTGGCTAACCGTGCGGCAGAAGACGATAGCGCGGGGTTGGCGGACGCCGCTCCAGACCCCGATGAGCTCCTCCCGGATGGCCTCATCCCGCTCGGGAATGAACAAGCGAGCGTTGAGGTCCTTGATCGTGTAGCTGTGTTCGCTGGCGTCGCGGACGAAATCCCAATCGATATTGTCAGCGAAAAGCCGGTAGTGTACCTCCGCAAGATAGCCCAGACGCATGCCATCTTCGATACCCAGCTTATAACTCGGCTCACCGAGCCTGACGCTGATGTCGAATTGGTCACCCCGCCACGGTGTCGCCGTGACCCCAAATCGCGGAACGTCCTCAAGCAAATCCAACAGCTCGGAGAAATGACCGTCTTCGCCTACGTGGTGTGCCTCATCGATCAAGATCAGACCGGGCTTGAACCCGGCGCGCACGTAGGACAACGCGCTTACCACGGTGGCGAAGGTGATTCCACGCAAGTCGTCAGACCGATGATCACCCGTAAGGAGCTGTGTTCGCACGCTCTTAGGGACGTGGTACCACATGGCGTGTTCAAGTTGGTCGACAAGGTCCTTCGTGTGTGCCACCACGAGCACCTTGTCGGCAGGGCGCCGGCGTAGGTGACGCGCGATCACCTCACCGGCGATAACCGTCTTCCCAAGTCCCGTCGCCAAGATCAACAGCGCCCGGCCGGTGCCTTCGAGGTCTTCGACAATGCGTTCAAAGGCCTCCGCCTGGTATGGACGCAGCGGACGCTCGGAAAGACGTTGAGCGGCGAGCTTTTCGTTCGTATATAGTTCCAGCAGTTCCTGGCCGGACCAGAGCTCTACGCCGATGCCCGCACGTTTAAGCTCATCGCGTCGTCGCCGAGTCGTGGGGCCGAAATGCGCGTTGCTCACGACGGCGGCCTTGTCGGCCTCGTAGAAGGCTTTGGCGTTAACGACTTCGTTCAACGCCGACGGCGATACGGGTCCTGAGGACTTCCACTTAGTTTGGAAGACCCAGCGGCGGCCAGCGCGGGTTGCTAGCACGTCCCCGCCCTCGTCACGTGGGCCGTCAACGTTGATGACATCGGAGAATCCGAGGTGCAGAAGGAGACGTTCCACCTGGCGAGTAAAGCCAGCTGGCCCGATCTCCCGGAGAAAGCTCGGAGCCACGAATGACGCGATCATGACGGCTCCTCCGTGGTGATCTCATCCGCCAGCATTTCCAGGGTGAGACGCGTCATCGCGAGTTCGAGTCGGCTCTTAGCGCCGGTGTCGCCCAGGAAATCGCCAATCGTTTCGAGAAGCCGCGCTAGCCTCTCCACCTGACGTGCTCTCGCGCGAGAATCACTCCAAGTGGCCCACTTGGCGGAAAAGACCGTTCCGTCAAGGAACAACTCCGGACGGAGCCGTACGAGAGCGGCGATCCCGCCACCGTCTAGATAAGCCACAAAGGAACCATCCTCAGTGGCGTTCTTCCAGTCCAGCTTCGGGTCCAGATTCTGGGCGTTTATCTCGGCGGTCTGCTTCAGTTTGAGTGGCAGTTCAGCCCACAACTCCTTTGCGTCCCCGGTCGCCCGAGGAAGCATTGTCTCGCGTGCCCGCCGAAGTTGGGTCTCCGCCCTTTCCCGTAGCACGGCGTCGCTCAGTCGCTGATCCGGGAATTGACATGTCACCTCAGCCGTCACGTCTGTGATCGACTCGCTGCCGGAGGCCAAGGCACGGAGCGTCTCCGCCATCTCCATGATCGCGAAGTCTCGAGGGTCGCGGCCGTAGTCAGTGAACACCTCATGATCGCGACGAACGTAGACGTCGATATCGCCGCCTCTTACGTTGCGCGAAAGCGTCGGGACGAGCCGACCCTTGTGGTCTTCCAACTCGGCCGAGGTTTCGAATACCGATATGTTTCGTCGCGCCTCGTGGCCAACACTAACCGGTCCTGATAGGTCATGGAGCTGGTGTGAACTGGCCCGGTAACGACTGAATCGTTGCTCCTCCGTCTCCGGTGGCGCCGGATCATCATCTGGGAGAGTGGGTGCTGGGGTGGCAGAGCCATGATCGCCGAGCCCGGTGCGGGACCTCAGATCGTCTGTGGCGCCACCATCACCTTGACTGGGCGGCCTGGAACGTCCGCTCACGATCTCGTCGTGTAGCTCTGCCTGCTCATACCATTTGTCGTCGCTCAGGAAATCGGCTCGTCCCTTCCGGAACTCCGTCGCCCAGTTGCGTGCCGCAACGTGCAGGGCGACTCTGCCATCCCCCGGAATGAGGCATTTCAGCCCGGCGTCATTGCGCCGGAAGGCATGGAACAAACGCCCCAGTGGGGAGGCGTTCTCACGATAACCACGAGCCTTTGCCTTTTGCGGCTGCAATGGGCCTTCTCCGCGGACGATCTCGACCGCGGTGATCCAGTCCCTCGAACCACGAACGAAGTCGTTCTTCTGATAGGTCACCCGAACGTGATCAAGATGAATCTCCCCGACTATCCGGCCACCTTGAGTGCTGCCCAGCTCAATCGGATACTCGTACAGCCTTTCTCCCGTGTCCGGATGCTCCCAGGTAAACAAGGAGTGATCCGCGACCAGGATCTTCCTACCATTGCGAAGAAAGTCGATGCCGTACTCGCTGGGGTGAAGGTAACGCTGGATGCCCAGCCAGCCGTGGATCCGGCGCTCACGGAGCTCAAGGTTCTCCCCCTCGCACTCCAGACACGCCTCCTCCTCAACGTTGTGCCAGTGCCCGCAATCCTGGCAGGCCCACGCGGGAGTCAGCTGCCTGTCCACCACTTGGATTGGGCTGACGTCCGTGCCCCTATATGGGACCGTCCGGGCAGCGCTCCACACACAGGGCAACCGGGCTCGGACCTTTGTCCCGTTGACGTAGAGCGTGAACCCTCTACCAGCCAGCTCGGCGTCGGGCATCTCTGGTAGGGGATCCTGGCCGCGCAGCAGATAGGAATAGACGTTCCCGAGCTGGTCACGCACGACGCTCGCCGTATTCGACCGCTTGAGGTTGTCGCGCATCTCAGGACGCAGTCGGCGAACGATGACTTCGGTTCCGTGCACGCGTGGATCGTCCTTCGGCTCCCAGCGCAGCGGTACGCGGAAATGACCGCGCTTCCGCATCTCACGAAAGTCGATCTCCGCGACACACCACGAGGTGTCGGCCGCCCGCGTAGTCCGGACCTCGGTCACCGATCCGAGCCTGGCCGTCGCGATGTTGAAGCCCATCCCAAACAACCCCAAGCTGCCGTAGCGAGCGTTCTCGCTATAGCCAGCTCGCAACGCCAGCTCAAGCTTGGTCTTACTCATGCCGGCGCCGTTGTCGGCCACGCACACGAATGCATCGGGTTCGGAAGACGTCGGCTTGGGCAAGGTCACCCAGACGGCAGGAGGATCAGCCGCGTCATGATCTTCGTTCCGAAGGAAATCGTCAAAAGAATTGTCGATCAACTCCGCAAAGCACTGCCAATGCTTGAACGGGATCTCTCCGAGCATCTCAAGAAGACGTGGTGACGGCGCGAGATCAAGTTCTTCATCGCGCCTCGCCTCGTCTGGTCCAACCACCACAGCGTCCTCCTAACCCACGAGTGCTACGCGATGGGACTCGGCCCGCATCCACAGACCCGTACAGAGTCAACATCCCCGGGCCGACAAAATCACAACCAGACGCGACCCCAAGGAGCCCCGCCCCGCCGGGTCTCAGTCGATCACAACCCCCCGATAGCGGTAGAGGGATTCGGGAGTTCGAACCGACTTGCCGACGACCGGATTCGGCCGCTTCCCAAGGGTGATACCCAAACCGTCCGGAGGGTGTCGGTTGGGCAGGTACAGATTTTCCATCTACGGTTGCCTGCTGATCGACGCACCGGCCGGGCCGCTGGCGACTGCCACGGCCAGGTGACCAATCCCGACCGGCCCGGGGGTGGAGCGTGCGGCGCGGCCATCCATCCCTGGGCCGGTCCCCGGTGCTTGCCTATGCGCGGCGAGTAACGTGGATAGCGTGGCGGCCGTGGCCACATCAGCTGATCAGGTGTTCCGCCCGCACGTCGGCGTCCACCTGATTCTCACCGATGACCAGGGCAAGGTGCTGCTACTGCAGCGCGCCAACACCGGGTTCGCCGACGGGTTCTGGTCGGTGCCTGGACGACGGCGAGACACTGCCGGCCGGCGCCGCCCGCGAGGCCCGCGAAGAACTCGGCATCGTCATCGACTCCGCCGACCTAGCCTTCGTTCACCTGTGCCATCATGCCGGCGCCGACGGCCAGGCCCGCATCGGTGTGTTCTTCGCCGCTGCCCGTTGGACAGGCGAGCCCGTCAACGCCGAACCCGGCAAGTGTGCCAAGATCGACTGGTCCCATCCCGCCGACCTGCCCGGCGACATCGTCACCTACGTGCGCACCGGCATCAGCGCCCACCTGCACGGTCAGACCTTCAGCCTCGACAACTGGTGAATGCCCCACCCGGAGGGTTCTCCGGGAGCGAACACCCGCCGCCCAGGTCAAAGGCATGAGCCGACTTCTGGTGCTCACGATCCATGCACGTATCCTCAGCTCGTACAATCAAGCTCGATGCCGAGCAAGCTGCGAGCAAGCTCGCATCTCTGATAAGCTCGGCCAGAGCGAGCTGAGACACAGCTCCAACCTGAAGGAGCTAACGTGCCGAAGATGAAGGCGAAGGGAACCATGCGTCTCGAGGGAACGGTCGTTGTCCAGGCTGGACGGCCGCTGTTGCTCACCGCGATGCGAGCTGAGGATCTTGGCCACCACAAGAGAGTTGATGTCTACAACCCGGTCACCAAGAACGGGTACCAGCGCGTGGTCCAGACGGCCCGCGTCAACAGCGTCGCCAGGTACTACGGGGAAAAGCGCGGACGAATGCCCAATCCGTTGCTAGTCAACATCCGGGAAGAGGACTTCTCCAAGCTGACCATAGTCATCAGCGCGGATGAGAGCGGTTTCGAGGAAGCCAGGAACAACGACGGAGACTGGATCGGGATGGGTTACATCGAGATCCCGGATGACATGCCCGTATGGATCTACGACGGACAACACCGCGCTGACGGAATAGGGGTCGTACTGACGGAATACTCGGGCTTTGAGGGTTTCGCGGTACCGTTGTCAATCAACCTCGGACTTACTGAGGTCGAAGAAATGGCCGAGTTCTACGAGGTCAACACCAACGCGAAGTCGGTGCGCACCGATCTTGCATGGTCGCTGCTCAAGTCAATGGCTGACGAGGATCCAGATCTGGCCGAACGCCTTGAGCTCGAAGGGCATGACTGGATCACCCGCGGGCTGAGCGTGATCGAAGAACTCGAAGCCCAGGGAGGCGTATGGGCTGGGCGGATCCAGGCGCCAAACCAGAAGGGAAAGCGGAGCGACCGTCTCACCATCCCTCAAGCGGGGTTCGTTCGATCCCTGCGGCCGTTGCTTGACATGCCCCTAATGGCCAAGGCTGAGCCCGCCAAGATCGCGCAGCTGCTGAACGCCTATTGGGACGGCATCGCCGAGGTGCTGCCAGAACCATTCGACCCGACCAACAACCCCAAGGACTACGCCATCCAGAAAGGGCAGGGCACAATCGCACTGCACCGAGTGCTGCCCCAGGTCATCGAAGTTCTTCGTGCCCGGGGTCAGTCACTGGCCGACTCCAAGGCCTACGCCGAGGTCATGAAGGATCTCCCGAATCTCAGCGGCGAAATCATCACGGAGGACGGGCCTTCGCCCGTAACCGGCGCCGAATTCTGGCTCTCGGGAGCCGCGGGCGCGGCATCGCAATTCAGCGGCGACGCTGGCCGCAAGCGGCTGTCCGTCCACATACGGGCGCTGCTGCCTCGCCCGGCAGAGGGACTGGATTTCTAGATCCAGTGCACGGCCAACCCATCGGGAGGGGCGCTGCTTCGCAAATGACGGCATGGATGAAGCACCGCCCCTCTCGGACTGCGAGCCCGTGGCCATTTCGCCGGGCACTGGGCAGGCACGATCGAAGTCTTCGAAGCCAAGCCGATCCCACCGGCCCGCGCACAGTAACCCCCGTGACCGACCTGACCCATCACCGTCAGCGACCCAAGAAA
>WUUC01213426.1_pt1 | contig 11906 bp, 13 predicted proteins | sample 6278441 | NCBI WGS metagenome assembly WUUC01 (sample SAMN13675441, study PRJNA597444) | soil metagenome | isolation source: soil | place: USA: Washington | collected 2017-10 | reverse complement strand
CAAACCATAAAGGCCTTTATCGATGAACAGAGAGAGGTTTATGGAGTCGAGCCAATCTGTAAGGTATTACCGATTGCTCCATCAACCTACCACCTTTATGCTGCTAGGAAAAAAGATCCCTCTCGCTTATCTGCCAGGAGTGTACGGGATGCCAAGCTCTGTGAAGAGATCCGCAGGGTATGGGAAGAAAATTTTAGAGCCTATGGAGCCAACAAACTATGGCGACAATTACAGCGTTAAGGCTTTACTATAGCGCGCTGTACAGTAGGACGTTTGATGCGGATCCTAGGCTTACAGGGGGTAAGGCGAGGAAAAGTGGTTAAAACCACCTTGCGTGATGTCTCACAATCGTGCCCAACGTGCCCAAAGGACTTGGTTAAAAGGAACTTTAAAGCAGACAGACCGGACGCTTTGTGGGTTACCGACTTCACCTATTGTGCGACCTTTCAGGGGTTTGTCTATGCGGCTTTCATCATTGAGGTATTTTCCCGCTACATTGTGGGCTGGCGGGTTTCTAGCTCGGCAAGAACGGACTTTGTGCTAGATGCCTTAGAACAGGCCTTACATGCCCGCCTTCCTGCAAAAAGAGGGGGATTAATCCATCATAGTGATAGAGGAAGTCAATATGTGTCTATTCGCTATACCGAACGCCTGGCCAATGCTGGTATTGAACGTTCGGTTGGCAGTGTAGGAGATGCTTATGATAATGCGCTGGCAGAAACCATCAACGGACTTTATAAAACTGAAGTGATCTATCGTAAAAGCTGGAAAAGTAGAGCAGAAGTAGAAATGGCAACACTAGAATGGGTTGATTGGTTTAATCATCGAAGGCTGCTTGGGCCCATAGGAAATATTCCTCCTGCTGAAGCAGAAATGAATTATTATCAACAACAAATTGAGCATGCCAAAGTGGCATGATTCTAAATAAAAGGTCTCCGGTAAACCCGGGGCGATTCACATGCTAAAAGATCGGAAATTGATCATTTAATCGCAACAGATCAGGCCCCTGTGGTTAACGGATCCCTCCGTTGTCTAGCACGCTTAACGCACTACTTTCCACTAGTCGTGCGATTGATCGCCTGACGGCCAGGCGACACTGGTCTGAGCATGCTCTAGGGCCAGGGTGATCAATCGATCGACCAATTGTGGGTAGGGCAAGCCGCTGGCAGCCCAGAGTTGTGGATACATACTGATGGCAGTAAACCCAGGAATGGTATTGATTTCATTTAGAAAAATCTGCTGATCTGGGGTCACAAAAAAATCCACTCGGGCCATTCCACAGCATCCGAGTAATTGCCAGGCCTGGATCGCTAGCAAACGCACCCGTTCGCTGGTCTCCGGCATTAATGGCGCTGGGATCACCAACTGGGAGTACCCACTGTTTAAATATTTGGTCTCATAGGCATAAAAGGAATCCTGCATCACGATTTCACCGCAGACGCTCGCCTCTGGCTGCTGATCACCCAGCAGTGCACACTCAATCTCTTGGCCTTTGATGGCGGTTTCAATCAATACAGTGTGATCAAACACCAAGGCTCGCTGCACAGCCGGCTGGAGCTCAGTGGGGTGCAACACCTGGCTCACGCCGATTGAGGAGCCTTGGCTGGCCGGCTTCACAAAAAGCGGCAGACCCAGCGTGGCCACCAGCGCTGCACTATCGATCTGCGCGACATCAGGGTGCCGCAGCACCACATAGGGAGCCACTGGGATCCCCGCTGCTTGCAGCAGCTGCTTGGTGATCGCTTTATCCATGCCGATGGCAGAGGACAACAGATCACAACCGACAAACGGCAGCTTCAGCCAGCGCAACAGCCCTTGTAAGGCACCATCCTCCCCCAGGGATCCGTGCAGCAGTGGGAAGACCACATCAATCGTGGGCAGAGGCGTACCGCTCTGGCTCTCCAGTAGCTGGCCCCCACGACTGCCGGGCCGCAGCGCTAGCGGTTCGCCCGCGACGCGCAGCTGGATGCGGGCTGGATCCTCTGGGTGTCGTAAGTAGTCCGCTTCATGACAGCGCCACCATGCTCCCTGCTGATCAATGCCGATCAACAGCAGATCATACTGATTCCGATCCAGCGCTTGAAGCAGCTGAATAGAGGAGAGCAGCGAGATCTGATGCTCAGTTGATGGCCCCCCGACGAGCACCGCGACCGTTTTTTTTCTTGTAGGTTGTCTGGCTATTGTCATGATTGCTCCGAACGCTGCTTGGCCCTTATTCCAACGACCTCACATTATCCTTAGTAGATTATGATTCAGCAAGGAAGCTAGCCAAGAAGGGTTTGCAGTTTTATCAATTGACTGCCAAGTAGATTTGTAAAGCAGCAGCTCTATTTCTACCTAACGCCAAATAGCCTATCTCACAACGGAATGGTCACGTCACTCCGAGACTACAGCGTGTTAGACCACTACCCCGACGGGGTAGTGGTCTCTACTAAAGCAGGAAGTACGATTAAAGATCAAAGGGGACGTATGGACCAGCTATTCTCACAGAGTGGCCCTGTAGAGCCGGTGAAGGTGACTTCTCCAGGCAGCGGTCCCTGCTGGCTTCCAAGGTCCGGATCTAACCCCCCAGCGATGTTGTGCCCGAGCAGGTTAGAGCGTAAACTTTTTTGTTCTTGAGCAATCTGGCTATACTCCTCAAGCTCCGCTGGAGTTAAGTTATGCGTCATAACCTGTTGTACAAAGGGCCCTGTAATCTCAGCACCATGAGCCACTAGCAGAGTATATATCTCCTTATTGTGACGACTTATGGCTACCGTTAACGGGTTACTACCATCAGGACGGATCGCGTCTACGCTATTGGGATTGTTTTTATATTTCTCAACTAATATTGACCCGATTTCTATGCGATTATGTTCAATAGCCACATGTAACGCCGCATACTCTAGGTATGATCTCTTGCGATCACACATTGCCTCAAGAACCTTCCCGTGACCAAGGAGTGCTGCCAGTTCATAGGCCGTATATTTGTTAGTAAGTTCCTCCTCAAGAGCCGCCTCCCTTGGCACTGCAGTGCCGTCATCACGCAAAATTGCGCTGAATAACAGTAAATGGCTATCAGGAACAGTTTGATCAGCTGCTTGAAGTACTACGTCAGGATAGTTTCTAACCTCAACAGTTATACCTTTAAGAAACATTTCTTTAGCTTGCTGGTAATCCTTTTGATCAAGCACTGCTAAGAAGTGAGAGCAACTAAAAGCTGTATTTTGGGTTTCCATAAATCACCTTTTTTGGTTAAATTAATTGCACAGTTGTACAGTTTATATAATAAAAAGGTAATTTGTATAATTTTTATTAAAAATAATCTCATGCACAGCTGAAGGGTACACTAACGAAGACGGGAGACATACTCCCCAGACCGGGTATCCACTTTAATCACTTCACCCACTTGCACAAACAGCGGGACCCTCACGACCGCACCGGAGCTGAGTGTCGCTGGCTTACCGCCACTGCCTGCAGTGTCACCTTTCAGGCCTGGATCGGTCTCCACGATGGTCAATTCAACAAAGTTCGGCGGGATCACACTAATCGGTCGGCCATCCCATAAGGTGAGCACACAGGGGGCTTGCTCCACTAACCATTTGGCACTCTCCCCCACGACCCGCTTATCGGCTGCTAGCTGTTCAAAGCTCTCATCATTCATAAAATGCCAAAATTCACCATCCTGGTAGAGGTAGGTTAAATGAACATCAACCACATCCGCGGCTTCTACCGATTCACCCGATTTAAACGTTTTTTCAATGGTTCTACCACTGATGAGTCGCCGAATTTTAACGCGGCTAAAGGCTTGCCCCTTGCCTGGCTTAACAAATTCATTCTCAATGATGGTGCAAGGCTCACCCCCTTGCATGATTTTAAGGCCAGCTCGAAACTCGCTCGTGTTGTAGAATGGCATATTGTCTCTTCGAGTCCTTTAAGTTAAATCAGTTTGATGAATATCATAACCCAGAGTAGGCCAGAGGGAGAAGCTTGGTTACAACAGCTGGCCGATGTCGTCACCCGCCCGCAGGAGCTGCTCAAGCTATTGCAGCTCGAAGATTCACTGCTTCACCAAGCTATGGCAAGGCGTCACCCCTTCCCCCTGCGCGTGCCCCGCGCTTTTATTGCACGGATGCGCATCGGCGATCCAGATGATCCACTGCTACGCCAGGTGTTGATCACCTCTCAGGAGCTACTCTCTCCCCCGGAGTTCAGCGCCGATCCTTTGCAGGAGCAGCAGGCAGTAGTGGTGCCGGGACTCCTCCATAAATACCCTAACCGGGTGCTTATGTTGGTGAAGGGTGGGTGCGCTATCCACTGTCGCTACTGTTTTCGCCGCCATTTCCCCTATCAAGAGCACCCTGGCAGTCAGCACGCTTGGCAGCGGGCATTATCTTATATCGCTGAACAGCCCGACGTGGATGAAGTTATCTGGTCAGGTGGAGATCCTCTGATGGCCAAAGATCAAGAGTTAGAGTGGTTGATCACCCAGTTGGAGGCGATTCCGCAGCTGCAGCGCTTGCGCATCCATACGCGGTTACCTATTGTGATTCCGGCACGGATCACCGAGAGACTCTGTCGTCGATTGGCCAGCTCACGTCTGCAGAGTCTGCTGGTCACCCATGTGAACCATGCCAACGAGATCGATGCTGAGGTGGCCACGCACTTAGAAAAGCTGCGGGCAGCGGGCGTGAGCCTCCTCAATCAAGCGGTGCTGTTGCGCGGCATTAACGATAGTGTGGCCGCACTGCTGGCGTTAAGCCAGGCGCTATTTAAAGCAGGGGTGCTACCTTATTATTTACATCAGTTAGATAAGGTTCAGGGGGCTGCGCATTTTCTGGTGTCTGACGAAACAGCTCTCAGCTTATGGCAGGGATTACTTCAACGAACCTCAGGGTATTTGGTGCCACGCTTAGTGCGAGAAGTGGGCGGAGCTTCGAGCAAAACGCCACTGCCTATCGGCGGCGCAGGCTGTGGCGTTTGATTGTCTCCTAACAGAGAGGTGCTCGCTGGTTCAGCCTGAGACAGTGGTTGCTGATAGGGTGTGGGATGACTTTACGGGATGATCGGTCTAGTCATGAGTGAGATAAAGAGAGTGTTCCTCGGATAAACCGCTGGATGCTCTTTTGGTGCTCCACTAATAGAGCACCTTGCTGATCGATTCCACGCGCTATTCCCGTAATAGCAAGGCCCTGAGGGGGTTGCAGGTGAACGCGCTGTCCTATCAAAGCGTCAAAGGTTGGCCAGCGGGCTAAGTAGGGTGCCAACCCCTGCTCAGAGAAATGTGCTAATGCGACTCGCCAGGCGCTCAAAACCTGACCAATTAGCCGCTCTCCCGCTATCACAACTCCAGCTGCTTGTAATAGACTTACTACCGGTTGGTCGATAGTGCGCTGTTGGGAGTCCGAGGTGACTAGGTTAATGCCACAGCCAATGACTAACGCTACCCCTGCCTTGCCTTCTGCCAATCCTGCGGTTTCAATCAGCAATCCGCCCAGTTTGGCCCCATCGACATAGAGATCGTTGGGCCATTTGACTTTAACCCCTCGTGCTCCCAAGCTCTGTAAAGTTTCCGCGGTGACTAGGCTCAGTGCTAAGCTTAAGCCCACCAGGGCGTGAGGAGGCCGTGGCCAGCGCCAGAGCAGTGAGAACAGGGCGCAGCTGCCAAATGTGGTAAGCCAAGGTCGTCCACGACGCCCCCTGCCGGCGGTTTGGTATTCCGCCACACAAGCAGTACCATTCTGTAATCCCTGATGCTGCTCTAACAGATATTGGTTGGTTGAGCTGATCACGGGGATCAGAATAATGTCATCAGAGTGGCTCTGGTGACACAATGCGGCGTGACTCAAACGAGATGGCGGTGTGGCCAGTTGGTAGCAATGATTGGTATCAGTCACCACCGTTACCCCCCACTCTTTTAAGCTCAGGAGCGCCTGTTGCAGCAGCGCTGAGGTCATCTGGAGCTGCTCTAGCAGGCGGATTTCAGGCTGTGGTGCGCCCGATGATAGCTGCTGCAGCAGTTGTAATGGGTCATCATAGGGTGTCAAGCAAGCACCTCATCTGGGTGTAAGGGGCCAGTGGCTCCGATCAAACAGATCTCTGGCTCTAAGCTGATTGCAAACTGCTGTAGGATCTGTTGGTGAACGCGCTTAGCCAGAGCCAATACCTGTTGCGGCGTGGCACCACCGAGATTCACGAGAACCAGTGCCTGCTGTTGATGGACGGCAACATCGCCGATACGGCAGCCTTTGAGGCCGCCCTGCTCAATCAACCAACCGGCAGCCACTTTGACCCATTGCTGGGATTGCGGATAGTATGGTAGATCCGGGTAACGGACGAGCAGATCGTTTAAGTGATCCACCGTGATCAGCGGATTTTTAAAAAAACTGCCAGCATTTCCAAGGAGCAGAGGATCAGGCAATTTAGCACGGCGAATAGCACAAATGGTTTCAAAGAGCGCTTGGGGAGTCACGCTGGTGCTGAGTTGAGTGAGTTCACCATAAGTTAAGCGTGGCTGCCACGCCTTGGCAATTTTCAAACCCACCGCAACGATGATCCACCGCTGACTTTCCAGGCGTTTCAAGAGACTATCTCGGTAAGCGAACTGGCAAGCATCCACTGGATGTCGCACTGTCTGGCCCTGCTGTAAATCGACCAGATCTACGTAGTGGCAAAACTGTTTAAATTCGGCGCCGTAAGCGCCAATATTTTGCAGGGCCGCCCCCCCCACTGAACCGGGGATCAGCCCTAAATTTTCTAAGCCAGCCATCCCTTGCTGTATTGTATACTTGACCAGTTGGTGCCAATTTTCACCAGCTGCCACCCGCAGATGCCAGGCATCCGCCTGCTCTTCCACCTGAATGCCTTTGAGGCGGATCAGCAAGATGGTACCCTGAAAATCTTCACAAAATAGGGTGTTACTGCCCTCTCCTAACAGAAGCAGCGGCTGTTTTGCTCGTTGGATTTGCTGATACGCATGGCTTAAATCCTCCAAAGACTCCACCCTGATCAACTGCTGTGCCCGTACCGGTAGGGCAAAGGTATGATAGACCCGTAAACAGCAGTGGTTGATAACATTCATGCCAATTCACGCCGCAGGGTGTGTAGGACCCCCTCAACCGAGGGGATTACCTGCCGCCAACACTGGAAGGCATAGGCCGCTTGCTCCACTAACATGCCCAGACCATCAGAGAGATGGCAGGCGCCCTGCTGGCCAGCCCACTGTAAGAACGGGGTCATGGGGGGCTGATAATTGAGATCATAACAAGCGGTGGCCTCCCAGCGCAGCGAGGCTAACCAAGGGTGCAAGGCGTCGAGGCTACTAGCACTTGTTGCCTGAATCACCAGATCAAAGGAGCTGTGGTTCAGTTGCGGTGCTTGTGCAATCCTCACAGGCCCGGCCTGAGCACACTCTGCAGCTAAGTGAGCCGCGCTAGCTATGGTGCGATTTAGCAGCACGATCTCAGCCGGTTGGGTGGCTAAGAGGGCCAACAGGATCCCCCGTGCTGCACCGCCAGCGCCAATCAATAAGATACGGATCCCGGGCGCTATCAGCTGCTGGCGGTGCAGATCTTTAACCAGGCCAATGCCGTCACCATTATCCCCTAATAACCGGCCATTACTGAGCGGTATCACGGTATTCACCGCTCCGAGTTGTGCCGCTGGGGTTAGTTGATCAACATAATGCGCTGCTACAGTTTTAAAGGGGGCCGTAATGTTAGCCCCTCGACCACCTGTGGCAAAAAAGGTGCTTAACAGCTGCGGAAAATGTTTAGGAACCACCGACTGGGTGATATAGGTTAATGATTGCTGTGTCTGCTCAGCAAAGAGTTGATGAATTCTCGGCGACAGTGACTGGCTCACCGACTGGCCAAAGAGCGCGTAACGATCCATCCGTGCTGACTATCCCCCAGGGCGTAAGCAGCGATTGGTTAAAGCATCCCGGATTTCACAGGGGTTGAGTTGTGGCCCGACGGCTCCGGGGAGTATCGGCAGCTGATTCCCAAATTGCGCCTGGAGTGCTTCGAGAGAGCGGCAAGGCGGTAAACCACTTAAGTTGGCACTGGTTGAGGTGATTGGCTTGCCAAAAGCTTTACACAACTGACGTACAATTGGATGGGCTGATACTCGAACCGCTAGGGTATTAAAGCGCCCAGTCAGCCACATTGGCGTGAAGGGGGCTGCGGGCAATACCCAGTTGATAGGGCCTGGCCAACTCGCCCAGAGACGCTGTTTCACCTCACCAGGCAATCGGCTATCATCGATATAGGGTTGGAGTTGCTGATAGTCCGCGGCCACTAGGATCAACCCCTGCTCTTGGGAACGCTGTTTTAACGCTAACAGTTTAGCAACCGCTGCTTGATTATCTGGATCACACCCTAAACCAAAAACCGCTTCGGTAGGATAAGCGATCACTTGCGCTGCCTGCAACGCTGTTAGGATAAGCGTTAACTGGGCTTGCGGCGCTGCTGTTTGAGACTCCTTAGCATTCATGAGAATATTCACTGATCACGCTTCAATGAACTCTACGATCTTGAGTATCGCACAGCAAAGTTTCCAGCTGCTGATAGGCAGATTGGTTTCCCGGAACATTGAGGAGGACCATGAGCACGACCCACTTTAAATCGTCTAGTGAGAGCAGGGAATCTTCCAGCGCCATCACTCGATCGATGACCATTTCGCGCGTTTGTGAATTTAAAATGTGCAGTTGCTCTAAAAACAGCAGAAAACCTCGACAGTCCGTAGTGAGCTTTTGCAGCTCTTCCTCATTATAACATCGCATGGTTTGCGGGGCAGTAGCGAATAAATAGGGAACGGCATCACTATTTTGCAATGTAGCCAAGCGCTCCATCCACTGCAGTGCCTTATCAATGTCGTTTCGCTGAAAACCTGCGTAAGCAAGCTCCTCCGTGAGTTTATCCTGATCGATAGCCACCTCTATTTCGCTATGGATATAGGTTTCAAATAGGTACATCAAGACGTCGAACATTGCTTGTCCTCTTACGCTGGTTACGCTGGACATAGCCGCCGGGGACAGCGGTGATCCATCCTGCTAACTCCAACTCAATCAACTTTTTTACTACATTAGGTAGCGGTTGGCCAGCTCGCTCGGCGACGACGTCAATTGGGGTTGTTTCATTATCCACCTTATCTAAGAGATCCAAATAGGGTGGTGCTTCGCTGCTCTCCACAGCCATGGGTGGTGTTGAAGGTAATGCTGAAATCGTTAATGGTAACCAGTGTAATGAGCTGTTGAGTACTTCTAAGAGCTCAGAAGGCTGTGATACCAACCAAGCACCTTGCCGAATTAATTGGTGACACCCTAGGCTATTATCACTGTCTAAAGGTCCTGGTAGCGCAAAAACCTCACGCCCCTGCTCTAATGCATGACGCGCCGTGATGAGTGAACCACTCCGCAGTGACGCTTCAATAACCAAGACCCCTAAGCTTAACGCGCTAATCAGCCGATTCCGCTGGGGAAAATGTCCGGGAAAAGGGGGCGTATCTGGTAAATATTCAGACACCAATAGGCCACCAGAGGCTATTATACGTTCTGCTAAACCCTGATGACAACGTGGATAAGGCATTTGCAGTCCATTGCCCAACACTGCAACCGTTTTACCGCCAGCCGCTAGCGCTGCGCGATGACAGATGCCATCGATACCGACCGCTAAGCCGCTCGTGATAACCAAACCACTGGCTGCTAGTTGGTCTGCAAAATGGTCACCCCAGTGGATCCCATAAGGGGTGGCCTGGCGGCTACCGACTAAGGCACATTGCGGAGCATTGAGCAGTGCAGCATCACCAGCGATAAACAGCAGCGGCGGTGCGTCCTGTAAGCTGTGAAGCGTTGCGGGATACTCCTGGTGATGGCGTGTTAACAGCCGATGCTGTGGGTTGGCTAACCAGCGCTCAGCTTGGGTTAACCGTTGGCTGTTAGGGTGTAAGAAGGCTTGGCATTGCTCCCTGGATAACCCCACGGCACTGAGCTGCCCGATCTCTGCGCTTCGAATGTGCCCCAACCGGCCAGCCACTACTCTGAGTTGTGCTGCTCCCAAGCCAGGGATTAGGGCTAAGCGTAACCAAAATTCACTCTCCTCCACGCTGCTCTTTTAACCTCTCATCCTGTGGTATCCAAAGGCGACTGTACATGGAATAGGGTATCTAAAAAATTGGAAAATCTATAAAATGAGAGCTATTCTCCCTATTTTAAGTCTGAATCGATTTTTGATATAACCCCAAGAGGGTGCTCTATGGCAGTTTTACCCCTACTACGGTTTCCTGATAAACGCCTACGGATCAAAGCCGCTGCTGTTGCTGAGATCAACAACGCGACACGCTCCGTTGTACAGGATCTGTTAGATACGATGTATTCGGAATCAGGGATCGGTCTGGCCGCCACCCAGGTTAATCTTCATCAGCGGATTGTGGTCATTGATCTGAGTGAAACACAGGATCAGCCGCAAGTCTTCATTAATCCTCGCCTCATTACACAATCGGGGGAAACCAGTATCAGCGAGGGCTGTCTCTCCATTCCCAGTTTTCGAGCTTTAGTCCCACGTGCTTTGCAGATCACCGTGCGGGCACTCAATGCACAGGGGTGCCCTTTTGAAGTGCAGGCAGAAGGTCTACTGGCTATCTGTCTGCAGCATGAACTCGACCATTTGAACGGCAAATTGTTTATCGATTATCTCTCTTTGCTGAAGCGCCAACGCTTACAACAGCGGTTTACAAAGATGGCAAAACAGCAGGCTGCCATCGTAGCTCAGGAGAGGTAATGAGCTCGCCATCGCTACGCATTATTTTTGCTGGAACGCCAGAGTTTGCAGCACAACACCTAGCTGCACTGTACGGTGCTGGACATCAGCTAGTGGGTGTCTTAACGCAACCCGATCGCGCATCGGGTCGCGGAAAGCAGCTGGGCAGCAGTTCCGTCAAACGTTTGGCACTCCAGTATGGCCTACCGTTGTGGCAGCCGATCACACTGCGCTCAACAACACTACAGCAACAACTGGCCGCGCTTCAAGCCGATCTCATGGTCGTCGTCGCTTACGGATTGATTCTACCCTCGACCCTATTAACCCTGCCCCGTTTGGGGTGTCTTAATGTGCACGCCTCGTTGCTGCCACGCTGGCGTGGTGCCGCACCGATCCAACGGGCGATCTTGGCGGGTGATGCCTGTTCGGGGATCACCCTTATGCAGATGGATGCGGGCTTAGATAGCGGCCCCATTCTCCACCAGATCAGTTGCCCTATCACAGATCAAACGACCAGTGCAGCGCTTCTGCAACAGTTAGCCACCCTGGGAGCCTCCGCGCTGGTAGAGATCTTACCCTTGCTGGCTCATGGGCAGGTAGTGGCCCAACTGCAGGAGCATTCTGGGATCACTTATGCTGCGAAGATCAGTAAACAGGAGGGTGCCTTGGATTGGAACCGCCCAGCAGCAGAGCTAGCACGCGCAGTACGTGCCTTCAATCCCTGGCCACTCACTTACTTTGAGGTTGCTGGAGAGCCGATTAAAGTGTGGCAAGCTACGGCTGTACCGCTACCGGTTGCTGCTGCTCCTAGAACCGTGATAGCGGCTGATCAGCAAGGGATTCAGGTGGCTACGGCCGAGGGGAGCTTGCTGCTACAGCGGCTTCAATTGGCAGGTAAGCGACCGATATCAGCACACGACCTGTTCAATGCTCATCACCAGTGGTTTACTGTAGGATCACCTCTAACGTAACCAAGCGCTAGCGGTGACCACTAGCCATATCACCCAGACTTAGTCTCAGAAAACAAGGCTTCCGAGACTTTCAGCTGATCTCTCATCACACGGTTGCTGCTTCTACACCGCTCCTGAGTGTAGCTGGACTAACGCAATAAGTGCAACGCGGCGTCCGGTATAAACTTCTATTGGCGTTAAGCCGTTAAGGGTTTTCCTT
>WUUC01239487.1_pt1 | contig 11907 bp, 7 predicted proteins | sample 6278441 | NCBI WGS metagenome assembly WUUC01 (sample SAMN13675441, study PRJNA597444) | soil metagenome | isolation source: soil | place: USA: Washington | collected 2017-10 | reverse complement strand
GGCCAGCAGGTGGAAGGCGATGCGCTGCGCACTCTTGGGACCGATGCCCGGCAACCGGCCGAGCTCATCGATCAGATCCTGGACTGGCCCCTCATACACAACGCACTCCGCCTCTCGACACGACGTGGACGCGGCGAGCACCACCAGCCGGGGCTCGCCGCACGAACAGCCTTCTCAGCACGACCCACCTGAGCGGGCCGCCGGATGGTGGTGCGGACTCAGAAGCCCGGCAGACCCAGCCCGCCGAGGTCCGGTCCGCCCTGTCCCCCACCGAGCGCGCCCGTCACCGGCCCCATCTTCTCGGCCTGCATCTCCTGCGCGGCGCGGTTGGCGTCCCGGACGGCGGCGACGATCATGTCCGACAGCGTCTCGGTGTCGGACGGATCCACCGCCTTCGGGTCGATGGACACCGACTTGAGCTCACCGGCGCCGGACACCACGGCCGTCACCAGACCGCCGCCCGCGCTCCCGGAGACCTCGGCCTCCGCGAGTTCCTGCTGCGCCACCATCAGCTGCTGCTGCATCTGCTGCGCTTGTTCCATGATCTGCTGCATGTTCGGCTGGCCACCTGGTTGCACAGCGGCTCCCTTCTGAGGCTGTTCTCGCACTTCCAGGGTAGTCGGCGAACCCGCGGCACCCACCCCCGCCCGATCCCCGGGCCGCGTTGGGCGCAAGCGGCCTCCACCAGGAGGGCAGCCCGACCACACTGCCGGCGAACACCGTGCGTGACGAGTCGGATGGCCCTGTAGCAAGACCGAGCGACCGTGAAACGCTTGATCGCATGACGCTGGACATCGTGCGGTTGCTGGAATTCACCAGCTGGCGGGCCTTCGACGTCGATGCCACCGGTCGGGTGCTCGCGGGGTCCGACGCTTCCGGGTCCGTGCAGCTCGTCGAGATCGCTCCGGACGGCACCGAAACCGCGCTGACGGCGTTGCCGGGAGCGGTGACCGGTCGCTACCTGCCGGGCGAGCGCACCGTCGTGGTGCAGCACGACACCGACGGCAACGAGCGCAGCCAATTGTCCTTGCTTCACGTGGAAAATCCGATCACGGAACCGGCCACAGTGGACGATCTGCAACCCTTCATCAGGGACGCCGAGCACGTGCACCGACTGCTCGACGTCCTGCCCGGTCGCGTAATCTACGCCACGAACCGCCGCAACGAGGTCGACTTCGACGTCGTGATCCGCAGCGCGATGACCGGCGAGGAGCAGGTCGTCTACGATCGCGGCGGCCTCGTCACGGACGTGGCGGCCTCCCCCGACAGCCACTACGTGGTGATCACACTGCCGGGCGAGCAGCCGATGTCGGACCAGCTCGTCATGGTCAACACGATGCCGCTGACCGAGGACGATCACGTCGTCGCGCTGACCAGCGCCAGGGACCACGCTCGCAGCATCCACGTGTCCTGGCTGCCTGACGACTCGGGTGTCGTCGCCACCACCAACCACGAGCGCGACCTCACCGGAGTCGCCCGGATCGACCCGCGCACCAGGGAGCGGACCTGGCTGGTGACTTCGGAGGAGCATGAGCTCACCGGGTGGCTCTCCCCGGACGGGACCACGCTGCTGGTGCAGACCAACGACGACGGCGTGGGCCGCTTTTCACTGCACGACGCGGGAACCGGGCACCTTCGTCGGCGCGTCGCACTGCCGACCGACGGGTGGTGCGACTTCCCGATGCCCGCCCCGGTGTGGTCGCCGGACTCCAGGCTCGTAGCGCTGTCGTTCACCGCACCTTCGGTACCCGGGGATGTGCTGCTGCTGGACGCGCACACCGGTCGCGTGCGCGTGGTGACCGACTCCCGCGCACAACTCGACGGTGCCGTGATGGCTGAACCGACCGCGCACCGGGTACCGACCCCCGACGGCGAGCGGGTGCCGTGCTTCGCCTACGCACCGAGCTCAGCGGCCCCGGACCTGGACGGTTCGGCGGTGTTGATCATCCACGGCGGACCCGAAGGTCAGTCCGTGCGCGCGTTCAACCCGATCGTGCAAGCGCTGGTCGGACAGGGCCACACCGTGCTCGTGCCGAACGTCCGGGGATCCACGGGCTACGGCAAGCGCTGGTACTCCGCCGACGACGTGACCAAGCGGCTGGACTCGGTCGCCGACCTCGCGGCCGTGCACGAGTGGCTGCCCTCGCTCGGTCTCGACCCGAGCCGGATCGCGCTGTTCGGCGGTTCCTACGGCGGCTATATGGTGCTGGCGGGCCTGGCCTTCCAGCCCGACCGCTGGGCGGCAGGGGTCGACATCGTCGGGATCTCGTCGGTGACCACGTTCCTGGAGAACACCGCCGGCTACCGCCGGGCACACCGCGAGCGCGAGTACGGCTCGCCCCGGACCGACGCGGAGTTCCTTCGAGCGGCATCGCCGCTGACGCACGTCGAGGCGATTTCCGCACCACTGCTGGTCATTCACGGCGCGAACGATCCGCGTGTCCCGCTGTCGGAAGCCGAACAACTCGCCGACGCGGTCCGCTCGAAGGGCCTCGAGTGCGGGCTGCTCGTGTACGACGACGAAGGCCACGGACTCGCCAAGCGCGCCAACCGGCTCGACGCTTATCCCCGCGCCACCGCATTCCTGGCTCGCCACCTCGCGAAGTAGGGCTTTCCCAGCTCCACGGCGGGAGAGCTCGAATCGCCGTGACGCGTACCGGTTCGACGCGCGATCAGATCTCCCAGCACATCCCACTGATTCACCGTGATGGCGCCCCCCGGGGGGCACTGCGCATGCGCTAATCGCGGGCCTTCCCCGCAACGCCCCACGAGAACGCGCTCGTCCTCAAGTACACGGTGGGTCATGCCAGGTCGGACGCCAATACGGTCGTGCGCCTTCGCATCCCACCAGCGGCACTTTGGAATGACCCGTCGACCAGGTCCCGCCCATAGAGCCCGGCCGCACGCCACACCGCTCCCGAGTCCCACGCCACACCGCTTCCAATGCCGGCGCAACGGCCTTCCCACCACAGCAGGAAACTTCGTGGGGCCGTCTCGCGCGAAACCCCACCCCCGACGTGTCCGATCACCGGCCCGGATCACCGGCCAAGTGGATCTGTGGCAGCGACTCGCAGGTGCGATGCGTGGTCGGTCTGCGGCGGACGTCCAAGAGCCCATCACAATGGGTTCTTCTTGCTGGGTGATCACTTGGGGAAGGCGCTTCGCCGCGTGGGTGACTCCTCAAAGAGGCGGCCCGCCCTCCGAGGCGCCCTCAGGGACGACGGAACGGCAACCACCCACCCCACAGCCTTCTGCTACGGGTTCTCAGGAACGTCAGTTGTCGATCTTGCGGGCACCCAGCTCGTTGGCGAACAGCTCCACCGCGGTGTCATGCGCATCGAGCTTCACCGTGGCGACATCCGGGGCGGGCGACGACGAGCCGGCGTCAGCCAGCATTTCCTCTTCGTCCTCGGCCTGGCGGCTCGGTCCCGGCGCCACGTGCGGGTCCTCCGGGGGAGGTTCGTCGTCCGGCGGCGGCTCGGGCGGTGGGGGGATGTCGTCCTTCCCGGACGTCGTGCCTCCTCGGGCCGCTCGCCGCTCGCCGCCGTCCTGCGCTTTGCCGTTCGACGACGACGGCGCCGCGTCGGCGGGCTTTGACCAGTCCGACGACGGCGGCTTCTCGGCGGGCGCTTCACGCGCCGGCTCGCTCCGGCGCTGCGGAGCCGGACGCGGCTGCGGCTGCTTGGCCTGCGATGCACCACCACGCGGGCCGGTAGCACCCGCCTCGACGCACTGGACGTCCCAGTCGCCACCGAGGACCGCCCGCAGCGCGTCCCGCACGAAGTCGATCCGGTGCGCCTGGGCGAACTGCTTGACCAGCCCGGACGTGGGCATCGACAGGACCAGCGTGCCGTCCTGCAGGTCGTGCACCGTCGCGTTGAGCAACAGCGCCTGCGTCGGCCGGTTGCGTTCGGCCACGGCGCGCAACAGCTCGGTCCACACGCGACGGACCTCTGCGGCGTCGAGGCCGGAGTGGGACTCCGCCGTGCCTTCGGAACGCGCGGCCACAGCGGGTTCCGGTGGTTCGGAATGTTGCGCGGGCGGGGCCGGCTGCGACGGCTCGGTGGGCGCCCGCCGCTCGGCCGGTTGAGCCCGCTCCGAGGGCTTCGCGCTCTCAGCAGGCTGTTGTGGCCGCTCTGGTCGGGATGCCGGTTGCTCGGAAGCGGCGGGCTCCGCCTTCGCTTCTTCGGCCTCCTGCGCGGCCCGCTCGTGGGGCCGCTGGAAAACCTTGCGCGGCGGCGCATCGGCGGTGTCCGAAGTTCCAGTGGCTTCGGTCCCTTCGGCCGGCGGCGCGATCGTCATGCGTCGTTCGACGCGTTCCAGCCGCTGCAGGAGAGCGGTTTCGTCGTCCGACACGGCCGGCAACAGCATGCGCGCGCACAGCAGTTCCAGCAGCAGTCGAGGGGCGGTCGCCCCGCGCATCTCCGAGAGTCCAGTGTGGACGATCTCGGCGAAGCGGGACAGCGTCGCCGCGCCGAGCTGTTCGGCCTGCCCCTGCATCTTGGTGAGCTCGTCGCCGTCGGCGTCGACCAGACCGCGCTGCGCGGCGTCGTCCACGGCGTTCAACAGCACCAGGTCCCGCAACCGGTCGAGGAGGTCGGCTCCGAAGCGTCGCGGATCGTGCCCGGCTTCGACGAGCCGGTCGACCGTGCCGTAGACGGCGGAGCCGTCACCCGCCGCCAGCGCGTCCACCATGTCGTCGATCAGCGCGACGTCGGTGACGCCGAGCAGGGCGACCGCACGGTCGTAGGTGACGCCCTCGCCTCCCGCCCCGGCGAGCAACTGGTCCAGCACGCTGAGGGTGTCGCGCGCGGAACCGCCACCGGCGCGGATCACCAGTGGGTACACCGCCGGCTCGACCGGAACGGATTCGTCGGAGCAGATCCGTTCGAGCAGCTCCCGCATGACACCCGGGGGCATCAGCCGGAACGGGTAGTGGTGGGTCCGGGACCGGATCGTCGTGAGCACCTTGTCGGGCTCGGTCGTGGCGAACACGAAGATCAGGTGTTCCGGCGGCTCTTCGACGATCTTCAGCAGCGCGTTGAAGCCCTGGGTCGTGACCATGTGGGCTTCGTCGATGATGAAGATCCGGTAGCGGGACTGCGCGGGTGCGAAGAACGCGCGGTCCCGCAGCTCACGGGTGTCGTCGACACCACCATGGCTCGCCGCGTCGAGCTCGACCACATCGACGCTGCCCGCGCCTTCAGGGGCCAGGGCCACGCACGAGTCGCACTCCCCGCACGGGTCGGCCGTCGGGCCCTGCGCGCAGTTCAGCGAGCGCGCGAGAATGCGCGCGCTGGAGGTCTTGCCGCACCCGCGCGGGCCGGAGAACAGGTAGGCGTGGTTGATCCGCCCACCCGCCAGCGCGGTCCTCAGCGGTTCGGTGACGTGTTCCTGTCCGGCGACCTCGGCGAAGGTCGCCGGTCGATACTTGCGGTATAGGGCGAGCGCCACGCAGCAGACCCTACGCGGTCGCACCGACACGACATCACAGGCTCTCTCGCCTCGCCGAGTCCTCAGACGAACACGTCGCGTGCCTCCGCCGCTCCCGCCGAGGTCCACGAGTCCGACGTGCGAGCCGGGGTTCGCACCCTCGCTCTTCGCCGGCGCCCATGAGGCGACAGCGCTCCCGCGAGCGGTACTCGCAAGTCGACGGGACGGTCGCTTCTCGGCCGCCTCCAGACATAAAGGGGACCCCGTGCACCCGCCAGAGCCCGCTTACCCTTGCTGCCTTCCGGCCCTGGGGGAGTTCACAGGATGGACGCCGCACGGGGTCCACGGACAGTGTATCTGTCCATCGCCAGCACCGGGCAATGGGCCCGCCGTGGGCACCACCACACCGGAACCGCCCTGCGCACAGGGGAAAGTGCCACGCGCTCCAGCCCCAGCACCCTCGCCGGAGATCACGGCCACCGCTGTCAGCCAGTACCGGCCGTGGCGGCCACCCATGCCGCCCGGCGCGGATCCGAATCGCCGTCGTCTTCCTCGCACACCAAGCGCGAGCATCGGGTCAAGCTCACCGGACCGCCCAAGCACGGCAGCAGGTCTGTTCAGCCCACGCTCGGACCGCTGATCGAGAGCCCTCGCTCCACACCGACGCCGAAAGGCACCTCTGAGCAGCATCTCCCCAGTTCGCGGGTGGTATCCGCTGGCCGCGACACCCCTGATAGGCTTCCGCACGGAGGATTGGCCGAGCGGCCTAAGGCGCACGATTGGAAATCGTGTTGGGTTAATAGCCCTCACGGGTTCGAATCCCGTATCCTCCGCAGCGCAGGGCCTCGGACACCACAGCGTGTCCGGGGCCCTTTCGCGCGCGGGTCTCAATTGACGTCTCAGTTGCACCGAGACGCGGCCTCGCGGGCTCCTCGCGCAAGGAGGCGGGGTGATCCCTCCCGGCAGCCTCGGGCCCCGTGCGGCGAAACGACCGCGGAAGGACCTCAGAAGGCACTGGCTCGCACGCTTGGCCGCAGAATGCGATGAGCCAATGCTCACCGCATTCCGACGACTTGCCCGCTGCCGGCCATCAGCAGTGCTGGGGCCTTGATCCGATCAAAGCCCCAGCCTGGTCATCCACTTCATCGGCGATTGCGCGAACCAGTTGACGAACGGTGTCACTCGGACTTCGGCGTCCGCTTTTTCGCGACGACCAGGAAGGACTTGGATACCATCCACAGCTGGGGAAACCGGCGAAGCAGTTCGATCCCGACCTTGTAGGTCCACCGCCGCCCGCCTTCGGCCAGGCTGATATCCGCCGGCAGCGTGAATCGCGCGTCGAGTTCCGGGCGCTCGTCGAGGAGATGGCGTAGTCGCCGATAGGTCGGCGCGTAGCTGGCATCCCGGTAGTCATCACCACGGGCGAAAACCCGCAGGTACCCATTGGCCCACCGCAGTGGTAGATAGTTCAGGAACGGGAGGTCGTAGCTCGCGTCGATCGGCCAGAGCTTGTTGGGCACGAGGATGAAGGCAACGCCGCCGGGCTTCAAACTGCGGCTCATGAGCCGCAGGGCGGAGCGTTGATCCGGAATGTGCGCGAAAACGTTGTCCATGATGGCGAGGTCGAACGACTCGACGTCTTCGAGTTGATCGACGGGCTGATTCCGGATCACCATGTTGTTCACGCTTTTACGCACGCACAGTTCCGCCGCGTGGCGTGCCAACACCGCGTTCGGCTCCATGCCCACGACCGTCGCGCACTTCGATGCGAGTTCGACCGCCATGTGTCCGTAGCCGCAGCCGACGTCGAGTACCGCACAAGCGGACAGCGGCCGATCCAGGAACGGAGCGACGGTCAACTCGATCTGGCGCGCGAACCCGGGACCGAGATCTCCACGTTCGAACATCCGCTTGCTGTGTCGTTCGTATTCCGGCAGGGTTTCCATTCAGCGTCCCTTCTACGGCTACGTCGGCCGGCAGGGACAGGTGTTGAACACTTGATCGTCGCCACAGCGATTGCGCGCGGTCGTGTCACCTTACCCCGGGCTAGCACGACTATTGACGATTTCTCATGGCCAGACGCTCCTATCAGGACAACATTCTGAGGCTCATTGCGCGTACGCACAATGCTTATGCGCTTTATAGCTCGAAGGGATGAAGAGGATCGAACAGTCCTGGCGAAACTCACGGGCGGTGAGATCGCCGAAGGGGCGATCGAGACTGAGGCCCCTCCTCCAGTAGTGACGGGCAGGAACCACAAGCGACGCGAGCACTGATAGTGGAAATAATAGTGACGCCGATCAATGGTGAGCCGGGCGACCGGAGTTTGCTTGCGATCAGTCGCTGACCTTCGGAGCTTGATCAGTTTTGCGGCGTGATGTTCCGCCGAGCACCGGCGATCGGATTCCGGCCCCCTCGCCCATATTTCGGAACCGACCAAGAATGCGATGGCCGCGCAATCAGGGCGCCCGCAGTCGGCATTCGCGTCGCTTCGGATACGCCACCGATCACTGCCGTGCAACTTATTCGCGGCAGTGCACCGTTGGTCCGAGAGGTGTTTCCGCTTGGTCCAGCGTCACCGGATGCTCCCGATGCGTGCATTTCGGCGGTTCTCCGGCGCCGCAGGGCTGTCGCCCGCACCCTCGCCGTGCCCAGCCGAAACCACTGCCACCCCGGTATTCAAGACGGCTCGGCGCAGGCGCGAGGAGAGCCGAACGGCTCGGACGCGGAACACGCCGAGCAGGGCAAAACCATCGTGTGATCTTGATTTTCTTTGGTGTGTACTTGCTGGCAAGATCGTCGCGCCGATGCCACTCTTCCCCGCATTGGCACGATTCGCCCAGAGCGATCGGGCCTTTGCATGAATTTAGATCCACACTCGAGATGGGACCAAAGAATGCGTAGTTCTGCGCGTTTCCTGGGCGTCACCGCCATTGCGCTGGGCATGATGAGCCTCGGAGCTCCCGCTTTCGCGGACGTCGAGAACGTCAGCGACGGTGGTGCCGGCGGCTACGGCGGCGCGGGTGGCGTCGGGAGCGTCACTCTTTCCTGCACCTATGGACTGCCCGTGATGGCTGGAACTGCCGCACCTTCCGGAAATGGCGCCGGCCAGACCTGCAGCGCAGGCGACGGTGGCGCTGGCAACGACGGTGGCACGGGGACTGCGTTGATCGGCCAGTAGGTCGATCGACCAGTAGTAAGAACCCATAACAGTGGGTTCTTGTTGCTGGGGTGATCACCTGTGGAAGGCGCGTAGCTCAGGCGCTCGAGGGGGTGACGCACGGTGGAGCGGGGGAGCGCGTAGCCGTGCGTTTCCTCGGAAGGCGGGCGGCTTCGCCGCGTAGGCGGCCACTCAACAAGCGGCCCGTCTCCCGAGGCACCCTCTGGGACGACGGAACACAACCACCCACCCCGCTGCCTTGTGCTAGTCGCCTTTGAGAACCTCCAGAGGTGCGAGGCCGGTCCCCTCAAGGAGCCCGGCACTCCTTGCCGGTATCCACACGCGACTGTCGATCACGTCGAGATCAATTTCACGGCACGACGACGAGCCCAGTAGCTTCCCCCTGCGGGTGTGGCGCGCAGGCCGAGCGGCATGGTGAGCAGTACCTCGTGAGACCGGACCTTTTCCCGCCTCAACGGTCGAGAGCCCCGAACGCCGCAGCGCGTCCGGGGCTCGCTCACCTCTCCACGCCTACCGCCCACCTCCGTGGAGGAAGTGCACGGCCAGCGCGATTCACTCGTAGTCGGCGCTGAAGATCCGCGCCTTGTAGAACCGCGCGTCCTTCCACCCCGGTTCGTCCGTGGCGGTGCCGAGCTTGGTGCCGAAGCTCACGTGAGTCCCCATTTCGCCGGTCTCCTTGGACCCGACGATCCACACGTACTCGCCCGAGGAGTGCCGCGCGATCGACTTCACCCGGTTCTTGCCCCAGAGTTGCTCGTCCTTGCCGATGACGAGCTTGTCGGCGTTGACGTCGTAGCCGTACACGCCCTCGCTGTCGGTCAGGAGGAGACGGCCGCGGTTCGTGTAGTCGGGCTGGAGGTCGTGGCCCATCCTGTGCCCGGGGTGGCGGAGCTCGACGGTCCGCCACTTGTCCAGGTCGGTGTCCATCCCCTTGCCCTTGACCTTGTACCCGACGAGCTTGCCGTCCCCCAACACCCACAGGACACCGTCCTCCTGGGTCGACTTCGTCCTGGGGTCCCACAAGATCCCGTGCGCCCCGGGGAAGTTCCAGGAGTTGTTCTTCTCGTAGCGGAAAAAGTTGTCGATGTCGTCGGGTTCCTTCGGGGAGTACAGGTGCAGGGTCCCCTTCGAGCCGGCCGCGAGAAGCGAACCGTTGTACGGGATGCGCTCGATGGAATGCGGGTTTCCGTCGGGGTAGGCCGACCAGATCAGGTCGTCGTCGGAGTTGGTCTTCGCGCCCCTCTTCTTGATGTCGACGACACCGACACCACCGCCGGAAGCCGCGACGAGAGCGATCAGCCCGCGCTTGCGGGTCTTGCGGATCTTGACGTCGGAGAGATCCGCCCACGCGTGGCCCGGCCAGTGGTCGACTCCTGTGAAGGACCAGATGATGGCGTCGTCGTTCCAGGCCTTCGCGTTCCGGTCGAACACCCTGACCTGGTTGACGTTCTGGTCCACGACAGCGACGTGATATCCGGCTGCTGCCTCAGCGTGGGGCTGGCGCGCCAGTAGCGCTACGGGCCCCAGCGCTGCTCCAGCGGCGATCCCCCGCAGAACTGTGCGTCTACGCATGACGCCGTCCTCTCTTCGGTTGTGGAGATCAACAGCTTAGCCCCGCACTCGTGCGGCACGACCGGTTTCGGCCAACCTGCGAGCATCTGAGCGGCGCCGGTCGGGCGCAGGTGCCGTCCTGCGCGTTGTCGTCGAGATTCGTGGGCAGGACTCCGGAGACCGTGCTGGAGCCGGGCGTGCGGCACGAGCTCAGCAGACGATTCGCTGGGGCCGTGGGGACATGGCACGTGAAGTCGGCTCGACCCCGCCAGATCGCTGCGGAGAACGTTCCGGAACAACGAATGCGCGTGTACCGCACAGTGGTGGCGAGGACCGCGCCCCACGCCGTCCTCGCCACCACTGCTGAATGCCGAGCGGCTCAGCGCGAAGCGCCGGCCAGCTCTCGCGCTTCTTCCTCGGAGTCCACCGAAGGACCCGATCCTTCGAGCGGCTTCCCCGCGGTCTCACCCATGAACCACACCGCGATCGAACCGATCGCGCCGGCGATCATGAGGTAGTACGCGGGCCACATCAGGTCGTGCGTCGCCGAGATGAGCGCGGTCATCACGTAGGCCACGGTGCCGCCGAACAGCGAGACCGAGACGTTGTAGGCGATGGACAGGGATCCCTGCCGGATGTCGGTCGGGAACAGGGCGGGCAGCGTGGAAGGCATGGTCGCGGCGAAGAACACGACCATCAAACCCATGATCATCAGTCCCGCGAAGACCGACGTCGTGGTGTTGTTCCGGATCAGCATGACCGACGGGATCGCGAACACGACCATCGACACGCACCCGGTCAGGATCACCGGGCGCCGCCCGATGCGATCGGACAAACGACCCACGAACGTGATCACGACCAGCATGACCACCATGACCGCGATCTGCAGCAGGTAGGACTCCGTCTCGCCGATCTCCGGGGGCAGCTCGTCGCTGAGGTAGGTCGGCATGTACGAGCTGAGCATGTAGTAGACGACGTTGTAGGTCAGCACCAGCCCGGCGCAGAGCAGCATCGCGGGCCAGTGCTTGACGAAGATCTCGCGGAACTCGGTCTTGGTCTGGGCGCCCTGGCGCTGCTCGGCCTGCTCGGTGAGCTTCGCGAACGCCGGTGTCTCCTCGAGCTTGAGCCGCAGGTACATACCCACGATGCCCAGTGGTCCGGCGACCAGGAACGGGATGCGCCAGCCCCACGAGAGCAGTTCGGGCTCGCTCAACGTCGCGCTGAGGATCGTGACGATCGCGGCACCCATGATGTAGCCGACGAGCGTGCCGAACTCCAGCCAGCTGCCGAGGAAGCCGCGCCGCCGGTCGGGGGCGTACTCGGCGATGAAGGTCATCGCCCCGCCGTACTCGCCGCCGGTGGAGAAGCCCTGCACCAGGCGGGCGAACAGCAGCAGGACCGGTGCGGCCACGCCGATCGTCGCGTAACCGGGGATCACACCGATGCAGAACGTGCCGATCGCCATCATGATCATGGTCGTGGCGAGCACCCGGGTCCGGCCGATCCGGTCCCCCAGCGGCCCGAAGAACAGCCCGCCCAACGGCCGGACCAGGAACGCCGCCGCGAAGGTGCCGAACGTGGCGAGCAGTTGCGCCGAAGCGCTGGCGTCGGGGTAGAAGACCTTGCCGATCGTGGTCGCCATGTAGGCGTACACGCCGAAATCGAACCACTCGGTGACGTTGCCGACAGCCGCCGCCGCGACCGCCCGCTTGATCAGGCCGGGGTCGACCACGGTGACCCCG
>WUUC01237710.1_pt1 | contig 11907 bp, 10 predicted proteins | sample 6278441 | NCBI WGS metagenome assembly WUUC01 (sample SAMN13675441, study PRJNA597444) | soil metagenome | isolation source: soil | place: USA: Washington | collected 2017-10 | reverse complement strand
TGCCTCTTTCCACACAGGAGTTATTTGCACAAAGACCAAAGCAGGACACCATCATCGACTCAGTCGAGATCGTGAGGGTCAGTGGGCCATGGACCAATACACCCGGCGTTAATAAGCAATACCAGGTTCAGCCAAACCACGTTTACCCCGAGCTTCGCCCGGCCCCATACAGCGATAAGTCAGGGATCAACCCGACTACCGGTACTATCACACACGACTATATCCGCATTAAGACCAAAGGCGGTCTTGAAGGATTTTACGGCCACCTCGACCCGGAAACAATTACCCCGATCCTGCAGCAACTTCGACCTTTCCTTATCGGCAAAGATGCCCTGGCTATCGAAGCGTTGTGGGACCAGATGTACCGCAACAACCGTCATTCACGCGCCGGTCATTACATGATGGCCATCAGTGCTGTCGATAATTGCCTGTGGGATCTTCGTGGGAAATATTTCCAGGCGCCCGTATATGAATTGCTTGGAGGCGCTACCCGTAAAGAAGTTCGTGTTTACGGAAGTTGCCTCGGATTCAGCATTGAAAAAGGTAAGGCAGGTCCGCAGGCAAAGAAGCTCTATGACCAAGGGTTCATTCAGCAGAAGTGGTTCCTCGCTTATGGTCCTGGCGACGGTCCCATTGGCCTGAAGAAGAGCGTTGAACTTGTGCAGGAATTACGGGAAGCCGTCCCCGATATGCAGCTGATGTTCGACGCATTTATGGGTTGGGATCTTCCATTTGCTACTGCGTGGTGTAAAGAGGTCGAAAAGTATAAGCCATATTGGATCGAAGAAGCATTTGCACCGGACCGGCCCGAGTTGTTTGCACAGCTCGCTGCCGAGACGTCGATTCCCGTTGCAACGGGTGAGCATTTTTACAGCAGGTGGGAGGTGCTGAATTTCCTTAAGAATAATGCCATACAGATCGTGCAGGCTGACCCTGAGTGGTGTGGTGGAGTTAGTGAGCTCGTGAAGATCTGCCATGTGGCATCGACTTACGGCGCCAAAGTGTTTCCTCACGGTCACAATATTCATTCGCAGTTGCACGTGGTTGCCAGCCAGTCACCCGAAGTATGTCCTTTGGTTGAATACCTGATCGTTCACGTACCGAATAAACTCAATTTTCAGAAGGAGCCGCTGTTAACCGGTAACGGGATCATTCCGTTACCGACAAAACCAGGATTTGGGATCGAGTTGGATGATGCAAAGATCACGAAGAATGAAGTGTTGACGACGGTGAGGTAGTGAGTGTGTCGTTCTATGAAAAGTCATTGCCCGACTTAACCGGGCAACCCCTTGGAAAACAACGCGCAGAAGAATCTATGGAATGCTTCTCCACGTTGCCTTCCGCGGGTGACCCGGCCAAGCCGTGTCATGACATTCTATAGGAGGTGTGCTGCCTGCCACTGAACGTAGCATCATTTGCGCCCTTTGCGTAAACTTAGCGCCCTTTGCGTGAACTGTATTTACTTCCTTTCAAGCCTTTTCAACTCACTGGCGATATAAACCTTCGAAAGCCACTTTGTCCCGATCATAACTCCTTCGATCGACAATGTCTGGTTGATATCTTTCAGCGGGTTGCCATTGAGCAACACCAGGTCAGAAAGATATCCTGTCTTTATCGCACCCGAATTACTTTTACCAAGATAAGTAGCCACATTCACCGTACCGGTTTTCAGCGCTTCGTAAGGAGTAAGGCCCGCATCTACCAGGTATTTCAGTTCGTGATGAGCTGAAAATCCCGGCACATTGAATATCTGTGGGGCGTCGGAACCGAGAAGCAATCCAACACCACCTTTCTGGCATTGACGCAGCATGTTGCGACGAACTTTGATCAACGCTTCCGCTTTCTCTTTTGAATAACCCGGGTTGTTGAGGTATCCGTTCTTCGCATTTTCCCACCCTTTAAGGTCTTCAGCTTTCATGTACTTCATTTCCGGCGCACTGAGGTATACGGATGCCGGCTGAGGTGACTGCCACCGTTCTGCAAGTGCCTGCGTGGGCACAACCCATATTTTCTTCTCTGCAAGTTTCGAAACCAGGTTGGGTATCTTCGATTCGTCGGCACGAATCGCAATCCATGACCCAAACAATCCTGTTTCCTGTTCAGCGAGTGTATCGATACCGGGTGTGATCGCTTCGATGAAACCATCCATGTGATCAATCGAAGAATAGCCCGCATCGATTGCTCTCCATACACCGACACCAAACGATACGTGACCAGCGAAAGGAATTCCTACTTCTTTTGCTGTGGAGGCGATAGCAGGAAACGTTTCTTTTGTGAGGCCGGGATGAAGTTTGAGATAGTCGTAACCCGCAGCTTTCTGTTCTCTCACCATTTCAGCACCGCGTTCCGGCGTCTTCACGCTCTGACCGTTGAATGAAGGACCCGTCGTATAGAAATGCGGTGCAACCACTTCGCCCTTGTTGATCATCTCACGAAGCTGGATGTGATTCGGGTGGCCAAGCATACCGCGAATGGTGGTGATGCCTTTCGCCAGGAACAGTGCGAGCACGTCTTTCGCCTGGTCGATGTTTCCGTTGGGTGGAACGTGTGCATGCATCTCAGCAAGTCCGGGGATGAGATACTTGCCCTTGCCGTCGACCTTCACAGCATCCTTCGAAGGTTTTGCATTCTTCGCGTCACCAACATAAGTGATCACCCCGTTCTTGACGATCACCGATTGGTTCTCGAGAACCTTCTCGGTGTCCATCGGGATCACGTTTACAGAGGTGATGATGATCTCTTTATTGGTATTGTCAACGGGCTGTGCAAACAAACTTGCCGCTGCCAGGCAAAGGAGGAGTGTAAAAAGTCTCATATATCAATTTTAGTCTCTGCGTAACTTTGCGCATCCTTTGCGCAGCTTTGCGATACAGCTATGTACAGCTGCTCGTTATCTTTCCAAAATACCACGAAAGATCACTTTCCGCAAATACTCTTCCACGCCCTGGGCTCCACCTTTACACCAAGGCGTTCCGCTGTCTGAAGGTCTGCGCAGGCCATATCTCTTTTCTTCAGGCGATTGAGCACCATGGCCCGGTTAAAAAATGCCGATGCATAATCCGGCGAGTGCGTGATGGCCACCGTGTAGTCGTCTACGGCTTCGTTCAGCTTGCCGATCCGGGCCAGGAGGTTGCCGCGGTTCAGCCACGCTTTATCGAAGTCGTTTTGTAACCTGAGCGCCGCAGTGTAATCTGCATAAGCAGCATCGGTGTTCTTCAATTTCTCATAAGCCAGTCCACGGTTCAATAAATATTCCGGCTGTGATGTGTCGAGATTGATCGCGTGGGTATAGTCATCCACGGCTTTTGAAAAATTGCCTTTCTGAAAATTCATGTAGGCCCGCTCAGCGTAAGCAAACGGCATCTTTGGATTGTCCTCAATTGCTTCGTCGAGCAACCCCGGGTCTCTTTCAGTAATGTTCTTTCCTTTGGAAATCGCACTCAGGTTGTGTTTGGCAACGGCGTGTTGTGGATTGTACATCAATGCCCGCCGGAAGTCGTTGATCGCCTCTGTTGTGTCGGCTTTTCGTTCCCTGGCCGTCCCACGGTTAACAAACACGTCGGGGTCATTGGGCGACAGTACCAATGCGGAATCGAAATAGCCGATCGCCCCATCGTAATCATTGAGTTTCATTGTCACCAGCCCGAGCGCATTGTAGAGGTAGGACTTGTTCGCTCCTTTGGCGGTGAACACCTGGTCGACACTACCGGTATAGGCATCCTGGCGGAAGAACACGGCTGTCGTTGGGCCGGGCGGCAGGGAGAGCAGTTTCAGAAGGTCGGTTTTCGCCAGATAGTTCTGTTCAAGACGCATCCGTACCTGGGCTCTGCCAAAAATTGCTTCGTGGTGTTCGGGGTTATATTCGAGGTAAATGTTGTAGTCGGTAAGGGCCTGGTTCAGGCTGTCGAAATGCTCGTTGACGATCGCCCGGGAATAGTAAGCGTCCCAATAGGTGGGGTCCTCCTGAAGACAGTCGTTAAGTGACTGACGCGCTGCCGACCAATTGTGCTTGCCTAGTTGGACCTCGCTGGTACGGTAGTAATATCCCGCCGAGCGCCGTTTGTCGTCCTGGGCAACACAGTCGACAGCACTAAGGGTCATAAAAAAGACACCCCACAATAAAATCCCGCGAAACCGAAACTTACTCACTAGCTTTTTGTTAAAGTTACTATATGGAATCCACAAAAAAACGCAGCCAAACCAAAGCTTCCGGCGGAACAGCCCGGACCACGGGTGGCGCCAAGACCACAACGGCTTCAACGGACAGGATCCGTTCAGCGTATGTCGACTACCTCCTTACCGAGGGTAAACAACCAGCATCGGTCTATAAGTTCTGTCTTGACCTTGGGATAAAGGAAGAAGCATTTTACGGTCACTTTGGTTCATTCGACGCGGTCGAAAAAGACATTTGGACAGGATTCATTGGTAAAGCCACCAGCAGGCTCCAGGCGGACAAAACCTTCGCCTCGTTCACCAGCCGCGAAAAGATCCTCAGCTTCTACTTTGCTCTTTTCGAAGAACTGAAGAACAACAGGAGCTTCGCTATACACCAGTTGGGTACTTTCAGAAAACCCGAACTGACTCCCACATACCTGAAAGATTTCAGAAAAGGATTCGATGAATTCATCGAGTCGGCTCTCAACGAGGGCAAGTCTAACGGTGAGGTAGGTACCAGGCCTTATCTCGAAAAGTTATACCCACATATGTTTTGGATGCACCTGGGTTTCCTGCTGTTGTTCTGGCGTGAAGACGAATCTTCGGGCTTCGAAAGAACTGATGCAGCCATCGAGAAATCGGTGAACCTGGCGTTTGACCTGATCGGCAAAGGAGCAATTGATTCAGCATTTGATTTTGCTAAGTTTCTTTACCAAAGCAAAAAGTGAAAAAAGACGCGAAGGAGTTCGATAAGATACCGGTAACAAAAATTCAAAGAGCATCGAAGTTCATTGCAACCGGCGCCAGGATTGGCACCAACTATCTCAAACATTACAGTAAGAAGCTCATTAACCAGGAGACGACTCGTGAGGAGCTTCACGAGGATAACGCACGCGACATCTACGCATCTCTCAGTGAATTGAAAGGCAGTGCGTTGAAGGTTGCCCAGATGCTCAGCATGGACAAGAACCTTCTGCCTACAGCATACCAGCAGAAGTTCGCGATGGCACAGTATAGCGCGCCGCCGTTGTCGTATCCACTTGTGGTAAAAACTTTTAATAGGAATTTCGATAAGGGGCCCGATCAGTTATTCGACACGTTTACACGCAGCGCCATGAATGCTGCATCGATGGGGCAGGTGCACCAGGCTACGCTTGACGGAAAGAAACTTGCCGTTAAGATCCAGTATCCCGGTGTGGCAGATAGTGTAAAGTCCGACCTGGCTATGGTGAAGCCGATCGCGCTCACGATGTTCAACCTGAATTCTGCCGAATACGATGAGTTCATCGGTGAGGTGGAACTAAGGATGACGGAGGAGACCGATTACAAACTCGAGTTAAAGCGTAGCCGCGAGTTGTCGTCGAAGTGCAAGCATATACCCAACCTCGTGTTCCCGGAATACTATCCGGAATATTCGTCGGAGAAAATTCTGACCATGGATTGGATCGAAGGGCGCCCGTTGGGTGACGTGCCCATGGAGAGCCTTCCTGCTGGCGTCGGCACGAAGTTGGGCCAGGCGATGTGGGATTTCTATCACTACCAGATGCACAAGCTCAAGACTGTTCATGCCGATCCGCATCCCGGTAATTTTATCGTCACGCCAGATTATAAACTTGGTATCATTGACTTCGGATGTGTAAAAGTGATCCCTCCGAATTTTCACAGCACCTATTTCCAATTGATGTCTCCGGATTTCCTGGAGAGTGAGTCGAAGATGGAAAAAGTATTTCACGATCTTCACTTCATTTATCCTGACGACAGCGAGAAGGATAAAAAGTTTTTCAAAGACCTGTTTTCTAAACTCGTTGAATTGCTGGGCAGACCATTCCGCGGGAATGAATTTGATTTCTCACAGAAAGAGTATTTTGAAACGTTGTACGGGTTTGGAGAAGAACTGACGAACATGAAGGAACTTCGCCAGTCAAAGAAGGCCAGAGGAGTAAGGGACGCCATTTATTTGAACAGGACGTACTTTGGATTGTATAATTTGTTGCATGATCTGAAGGCGAAAATCAAGGTTGGAGAGTGGCAATAAGTTAATATCCAATCACCAACAGGAATGAACAATAACCAATAACCGATATCCATTAACCAATGGCACTAGAGAAAAAGGTGGCACTAATTACCGGAGGCACCAAAGGCATTGGCTATGGCATTGCCGAAGCGTTGTTGAAAGAAGGCGTGAATGTTGCCATCACCGGGCGTGACGAAACATCAGGAAAGAAGGCCGCTGCAGACCTTTCGAAATCAGAGAAAGGGAAAGTGTTGTTTATAAAAGCGGACGTGCGTGATCTTAAGTCACAACAGGACGCAGTAAACAAAGTGGTGTCAGAGTGGGGAAGTCTTGATATTCTGATTGCATATGCCGGGATCGGCTCTTTTGCATCTATTGAAGAATTGTCGGTCGAGGTATGGAAAGACACTATCGATACCAACCTTACCGGTGTTTTCTATAGCATCAAGTCTTCGATCGAAGCATTGAAGAAATCCAAAGGAAACATTATTACTATTTCGAGCCTGGCGGGAACGAATTTCTTCGCAGGGGCGAGCGCCTACAACGCCAGTAAATTCGGCCTGACCGGTTTTACACAAGCTGTCATGCTCGACCTTCGCAAGTATGGCATTAAGGTGACGACCATCATGCCAGGGTCGGTCGCTACCGAATTCAACGATCACACGCCAGGACCAGAGGATGCATGGAAAATTCAGATCGAAGATCTTGGACAAATGGTTGTCGACCTGCTCAAAATGCATCCACGGACGTTGCCCAGCAAGATCGAGGTACGGCCAAGCATCCCTAAGTAAGCTTGTTCCCCCGATCCGATCGAACATTTTGTTTCGTATTTGTCAGAAAATTATCTTAACGCTGCGATAAGCGTTCGTTATGGAGAAGGAGAGTATCAACCGGAGTATCTTTTCCGTTGCACTTAAGGCGATACGTTTTGCCTGGGAAACCAACAAGCAGGTGTTTGGTACGCTCATCGTATTGAACATCTTCCTTGGGTCGATTGTCTATCTCCAGTTCACCAGCTTCTCCAGTATTGTCGACGAGATCATACTCATTAAACAAGGCCAAAGTACTTTCTCCGCTTTGTTACCTCACGCAGGCCTGCTCGCGTTGGCCTTTATCATACCGACTGTCGCACAGAACATCGTTTCATTTTACCGGTCAAAATTCCGGCTCGACCTCGACCTCAGGCTGGATCTTTATAAGATCGACAAGCAAGGTGATCTCGACATCGGTACAATCGAAAGCAATTCTTACCAGACATTACTGAGGAGTGCGCAGGAGTGGGGCTCGGGAAGTATGCTGAGCCTCCAGGATTTTATCCTTACGTCTGCGACAAGCTTCTCGGGTATTATCACTTCGATGCTGATCCTTTGGTCGCTCAGCGCATGGCTGGTTCTGTTTGCCATCCTAGCAGCAGCGCCTGTATATTTCTTTTACAAGAAATACAGCATGGAGGTCTACAAGATCCGCTATTTCTCCATCGACGATCACCGGATCATCAGCAACCGCATTTCCCATTTCGAACAATTGCAGAAAGCGGTCGATGTCATCCTGCTGAAATTAAAAGGCTGGCTAAAGGGACAGGTAGGCGACAGGATGACCGAGTACAATCGGAAAATAATTAATGCGGAACGAAAGAAAGCGATCTCATACAGCGTCCTGAGCCTGTGGTATTTGCTGTTTCTTTTTGCTGCAATTGCGTTGATGACTTATTACGCACTTGAAGGCGTGATGAAGGTGGGCGCATTGCTCCTGGCGTTCAGTACATACACTCGTTTTTACCAGACCGTCAACGGTTATGTTGAATCTATTTCGTGGACGGAGGAAGCGTCGCGTTATGCGGCCCGGTGGTTCGAGTTGTTCGATGTAAAACCGAAGATCGTTTCGCGCGATGATGCAAAGCCATTCGACTATAAGAAGCCGCCTCTCATTGAGTTTAAGAATGTATCATTCCGGTATCCCAAAGAAGAGTCCGAGAATCCTTTTGTTCTCCAGGACCTGAGTTTCACGTTTAGTCCCGGTGAGAAAATCGCCATTGTAGGAGTGAACGGAGCCGGCAAGACAACACTGATCAAGTTGCTCTGCCGTGTCTATGATCCTACCGAGGGAAGTATCATGGTAAATGGTACCGACCTTCGTGAATTGAAACTCGACGATTGGCAGAGTGCTATCGGTATTCTCTTCCAGGATTTTCCCATCTACAACCTGACCATCCGGGAATCGATCGGGGTAGGTAGAATTGCCGAAACGCCCGAAAAGGAACAGCTCGAAAGGGCAGCCAGGTATTCTGGTGCTGATGAATTCATCGGGGATAATTACGAGCAACTTATCTGGAAAGAGTTCCGTGATGGCATCGACCTTTCAAAAGGCCAACACCAGAGGCTCGCTGTCGCGCGTATGTTCTATCGCAATGCCGCCATCACCATCCTCGATGAACCCACCGCATCGATCGACGCGGTTACTGAAGAGAAGATCTTCAGGTCGCTCGAAAAGCACATGGAGGGCAAGTCGGTGATCCTCATCACGCACCGCTTCAGCACGGTAAAAAATGCCGACAAGATCTTGATGATGGAGCACGGCAGGATCATCGAGTTGGGCAGTCACCGCGAACTGATGGCCATCAACGGAAAGTACGCCGACCTGTTCACCATGCAGGCAAAAAGATACCTGGAAGAGACTGAGAAGCCCGAGGCTGAAAAGTCTGAGGTTTAAAGCAGCACTAAAGCTATTTCGCAAGTGTCCTCTCGGTGGCAGTGCGTTCTGCTATGAAACGTCCTCAAGAAGTAAATGCGCGCGCTCCGTGGCAGTGCGCTCTACTATGAAAAGTCATTGCCCGCGCGTAGCGTGGCAATCCCCGGGATGGCGAAGTGGAGACGCATTCCATAGTCGCTTCTCCTCTTTGCCTTCCGGGGATTCCCCTTCACTACGCTAGGGGAATGACTTTTCATAGGGACGGTGGCGAGACCTTTCTTCGAAACAGCTGCGCGAATCTTCATATGAAAGGTTGTCCTCCTTCGTACGACCTTCCCCTGTCTCTTCATAGAACGGTTGCCCGATCCTTCATCGAAACACTCCCCCCGGCTTCCTCTTCTTCCTCAAATGATAAGTCAACGCCAGCCAGATGAAATGCCTCACGGCTTCCTCCGGTATCTCATCCCTGGAGTCGAGAATAATCCCACGTTTGCCATCGTAATCATACTCCTTACCAAAGGCGCTTTTAAACTGATCCATCACACCGCTCTGGCAGTGTACGAAGATGCCGTACTTTTCTTTTTGCCAGCTCAGCCTGTCGATCCTCACAGTGGTTCCGCTCTGCGACTCGTCGGTGAGGTAGGAGGGTGATCCCCACTTAAGGGTTTCATTCAGCGGACCGACGCCTTCCGTCTCCGTGGCAACTTCGAAGATGAGTTGTCTCATGCGGTCGAGTTTTTTTCGGAGGTCTTTGGGATAGCCCTCAAAAACAGTAGCGACTTTTTTGTCGGCGAAGGGTTGACGTTTCATTGAAACAAAGCTACAACTCCTGGTGACAAGGGTGTGTCAGCAGGAGTTGCGGTTGCTTTCAGGTCGCAGGTCGCAGGTCACAAGTCGCAAGTCGCAAGTAACAGGTCGCAGGTGTCAAGTTGCAGCTGTTACTGTCCTGAAGTCAGCGCTTTTTTGATTTTTATAACACTTTCAAGGTCCCTGAGTTCCTTTTGCATTCCTGTCCTGATCAACAAAGCCATTACAATTGCTCCAATGAGAAAACCGACATCGATTATCACTAATGTGGTTTGTGAAATGTACCGGCTGAATTCAGGGGACAGCATGTAAAATCCGGCGATGTACATCATCACGATTGTGAGCGTGACAGGTCCGTGTATCTTCCTCCGAAACTCGTAGAACGCAAGCGTATCGTCAGTTGCTTGTGTTGTCGTGTCGGAGACGTTCACTTTATTCGATTTACTGATACTGAATATCTCGATTGCAATCCTAACGAGTAGCCCACCAATCATAAAACCAATCCCTGTTCTTGATAGAGTGTCCCGGAACGGGAAGAAGAAGTAGAACACCAGGGCCAGCATGATGGCGACCGCCAGCAGGATGCCGGTGTTCCAAAACTGTGAGGTCACTGCATTTTTCTTTTTGGCCTCTGCCTGGCTGATAAGTGTTGCCGCAGTAACCGCCTTCTCCGTATTTCCTTTCGCCGATTTCCAGATCGACTTCAGATCGTCCATTTCATTCTCCATTTGACATTAATGTTTTAAGCCTGAGTTTAATCCTGTGAATCTTAACTCTTAAATTGTTTTCACTGATGCCCATTACGCGGGCGATCTCTTCATATTCCAATTCGTCGAGTACCATCATGATAATGAGCCGGTCTACATTTTCAAGTTGCCCGATGGCCTTCAGCAGGTTGACTGCGCGCTCTTCGCCGGGATTTACCGTCTCTGTTACCGAGCCCGCGTGCTCTAGCGACAGGCGGTTTTTATCTTTTGATTTCCTGATGTATTGCAAGCAGGTGTTTACTGCAATTCTGTAGATCCATGTTTTGTGAGACGATTCACTTCTGAAGCCGGGCAACGCGTGCCATACATTGATGAACACATCCTGCGAGAGATCGGCTGCCACATCGCGATCACCCTTCATAAACCCCGTGCACATCTGCAATACCATGGGATGGTATGCGGTGTGCAGGGATTCAAACACAGATCGCAAGTCGCTCATTCAGCCAGGAAGTTGTTCACTTTACTATAGAACCAGTCGGGTTGGTCGAACATAATAAAGTGCCGGCTGTTCTCCGCAACTACGATGGTTTTAGTTTTCAGATTGGCATACTGCTTTTCGAAATTGGCAGTCACCACTGTTGCATCGGGGAACGGAGCTCCAAGGATCAATGTGTTGGCCTTTACTTTCGTGAGAGCCTCGCGAAGGTCGATCTTCAACAGATCGGTGTAACCATAAACGTAGGTTTCCCGATCGGCTTGCATCATCCACTTCAAGACAGAATCGGCTTTCTGTTTGTTCAGTGTCATTCCCGATGCCATCATCGTTGCATTCTGTTTCATTGCTTCCGGCGTAGCCGCGAGTTGCTGTTTGTTGTAAGGGCTCTCGTATTTTATCGAACTCGACGGTACACCGGGCATCCAAAGCTCTCGCAGGCACGGCAATGCATCCACAGCCACTATACTCCTGATATTGTCGGGGAGTTCCGAGGCCAGGTCTACCGCCAGCGTTCCGCCCATGCTATGTCCAACGATACGCACGTTTGAGAGCTTTTGCGCCTGTATATACACGATCATTTCCTTTTTGATCGTTTCGTACCATGGCATTTTAATGGGTGCATTACCATTGAACCCAGCATAAGAGATCACATGGGTCTCATACTGTTTGTTAAGATGGGCGATTGTCTCATCCCAAACGGCACCAGGGCATGTGAACCCGGGGAGAAAGATGACCGGATCACCTTTTCCGGATTTTTTTACGTGGAATGCAGGCTGTGCATAAGCAGTGGCAATTGCTACCATTATACCGAAGACCAGGAGGCAAAACTTTTTCATAAACTTTTTTTGCCCCTTTGATGTCAGAAGCAAGGGATTATTACACCCCCGCGAAGAAAAATATTCGTCTCCAAGGGATCGGCAAGATTGGCATTGACACGTTACTGGAGTGAGCGATGTCCGTACACTGCGTATTTGTTGCCGGAATTTTTTTTGGCTAAATTCAGTTTTCCGGATTTGGGTATGCACCACGTTAGTGATCCC
>WUUC01142713.1_pt1 | contig 11908 bp, 13 predicted proteins | sample 6278441 | NCBI WGS metagenome assembly WUUC01 (sample SAMN13675441, study PRJNA597444) | soil metagenome | isolation source: soil | place: USA: Washington | collected 2017-10 | reverse complement strand
AACTACAGCTTCGATGAGAAAAGTAGGTTTGATAACCGGCGGCACTCGCGGCATAGGCCTCGGCATCGCGACGCACCTTGCGGCAGCAGGATATGATCTTGCCATCAACGGTGTTCGTGACGAGAGCGCCGTGAAAGATGTTTTGAAGGAGCTTCAATCGAAAGGCTGCGAAGTGATATACGTCCGTGGCAATCTTGCTTCTTCGGCCGATCGCAGAGAGATGATATCTAAAGTAAAAACACACTTCGGCCGGTTGAACCTCCTGGTCAACAACGCCGGTATGGCCCCTCGCGAACGCCGCGATATTCTCGAAGCGACCGAAGAAAGTTTCGACGAGGTTGTGTCGACCAACCTGAAAGGCACCTATTTTCTCACACAGCTCGCAGCCAACTGGATGATCGGGCAGAAAAGCTCCGATCAGAAATTCGAAGCAGCGATCGTTAACGTATCGTCGATATCCGCGACCGTCGCCTCTATTAACAGAGGTGAGTATTGTGTTTCGAAAGCCGGACTGAGCATGACCACTCAATTGTTCGCCACCAGGCTCGGCGAGTTCAACATACCGGTGTTTGAAGTCAGGCCGGGCGTGATCGATACCGACATGACTGCCGGCGCAAAAGCCAAGTACGACAAGCTGATCGCCGAAGGCCTTACGGTACAAAAGCGCTGGGGCTTCCCCGACGACGTCGGTAAGGTGGTGACCGCACTTGTCTCCGGAAGCTTCCCCTACTCCACCGGCCAGGTGATCATGGTCGACGGCGGACTGACGATACCACGTCTTTAATGCGATCTTATCTAATAACATTATCATGAGCGACCTCTCGAACGACAATGCATGGAAGAAAATATTCGGTCTGCCGGTATTGGTGGCCGCACTCGGCTATATGGTCGACATGTACGACCTGTTCCTCTTCAGTATTGTTCGTGTCCCAAGCCTGAGAGACATCGGCGTGAAGCCGGAAGACATGCTCAGCGAAGGAATTTATTTACTGAACCTGCAGACTGCCGGACTTCTGGCAGGCGGTATCGTTTGGGGTATCCTCGGTGACAAGCGTGGAAGGTTGTCGGTGCTGTTCGGATCGATCCTTATCTATTCACTCGCCAACATCGGGAATGGTTTCGTCACCACAACGGACCAGTACGCGGTATTGCGATTCATTGCCGGCTTCGGCCTTGCCGGCGAGCTGGGCGCCGGCATCACACTCGTGTCCGAGATCCTTCCAAAAACGATCCGCGGTTATGGAACGACACTCGTGGCCCTGATGGGATTGCCCGGATCGATCGCGGCTTTCTTTGTTGTCCAGGTGTTCGACTGGCGCACGTCTTATATTGTCGGTGGTGTATTAGGATTGGCGCTGCTGATCATGCGTGTAAGTGTACTCGAATCCGGAATGTTTGCGAGCGTCAAGCATAAGAACATAAAGCGAGGTGACATTCTTATGCTTTTCGGCAATGGCAAAAGGTTAATAAAATATTTGTGCAGCATACTCATCGGGTTGCCGATCTGGTTTGTGGTCGGTATCCTGATCACTTTCTCGCCCGAGCTGGCGCGCGAGCTGAATATTTCCGAACTCGTTTCAGCGGGGACTGCTGTGGTGCTTGCATTCTCCGGACAGGTCGCCGGCAACCTGATCAGCGGGTTCCTGAGTCAATACCTGAAGAGCCGGAAGAAAGTAGTTGCATTGTTCATTCTCTCGTCGTTTGTATTCGTGCTGGTGTATCTGCTGGTGCCGATGAGCACGGCGCAGGGATTCTACCTGGTTTGCCTGATGCTGGGATTGTGCAACGGTTACTGGACGTTATTTATTACGATAGCCGCGGAATTATTCGGCACTAACCTTCGGGCTACGGTTGCCACGACCGTTCCGAACTTCGTCCGGGGCTCGGTGATCCCGTTGACGTGGCTGTTCGTCACCCTGCGTCCGCAAATAGGAATGATCTACAGTGCGCTGACGACGGCCGCCGTGGCGTTTGCGATAGCATTAGTGGCGCTGAGGTATTTGGAAGAGACTTTTTCAAAGGATTTGGATTATGTAGAAGAGTGAGGGTAAGATAATTCCCTCATTATCACATAACTTCGCGTACGATTCCCGTAAAACCCTTTACGCTAGTTAATGTCAGACCTGAAATTTGCTACACGCATCTCGCTCGCATTCTTTGCGATCGGCACCATGCTGATGGCCATGTATTACTATACAATGTCCGCCACCGTAGCGCTTATCGGCTATTCATACACTGGCGTTGCGGTACTCACCGGAATAATTTATCTCATCCTCATCGGCTTTCGCATCATCGCTAAAAAGACGGAAGCCAGCCAGGGCTTCAAATGTGCAGCCGTTGTATCGCTCAACCTCCCCATCGCAGCCTTGTATTTATATTTTGTGATGACACTCATGACCACGGCGCGCATCACCTTCGAAAACGCGACGGGCCGCGACATCTCTGCCGTCTCCATCGGCGGATGCTCAAGCCAGGAACTCGGAGAATTCAAAACCGGGGAGTCGAAAACGGTCTGGGTAAAAATTAAAAGTGATTGCTCACTGGTGCTTTTCTACAAGATCGATCGCGAGCCGAAACTCGAGACACCATTTGCGTACCTTACGCACAACAACGGCATGATCGCAACGTACCGGATCGGTCAACCGTAACGAACACAACCGGCCAACTCTCAACTATGTCTCCCAACAAGTCAGGTTACGCTCCCGTCAACGGGATAAAAATGTATTACGAGATGTATGGCTCCGGTAAGCCTCTCATCCTTATTCACGGAGGCGGATCCACGATCCAGAGCAACTGGGACAAAGTCATCCCGCTTCTGGCTCCCGCCCGGCAGGTTATTGCCGTCGAAATGCAGGCTCACGGCCGCACAGACGACGTCGATCGCGACTTCACCTTCGAACAGGACGCAGACGACATCGCATCACTTCTCAATTATCTCAACCTGTCGAAAGCCGACATCTTCGGGTTCAGCAACGGCGGTCAAACCGCCCTGCAGGTTGCCATCCGTCATCCCAAAGTCGTCAACAAGATCGTCGTCGCTTCTATCGGGTATACCCGCGAAGGATTCCATCCCATGTTCTGGGATGTCATGAGCCAGGCAACATTCGACAACATGCCACAGCTGTTGAAAGACGCGTTCCTGAAAGTAAATCCGCACCCCGAAAAGCTCCTCAAAATGTTTCATCGCGACTCCAAACGGATGAACTCTTTTACAAGCTGGGAACACGACGCCATCAAATCTATCCAGTCACCTGCATTCATCGTCACGGGCGACAACGATGTGGTGACAACCGAACACGCTGTGCAAATGTCTCGCTTCATTCCCGGCAGCCGCCTCGCCATTTTTCCCGGCGGCCACGGCGACTACCTGGGCGAGCTAACCACCCGCAACAATGACACAACCCTCCACGAAACGTTCATTGCCATGGTTAATTCATTCCTCGACGGCACTCTGAAATAGTCGCACTTTTGGCTTCAAACTTGTATAATGCGGTAAGTTGACTGGCAGGTAAACTCTGGTTAATTTACAAGATGCACCACCCGTACCCCGGCAGAAAATTGTTCCTGCTGGTAATATTCTCTTACGGATACATTCAATCATTTGGCTGTACGTGCCCGTCTCAAACTTCCGTTCAAGCCAGCTACGACGCGTCGACTGTGGTATTTACCGGCAAGGTGCTTAAAACGGAATACTTCGGCATTGCCGAAACACTGATTCCCGACAGCGTAAACGTCGCCCGTTCGCTGCCCCATGAAAACCTGAAAGGGTATCTCGATACACCAATGGTCTTAAAGGCCACCATACTCGTCACAAACCCCTTCAAGCGCGTCGCGAAAAACGATACCATTGTCGTATACACGGGCATCCGCGGAGCAAGCTGCGGTTTCAAATTCGAAATGAATAAAGAATACACCATCTACGGAACAACCGAGAACTACATGTACATGTTCCTGCGTGTCGATCGAAAACGGTTCAGGAATTTCAGCAAAAAAGGAGTGTACTGGACCAGCATCTGCTCACGAACCACCATCGCGGTTGGACAAGAACAAGGCCTGCTGAACGAACACCTGAAAAAGAAATAAACATGAATGAATCACGACGCGAATTTATCCTCAAGTCGATCCTCGCTTCGGCCGGAGTCTCGGGATTGTCAGTCATAAATTCCCAGCCTGCCGCTGCATCTCCGTTGCAGGCAGACCGTCCCGGCAGAAAGTCGGTGAACATCTTCTCGAAAAACTTTCATTGGATCGACTACAAAGGCATGGCCGATATCGTCGCGGAGATAGGCTTCGACGGGGTCGACCTGACCGTTCGCCCCGAAGGACATGTCCTCCCCGAACGTGTAGCCGATGACCTCCCGAAAGCGGTCGAAATAATAAAGAAGGCCGGCCTCAACGTTCACATGATCGTAACCGCGATCACCGGCGCCGACGACCGCTTTACCGAACCGATCCTCAAGACCGCCTCCGCCCTCGGCATCGGGTACTACCGGATGGGCTGGATGCCTTATGACGACACGAAAAGCATCAGCGACAACCTAGACTCCTTCAAGTCGCAGATGACCGGGCTCGCTGCACTGAATAAAAAGTATAAGATCCGCGGCGATTACCAGAACCACTCCGGCCTGAGCTTCGGATCTCCCCTTTGGGATCTATGGATGATCATCAAAGACCTGGACCCTCAATGGACCGGCTCCCAGTTCGACATCATGCATGCACAGGTCGAAGGTGGAAACACCTGGCAGCTGGGGTTAAAGCTCCTCAAGTCGCACATCAAGACGATCGACATCAAGGATTTTATCTGGGTAAAGGCCGACAAGTGGAAGACAGAGATTGTGCCGCTCGACCAGGGGATGGTCGACTACAACAAATATTTACGCCTGTTGAAGGATTACGACCTCACAGGGCCATTCTCCATGCACTTCGAATATCCGCTCGGAGGCGCGGAAAGCGGGGCCAGACAAATCACTATCGCTAAAGAAGAATTGATGAAAGCCCTGAAACGCGATCTCGTATTATTCAAAAAGATGCTCTACGAAGCAGGGATTGTTTCGTAATTTTACGCCTGAAATTTTAAAAAACTCAGCAAAATGCAAATCACAAAAGACAAAGTTGCATCGATCCACTATACATTACGTGACGGCGACGGCAACATATTGGATACCAGCTCAGGAAGGGAACCACTGACATATCTGCAAGGTGCCGGAAACCTGATCCCCGGCATGGAGGAAGGACTTGAAGGAAAGTCGATAGGCGATAAATTCAAATTGAAAGTAGGTCCTGAAAAAGGATATGGGGTAAAAGACGACACCCTGGTGCAGAAAGTACCACGCGCAGCCTTCGGCAATCAGAAGATCGAAAAGGGAATGCAGTTCCAGACCAACAATGGACAAGTTGTTACGGTTACCGAAACCGGTCTCGAAGCGATCACGGTCGATGGAAATCATCCGCTCGCCGGCATGGAATTACATTTCGATGTGGAAGTCACCGAAGTAAGAACGGCGACCGCTGAAGAAATCTCACACGGACATGTGCATGGTCCGGACGGACACCACCATCATTAGGGATTTACGATGTACGATGTATGATTTTTTTTTACAGAGTAGCTTAAATCAACGCCCAAATCGTAAATCGTACTTCTACTACATTCTACTACATTCTACATTGTACATTCTACTGGTTTGATAACGAAACTTCCTTTGAACTCATCGCGCTGACCTGGAAAAATCCCATCGCTCCGCCAGAAATGTTCGAGCGTGGGTTGGCAGGCGGTGGACTGAACATTCCTCCATCGCTGTTGAGTACCGTTACAAGGTCGCTGTAGAACAGGAATCCGTCGCGCGACAGGCTGTACATCTCGACCCTGGCCTTGTCGCCCGGTGCATAGTAAACCGACGACGGCACACCGTCGATATTCTCTCCCACACCGTAGTCGTTGAGCACATAAACATCTGTGTCGCCGTCGTACACCAGCGAGTCGTTGCGATAGTATTTGATCAGGTAGTTGTCTTCGGTGTCCTGCGGTTCTTTTGCGTAGATGAGCAGCTCCCAGATCTTTCCATCAGAAGGCTCATCGCGTTCGCGGAAAACATTCGGGCGATAGCCCAAAGAGTCGATCTTCGTAACACGTATCAGCTTGTCAATTGCCTCGTAGGTCTGCCCATCGAGCGAAACGGTCATCGTATACGTTTGGCCCGCGACGCCTGTATAACCACTGGCCGGGAGGTAGTAGCCGACTGAGTCCGGCGATCCGCCCGGGTTATGAACAAACTGCATCTGCTCGCCTGAGTCATCGCGGATGATCACTTGCGCATCGGCGACACGGTTGGTTGCCCCCGGCTCATAAAATCCCGCACTGCGTGTTACACGCACAAATTGCAGGCCCGGGATGTCCGTCACCTGTGCTTCGATCACCACGCGTTGGGGAACCTGGTTGATGTCGAGCTGAACGGTTTCTTCGCAGGAGGCCAATAGGATCGCGATGAACGGTAAGAAAAAGCTTTCACGGAAAGCACGGAAAATACATGAGCGCGTCGTCAAGTTTGCAGGAACCTCCCTCAGGGTGCCACGGAAAATGCGTGTGCGCGTCGTCAAGTTTGCAGGAACCTCCCTCAGGGTGCTTCCGTGCTTTCCGTGTTTTCCGTGAGAAATCATTTGTCAGAATTTAAAGTTATAAGTGAATGACGGGAAGATGGGAAACAGGTAGATCAGCCTTGCCTCTTTCTGCGTTCCGTCCCCTATTACATTTCCATCATCATCTTTCTGAACTCTTGTGTATAGCGAAAACGGATTGTGCCTGTTATACACGTTATAGATCGAGAACACATATTGTCCTCTCCATCGCCGTTCCGGGTGCTTCGGCTTCCTGTTCCACGTAGCTGAAAAGTCGAGCCTGTGATAGGCCGGCAGCCTGTAGCCGTTCCTTTCGGTAACGAGATCGACATTGTAGTTTCCGATCTCATACCTGCCCGACGGGAGAGTAATCGGCCGGCCGGTGCTGTATGTGAATATGGAGCCAAACTGCCATGTTTCACTCAGGTCGTACGTGAGCGCGATGTTCATCACGTTTCTCCGGTCGTGGTTGGCTGGAAACTCCTTGCCCAGGTTCACACCGGGGACCTTCCGCATTACCTTCGAAAGGGTATAGCTTACGAAGCCGGTAAGTTTTCCCTCCTTCTTCTGTGCCGAGAACTCGAGTCCCTTTGCGTAGGAATCTCCCTGCCTGAATTCAACCGAGAGGTCCGGGTTGAAGAATATCTGTGCGTTATCGGCAAAGTCGGTTACACGACGCATGTTCTTGTAGAATGTCTCCACAGAAACCTCATACTTGTTGTCTTTGAAATTCCTGAAGTAACCGATCGCGTACTGGTCGGCGAGCTGCGGTTTCAAATAATACCCGCTGGGATTCCATGTATTGAACGGCAGTGGCACTGTACCGCTCGCTATGAGGTGTGTGTTTTGCACCATCCTGTTATAGGAAGCCTTCACGGAGCTCACTGGATTGATGAGGTAGGTTGCTGAAAACCTCGGCTCGACGTTGAAGTAGGTCTTCACCGGCTCGAAGCGGTCGTAATGTTCTGTTCCGGTCTTTATGATCTGTATGTTGTCCTGTGGGTCCTGGTAGGTGGTGATATCGGCGGGACCGATATTCTGGAAGATCGACAAACGCGCCCCGTAGCTGAGGGTAACCTTGCGTCCGATCTTCTGTTTGTTGTCTACGTAGAAATTATTCTCGAATACATACTGCTTCGGCATCGAGACGGTCTGAAATATCGACCCGTCGGTGTTGGGTGCAATGATGCCTGGCTGGAATACGCGATAGCTCACATGATAACCGAAGGTGAGCTCGTTGTTGGTGTTAATAAAATAGCTGAGGTCATTGTTGAGGCTGTACTGTTGCAGGCGTGAGGTCCATGCGAAGCCCTGCACGGGATCGCTCAGCTCGAGCTTATAATCGAAATTGCTGGCGATGAAGGTTGTGTTGGAAAACAGGCGGTCGCTGAACAGGTGGTTCCACCGGAACGTGCCCGTGGTATTGCCCCAGCCAAAACCGAATGTGTCTTCGAAGCGAAACTGGTCGCGGCCGGAATAGAAGGCTGCGAAGAACCGGTTGTTGTTCTTCACCTTCCAGTTCACTTTGGCGTTGATGTCATAAAAATAAACGATGTTGTTTTGTCCCTGCAGCGCGGCGAAGATCTCCTGGTAGGACCTTCGTGCCGATACGATGTATGAAGCCTTGTCTTTCACGATGGGTCCTTCGATCATCAGCCGGCTGGCCAGGGAACCGATTCCGCCGGCTCCCGAGAATCTCTTGTTGTTCCCGTCTTTCGTCCTCACCTCGAGAATACTCGATAACCGTCCGCCGAAACGCGAAGGAATACCTCCCCGATAGAGCTCGGAATCCTTGACGACGTCGCCATTGAACACGGAGAATAAACCGAACAGGTGTGACGGATCGTAGATCGGCGCCTCATCGATCAATATCAGGTTCTGGTCTGCACTTCCCCCGCGGACGAAAAAACTGGATGTGCCCTCTCCTGCCGTAACAACGCCCGGTTGTAATTGCACGTTCTTGATGATGTCTACTTCGCCGAACATCGCCGGCAGTTTCCGGATCTGTACGATGTTGAGCTTCGTGTGACCCATCTGGATATCGGTCACATTCGCGTCCACCCGCTCGCCTGTCACCACCACTTCGTCCATGGCGATGGCCTCACTCGCCAGGTCGATGTTCTGCTCTACATTCTGTGTGAGATCGAACGACTTTACCTGTGTGCGATAGCCTACGTAGCTGTATTGCAGGTCGTATTTGCCGGGAGCAAGAGTGATCGAATAGAATCCGTATGCATTCGTTACCGTACCGGTGCCGCTGCCTACCACGAACACCGTCACGCCAATCAGCTCCTCGCCATTGGCAGAGTCTTTCACATAACCGTTAATAGTGTGCTTCTGGGCAAACCCAAACTGACATATGGCGAGAAGAATGAAGGGGTAAAAAAGTCGCATGACACTGAACACGTAAGAATGATCAATTTGTTACCTTGGTCGTGTTATTATTACGACAATCGATTGACGTCTTACCCCTACGTGGACTCGCATTTATGTTCAGGAAATTAAAGGAACTGTACAGGGAATACAAACCATATATCAAGGGCGACCTTCTGATGTACGGGTTCCTGATATTCCTTGTGTTTCTGTACGTGATGTACCGGGTGATCTTTACTTAGGCTCCGCTACAACGCGTGTCGCGTGCACCTGTATTCCCAGTATTTCCTTCACATTATCCCTGATCTTACCACATAGCTCGTCGGTCGGCAAGTCGTTCACGTCACGTCCGAACGGATCTTCGATCTCTTCTGCAATAAGCTCTACGCTAAAAATCACATAAGCAATGATCTCGACGATCGGGATGGTCATATATCCCGACAGAGTAACGAACGCGAAGGGTAATGTTACTATATAGATAAAGATAAATTTCTTGATGTACATGGAGTACGAATACGGGATCGGCGTGCTTCTGATCCTTTCACAGGCACCCATGAAATCGATAAGGTCCTTCATTTCCTTGTCCACATTGATGTATTGATCGCCGGTGATCTTCCCTTTCCGGTACAATTCGTTCACCCGGCGATACATCAGCGAGGAAATAATATTCGGCCGGTGTTTGGACGCTTCAACTTCCCTGGCCACCGCATCGTCCGGAAAGTCGAGCTCCTGCATGTGCACGCCGTTCCGAAGCGTTTCCTTGGTGGCGATCACGAAATTCGGGATCATCAGTGAAAACCATTTGCGCTCCTCAAAATCATCTAACATATAGGCGTTCAGCTTAAGGGCCATATTCCGGGTGCTGTTCACCAGCGCCCCCCACAGTCTCCGTCCCTCCCACCAGCGGTCGTACGCCGAATTCGTCCTGAATACGAGGAACAGACCCAAAACTATCCCAAGCAGTGAGTGCATGGCGATAGTGGGCTTGAACTCCGCCTCGTGCAGCTCAAAAACCGTGATCATCAGATAACAGCAAAGGAGTGTGAAAACCCCCAGGATCAGGAGTACCGGCGTAAGCGTCCGCATGACCTGCTTGCTGTACGCGTGTGTGAGAAGATATAACCAGTTTTTGGGGTTGTAATTGATCATATAAAAGGCTTTCCGCGGCCCTAATTAACCCATTAAAAAAATATTTCCAAAAGCCAACTTGTCGAATGGCTTTTCGTTACTATATTCAAAGTAATATCATTTTAATATCACTCCTATGAACACCGAAAAATCATCCAAGCCTGTTTCCGGGTACATCATGCTGGTCGTGGTCGTCCTGTTGGTAATTGTCGGCATTGTCACACTGTCGGCACGTCAGCCGGCCGGTGGAATCGTGCTATTTATAACACTGATTATCTGCGGCGGGTTTTTCTTCATCAACCCTAACTCATCCGTAGTATTGACATTGTTCGGCGACTACAAGGGAACAGTGAAGGACAATGGATTTTACTGGGTGAATCCTTTCTTTATGAAGAAGAAGATATCGCTGCGTGCCCGCAACTTTGACAGTGATAAGATCAAGGTGAACGACAAAGTGGGTAACCCGATCCAGATCGGTGTGATCCTGGTATGGCAGGTGCGCGACACTTTCAAGGCGGCATTCGATGTGGATAACTACGAAACTTTCGTTCGCGTTCAGAGCGACTCGGCCGTAAGGACTCTCGCAGGACAGTATCCCTACGATAACTTCGACACCGACGTAGAAATTACACTCCGCTCCGGCCAGGACGAAGTGAACCATGCGCTCGAAGAAAACCTCAAGAACCGTCTCGATATGGCTGGCATACACGTCATCGAAGCACGCATAGGTTACCTGGCGTACGCTCCGGAGATCGCCGGCGCAATGCTCCGAAGACAGCAGGCTACTGCCGTGGTTGCGGCCCGGTTTAAGATCGTCGAAGGTGCGGTAAGCATGGTGCAGATGGCGCTGGAACATCTTGCGAAGCAAAACATCGTCGAGCTGGATGAAGAGCGAAAGGCAGCAATGGTAAGCAACCTGATGGTCGTTCTCTGCGGAGACAAAGACGTAAGTCCTGTTGTCAACGCTGGTACATTACATCAATAAGATCATGAGACCGCTCTTCGAAGAAAAACAACGTTTCAGTCAATGGTGGCTTTGGGCCATCATTGTCTCTGCGTCCGCTGTAGTACTAGGTATCTTCGGCAACGCCTTGTACTTGCAGCTCGTATTGGGTCAGCAATGGGGCGACAAGCCGATAAGCAATGAAACGCTGATCATGCTCTCCCTCGTTAACGCCACCGCGGTGATCGTCATGCTGCTGGTGTTCTTTAATGCGATGCTGGAAGTAGTTGTCGACAAGTCCGGTGTTTCGTGGCGGTACTTTCCACTGTTCCGACGGTGGAGACGCATCGAGCGCGAAAACATCCTGGGCTTCGAGGCCCGCAAGTACTATATGAAGGGCTACGGATTTCATCGCGATCTTCGTGGAAACAAGAGGATCACGGTGAAAGGCCACGATGGAGTCGAGATCACGCTGACCAACGGCTCGAAGCTTCTGCTGGGAACACAGCAGCCAGGTGAATTTTTGTCAGCAATCGAAAAAATGAAGACCAGAAGCGAGGACTGACATGGCTCAGAAAAAGCCTTTTGTATTACGAGTGGACCCGGAATTGCTGAAAGCCGTGGAAAAATGGGCCGGGGATGAATTCCGGAGCACCAACGGGCAGCTGGAGTGGCTCATCGCCAAAGCTCTCAAAGAAGCGGGCCGCATCAAACAGAAGTAACGGGCGATGCTTTGCATTCAGTGCGGTATTGGTTTATTTCGTGTTTCTCACGGAATGCACGGAAAACACGGAAAAATGCAGAAGCCTTTATTACATGCGCAGGAACTTTGCACGAGCGCGATCAAATACT
>WUUC01138713.1_pt1 | contig 11909 bp, 6 predicted proteins | sample 6278441 | NCBI WGS metagenome assembly WUUC01 (sample SAMN13675441, study PRJNA597444) | soil metagenome | isolation source: soil | place: USA: Washington | collected 2017-10 | reverse complement strand
TCGATTAGGACTCTAAGGAGTCATAAGCCTGTTATCCCCGGCGTACCTTTTATCCGTTGAGCGATAATCTTTCCACACAGAATTATCGGATCACTGTGACCAACTTTCGTTCTTGTTATATTTGTTAATATAACAATCAAGCAAATTTATACCACTGAATATTTCAAGTAACTATCTTCTATTACTGAAATTTACCTTTGTACACCACCGTTACTTTTTAGGTGGTTTCCGCCCCAGAAAAACTACCAATCATAAAATATTATTTATTAAAGAGTACTAACTCTAAAAAAAGTAATATTTCAAGAATAATTAATTTATTTTAACAAAATAAAATTTATACCTATCCTACATTTTTTATAAAATTAGAAACTATTTATGATTATAGTAAAGGTGCACGGGGTCTTTCCGTCTAGCTGCAAATACTCTGCATTTTCACAGAAAATACAATTTCACTGAGATAACATTGGAGACAGTAGAAAAGTCGTTACACCATTCATGCGGGACAGCAATTAACTGCCAAGGAATTTCGCTACCTTTGGACCCTCAAGATAGGGCCGTCGTTTACCGGCTCTTATAAAAAAAGCTTTTTTTTAAAAAACATTTTTCTTTCAAATAACCAGCACCGGACAGGTGTCAGACGCAATACATCATATATATTAATTTAGCAGCGTCCTGTGTTTTTGTTAAACAGTCGCTTTTCTCTGCTCTGTTCCATTATTTATTTAAATAAATAAATAATACTCCTTCTTCCGAAGTTACGGAGTCATTTTGCCGAGTTCCTTCAATGTTATTATCTCAATCGCCTTAGTATACTCTACTTATCTACGTGTGTCCGCTTCGGGTACGGTCTAAAATACAAAACACCAATATATTATAAAAGTTTTTCCTGAATGTAGTCAAATATTTATGTTATAATTAAATATTACTATATACATTGTTACTTTTATTAGAATATTATCATATTTTCATCAAAAAATATTTTTTATTTATTTTCTTAGAAACCGTTTAATTCAGTTAAGATAATCTGAAAAAGATGAAACCCTTAGATTTTCGGCGATAATGTTTCTCACATTATTTAAGTTACTCATGTCAACATAGTTTCTTCTGATATCTTCAATAAACATAAATTGTTTATCTTTAATAATTTACAGAATATTCTGCTACTTAATTATTGTAACTTCAGCAATATATTTAGACTCTATACATTTACAGAGTGATTATGTTACGATTCAGTGAGCATTTACGCTTTCTTTAAATGATGACTGCTTCCAAGCCTACATCCTGAATGATTTTACACATATTAACTCCTCATTCACTAAACATATATTATGAGACCTTAGTTTACAATTTGGGCTGTTTCCCTCTCGAATATAAATCTTGTCACTTATATTCTGACTATTTATTAAATTCATTATATATTAGTATTAAAAGTTTTATTGTAGTCAGTAAGATATGGTGGTCCCCATCATACAATGAGTGCTCTACCCTAATACGACTTAATAAATGCTCTACCTCAATAGATTTCGCAGAAAACCAGCTATTCTAAGTTTGATTGGCCTTTCACCCCTATTCACAATTCATCCCAGTATTTTGCAACATACACGAGTTCGATCCTCCAATAATTTTATTCAAACTATCTTCAATCTGATCATGAATAGATCACTTAGCTTCGGGTTATATAAAAATAACTTTTGTTATCTTGTTTTTACTTTGCCTACTTCTAATAAATTAAGCTTGCTATTTTTATATAGTCGTTGACCCATTATGCAAAAGGTATAATGTTACTTATATTTAATAATATTAAATAATAAGCTTCATATGCTAATAAGTAATAAACTTCAGGTTCTTCTTTCCTCTTTTCAAAGATACTTTCCACCTTTCCTTCACAGTACTAGTTCTCTATCGGTCATTTAGTTTTATGTAGACATATAAAGTGGTATTCATTATTCAAATAATATATGAATTATCATTTTACTTTTTTTATATGGATTTTATTTAATACTGGACTATCACCTGTTACAGCTATAAGTTTTCACTTATATTTTTAATAAAATTTCCATATATGTCTTTACTATTTTCGCTCACCACTACTCACAGTATCTCTGTTGATTTCTTTTTTACTAAATAATAAGATGTTTCAATTTTTTAGTAAAAATAAAATATTATAAAATTATAATATATTTATATAATTTTAAGTATGCTAATTTTATTGATTAAATGCCGTTATCTAAATTAGCTTATCGTTAAAAAACGTTATTTACTAAATGCCAAGGCATCCATTTATTACTCACCAATTTTTCGTTTTAAAAACCACTATTTATTTTTGTAATAAAAAGGTTGGAGACTGGACTTGAACCAATATTTTCAGATCATGAGTCTGACGATTTAACACAATTTTAATCTACCCCAACATTGACATTATTCCAGGCGCAAGTTCCCTTACGCCTACCATGTTACGACTTCATCTCAATCATCAATCACCCTTTGATTATATTGATTCTCTTTTTCATATTTTATTATTTTTATAATAAAATATTATAAAAAATTTAAATATAACCTACAGAACAACTAACTTTCGTGACGTGACGGGCGGTGTGTACAAGGTTAGGTTACAGATTCACCGTGGCGTTCTTATCCACGATTACTAGCGATTCCGACTTCATGTTCTCGAGTTTCAGAGAACAATCCGAACTAAGATAGGTTTTACAGATTTGCTCAGATTCACATCTTTGCTTCTTTTTGTCCCTATCATTGTAGCACATGTGTGGCCCAATCCATAAGAGCCATGATGACTTGACGTCGTCCCTACTTTCATCCCACATTACGTAGGCAATATTTTTAGTTTCTCTTTAATTTTATTAATTAAAACAACTAAAAAAAGGGGTTGTGGCCGTTGAAAGAAATTAATCTAACACTTCACAGCACGGCCTTACGACAGCCATGCAGCATCTGTTTTAAGAAATTACAATTATATATTTATATAAAGTTAAATATATTCTCAAATGTACATAATCTTTTTTTTAAAAAAGATTATCAGATAGAATCATTTTATAAATTAATATCCTAATCGGAATATAAACATAGCATATTTCTGACTATCTTTTTCTTAATATAGCAAGGATTGGTAAGATTCTACGCGTTTTATCAAATTAAACCACATGCTCCACCGCTTGCAACTAACCTCCGTCAATTTCTTAAGGTTTCAATCTTGCGATCGTACTTCCCAGGCGGAGTATTTAACGCGTAAGCTGTAACATTAAATTTATATAATTTAACATTTAATACTCATCGTTGATAGCATGGACTACTAGGGTCTCTAATCCTATTTGATACCCATGCTTTCGTGTCTCAGCGTCAGAAATAAATAGATAGTTGCTTTCGCCTTTGGGGTTCCCTTTAGTGTATACGCATTTCAACTCTGATGCTAAAAGTTCCACCATCTTTTTTATTACTCTAGTATAATAGTATTAGAAATTATAAATTGATTTGCATAGTTTTTCATTTCTAACTTGTTATACCGCCTACACACCCTTTACGCCCAATCAAGAGGAATAACACTAGCGCTACCCGTATTACCGCGGCGGCTGGCACGAGAATTTGCCAGCGCTACTCTTTAGTTTAAGTCATTATCTTAGCTAAAGGAAGAGCTTTACGATCAAAATATCTTCGTTCACTCTATTGATATTGCTGGGTCAAGCTTTCGCTCATTGCCCAAGATTCCCCACTGCTGCCTCCAAACGGAGCTAGAGCCTTGTCTCAGTCTCTATGTGGCTGTACATCCTCTCAGAACAGCTAAGCATGTCTGGCTTGGTGAGCTTTTACCTCACCAACAACCTAAAACTATAGATGCGTATCTAAAAGCGACTATTTAAGCCTTTTTTTTATATTAAATATAAAAATTATTTAGTATTTATGCATTGCAATCATCCTAAACTTTTAGGTAACTTTCAATCCACATTTTACACCCGTTCGCTACGTAAACCTTCAGTTATTCTTATTAAAGAAATGAAATATATTAAAAAGATACGTACAACTTGCATGTGTTAAGCATATCAGTAGCATTCACTCCGAGCCAGAATAAAACCCTACTCTACATGAAAATGTTTTTTTAGAAAAACATTTTCTATCACATAAAATCTTTATTTTTTACTTACTTGATAGAATATTATTTACATAATTTTATTAATTATACTATAATTTATCTATATCATACTATATACACATATGACTCTTACGAGATTTGAACTCGTGTATCCACCGTGAAAGGGTGTTGTCCTAGACCACTAGACGAAAGAGCCATATAAAAATTACTATTTTTTTAATTATTATGAATATTGTACTTTCATCATATTAAAATATTTATCATTTTTATCAGCTAATAATCTTGGTAAAATATTTCTGTAAAAAAATGATTTAAAAGCTAAATTCCATTTTTTTAAATCCTCTTTAAAAAAGTCGATTCCTTCACTTCTAAAGAAAGCTTCTAACTCATTAGTATACATTAAATAATGTGCATATGAAGCTTTAATATATTTAGAAGCTATTAATTTATTAAATTTTAATGAAAAAAATAATTTTAAATATTTTGTATCAATTAAATCTACAAAACCATTTACAAGAGAGAAAAACATAATTACTTGATCATATAATCTGTATGAATGGTAAACTCCTTGTTTAAATAAGTCAATTATTTTTTCTCCTCTACTAATATACTGTTTTACTGATTCATCTACACTACCACCTAATTTCTGTACACCAGAATAAGTATTATATAAAGCATAATCAGATTTTAACTGTTTAGATAAATTATTCATTGCTGGATATTGTGCTGAAGAACCAACTCTACTTACTGATAATCCAATAGATACTGCAGGACGTATACCTTTATTAATTAACTCTAATGATAAAAATACTTGTCCATCTGTAATAGAAATTACATTTGTTGGAATATAAGAAGATATATCACCTGCTTTTGTTTCTATTACTGGTAATGCTGTAACTGAACCACCACCTTTATTTTTATTTAATTGACTTGCTCTTTCTAATAATTTAGAATGTACATAAAATACATCACCTGGGAAAGCTTCTCTACCTGGTGGTCTTCTTAAGATTAATGACATTTGTCTATATGCTACTGCATGTTGTGATAAATCATCAAATACTACAAGTGAATCATGTCCTTGTGATTGAAACCATTCTGAAATGGATACTCCAGAATATGGTGCAAGATATTGTAATGCAGCTGGTTGATCTGCTGAAGTAAATACTACTGTTGTATAATTTAAAGCATTTGATACTTTTAATAAGTTTTTTAATCTAGCTGCTTCTGATTTTCTTGCTCCTACCCATACATAAACACAAGGCATTAATGTTAAGTGTGTTAATGTTTTTAATAATCCTTCTATCTCTCTCCAAAGTAAATGAATTTCATTATTCCAATATTTTTGATGTATAATAGCTGTAACACATAATGTTGTTTTACCTGTATTATTATCACCAATTACTAATTCTCTTTGACCACATCCAATAGGTATAAAAAAGTCTATAACATTTATACCTGTCATAAATGGTTTTCTTACTGGCTCTCTTTCTATAATTCCTGGTGAATTTCTTTCTATTTCAAATTTCTCTGTTACTATTGCTTCATTATAAAGAAATTCATGTCTATCAAATTCTCTTTCATTTAAACATTCTCCAATTGGATCCATTACTCTACCAAGTACACTTCTTCCAACAGAAATTTCTACTGTTTTATATGTTCTGAAAATTAAATCATTAATTTCTAATTCAGACTGATCTCCTTTTAATAATGCGATTTTAACTTCTTTTTTCTCTAAATTTAATATCTGACCTGATAATCCTGAATTTTTATTTTTAAAATTTACAACTTCTCCAACGTATGCAGCATCTAATCCTTCTGCAATTACGAAATAATCAAATATTTTTTTTACTTTACCTATTGTATCTGTACTAATTAAATTTTTATTCATATCGTGATGAAATAATTTTTTGATACTTTTATTAGGTTAAAGTTTAATTAAATCAATTTATAATTTTTATTTTTAAATATATTGATATTTTTATATACTATCTTTCTCATACTATATACTCTTTAATATCTTTCTCTACATTTCTTTATTTATATATATTATAGCTATTTTTCATATACTTAATTAATCCTCTGAATCAGCTAATACATAATTATAATTTTCAAGTATTAATTTAGAAGGATTAAAATTTAATGACGCTAATAAAAAATCTAAAAATTCGAAATATGACACTGTTTCCACACATATTGGCATAAATCCATGATTAACCCCACACAATTCAGAACATTGTCCATAATATATTCCATTAAAATTTGCATAAAATACATATTCTGCTATTCTACCTGGAATTGCATCTACCTTAATTCCTAATTGTGGTAATGCCCAAGAATGTATAACATCTTCTGATGTAATAGACAAATTTATATATGCATTTGATGGTAAGATTAATCTTTTATCTACTGCCAATAATCTAGCATCTACTGCGTTCATGTCTATTAAACTATCAAATGCTAATTTATTATGTATAAATGTATCTCCTAATAATTTTAAATTATTATCATTACAAATATTTATTCCATACTCATAACTCCAATACCATTGATGACCTATTATAGTTACATCAAATAGTGTTTCTATTGCTGAAACACTATATTCTGTATTATAAACATATCCTACTGCTGGAACTATTAAATAACCAATTATTAATGTTGGAAATAATACAAATATAATATCTAATGTTGATTCTGTCTCTTTATTAAAATAAATTGAAAATTTATTATTTTCGTGATTAAAATTTTCAATTATAAATAATATTATTGCTATAACTATATACATTATCAATAATAATATTATTACTGTTTCTTTGTATAACATTGCAATATTGAACATTGTATCATTACCTATTTCTCCAAAAAAAAAATATTGATAAAAATTTAAATTAATCATATTATTTTTAATATTTGTTACATGTTATCAATTTTATACATTGAAAATTGGATTCATACCAATATCTTTAGAACATATTTCATTTCTAACGATTTTTTCATTAATCTATTTCTAATGTTCTTATTTATATTATATATTTATATTTTCTAAGGTCAGTATGTTATTAGATTTATTTTAATATACATTTTCATTTATTATATTATCCGATGGATGGGACTTGAACCCACGACTTACTGCGTGACAAACAATCACTCTAACCAACTGAGTTACCACCGTATTATTATGTCTTTGACATGCGAAGAAAGTTTTTTCTTCGCATGTCAAAGACATGCTCTTGTCTTTTTTAAAAAAAACAAAAAAATATTAATTATACAATAATTATATTAAATGGATATATATAAAATAATACAAAATAAATAAAATAATAATAGAACAACTTAAAAATATAAAAATTATTTTTTTATAAAAATCACATATCAAATAATGAAATTTTGTAATTTTATATAATATAAATCATCATAAGAATTTTTAAATATTTTAAAAATAATATTAATTTTTTTCTAATTTATTTAATATATTAATATTATTAATCATTAAAAATAAATATTGTAAAAAATGTAATCAAGATCTTCTTGGTAGGATTTGAACCCACGGCCCTTCCGTTATGAGCGGAGTGCTCTACCACTGAGCTACAAGAAGATTATCAAAATTATTTTTATATTTTCATTCTTCTAGTTTTACAACCATTATATGAAATTTTATGTAAATTATTAATTGATTTAATATAAATTATCTTATTTAAATAATGCTGACGTAATTTATATAAAATATATAATTTTCTTGTTATTTTTTTACGTAATTTCGGATATAAAAATTTTCTTTTTTTTAAAAATTTTTTTCTTCTATATCTAAAAAATTTTTTTTGTTTTTTTCTCGCTCTTAATATAAAACCATACCAACGATATTTTAATTGTTTAGTTAATGGTCGAAAATGATTGGCTACAACATTAAAAAACAAAGAAATTTTCCTGATTCTATATTTTTTTACCAATTTATTAAAAAAATGATTTGCAAATTTTTCACTAAAAAAATAAATATTACGTATCATACGTTTTTCTTTTTTTTTTATTCGTGTGTTTCCAATTTTTAATTCACCGATTGATTTATTATATATTAATTTATTTTTTAATAATACTGTAACAAAAGTATTTTTCCCAGTACTTCTAAAAAAAATAGATGCATGATTTTGTAAATTATTAACTTTACTTTTTTTATTAATTTTATATAAATAATTATATTGTTTTTTTGTTTTTTTTAATTGTATAGTTGATATATAATTAAGAACTTGATTTTTTATTGAAGAATATATTAAACTATTATTCATATATTATAAAAATTTAAATAATGTATTCAATTTATATCAAAAATTTAATTTTGATTTTAATTTTTTAGCAGTTACTGCATTTGTTTTTACTCTTTGACCCCTAACTGGCATTCCTGTTTTTAGTCTTTTACCTTTTATTGAATTAATTAAAATATAATTTTTAATATTATTTTTCATATCATCTAAATAATAATTATCTAGATATTTTTTTTTTTCGATAAAAAAATCTTTATATCTTAATAAAACATGACTATTTTTTTTCTCTAAAAAACCAAATTTATTTTTTTTATGATATCCTGAATAGGAAGAAATTATCATACTTATATTTTTACCAATCCCATAACGTTGTTTAAAAAATTGAAAAATATTTAAATTGCCAAGATCTGAAATTTTTTTTGTTTTGTCTATTCTGAAGGGTAATATTGAATCTACCATTTGTTATAAAAAATATAATATTATATAATTATTAATTATAATATACATAAAAATACAATTATATACAGCTAAAGGGACTTGAACCCTCAACCAAACTAATGGATTGGAATCTAAAACCAACATGTTTACCATTTCATCATAGCTGTACATAACTATAAAATATTAAATATTTATGAATATTATCTATCTAGCTAGAGGGAGTTGAACCCTCACCCTGCAAAGGATCAGTGCCTTAAACTGACATGTCTACCAATTTCATCATAGCTATAATTAGGTGATAGAAGAGACTCGAACTCTCAACTAATGGTACCACAAACCACTACTCTACCATTGAGTTACTACCAAATATAAAAAATATTAAATTGATAAGAAAAGGATTTGAACCTATGAACCGTATAACGGAGCAGATTTACAGTCTGCCGCTTTTGACCACTCAGCCACCTTATCAACTCTAATATTGAGTGAGGCAGGATTTGAACCTACACCATTCTGTTCCCAAAACAGAAAGTCTACCAATTAACATACTCACTTAACAACAAGACCAAGATAGGATTTGAACCTACGACCCATTGATTAACAGTCAACTGCTCTACCACTGAGCTACTTAGTACTTAATTAAATTAATTAATTAATTTTAATAATATTATTAATACATTTTAGTAAATTTTTTTTTCTTTGTTTGATATTTAGTTATTTTTAATAATTCTGTAGTTGTATAATCAACTGTATGTGTAATAATTCTGTGAAAATCATCTAACATAAAAGAATTATTAATTTTTGTTAATTTATCTAAATTTACTTTATTTAAATCATATAAATATTCATTTTTATTTTGTAGTGTAAAAAGTATTTTATTTTTTATAATAAAATTAAAATCTTTTCTAGTTAATTTAATTAAATTATTAAATAATAATAATTTTTTATAAAAAAAATCATTTATATTTTCTTGGAAAAAATATGTTTTTAAATTAAAAAAACTATTATTTTTATTAGATAAAATAATTAAATTATGATTAAATTTTTTCAACAATCTATATTTATATCTACTTAATAACACAATATCAATATTTACATTTTCTATTATTTCTTTATTTACTATTAAATTATTATTAGTATATTTTTTTACATTATAAATTTGAATAAATAATGTTCTATTTAAAAATAAAGATTCATATTTTAATAATAAATCATCAATTATTTTCTTCTTGTCTTCATTTGTGTTGTTAATAGTACTAATTAATTGATTTTTTATACTTGCTATATTAATTTTTGTTGGTAAAATTGAAGAAGAAATAAGTTTATTATTATTATTTAATGTAATAAAAAAAAGATTTTTTATTTGTTCTTTGAAATTGCTATTTATACAAGAACGAATTATATTAAAATATTTTTTAAATATTACATTAAGATTTAAATTTAAATATAATTGATTAAATAAATTTGAAAAATTAAAATTATTAAATATTATATTAATATTTTTTTGATCAAAATTTGTATCAAAATTTTTTATTCTATATAAATTATTAATTTTAAAAAAATAACTATTAAAAAAATATTTAATATTATTAGAAGTTAACTCTTCAATAACATTCATTTTCTTTTTTAAATCATATAAATATATATCTTCACCAATAAATAAATTTAAAACAGATTTAAATTTATTACCTTTTAGTTTGAATTTTTTTATAGATTTTAAATTATTATTAATCAAAATGTGATAGATATTTTTTAACATTTTATATATTTCTATTTCCTTTTCATTAACATTTTCTAATATAATAGTAAAATATATATATTTCACATAAGAATTACCAAATAATTCAATTATTTTTTCTGAAGAATCTAAAAAAAAATTTTTTTTTCCTCGCTTCATAAATAGATTAAAAATATTATATATAGAATATATATTTAAAAAATCTTTATTTTTAAACATATGTAAATCCACATTACTTTCAAATAAATTATATTTATTTAATAATGAATATTCGTTATTATAGTTAACACCAATACCTTTCAAAAATTGATAATTATCATTTATATTAAAAATAATTCCTCTATTTTTAAATATACCATAGATACTATTTTGTTCAATATTATTTAAAATAATAAATAACGAATTTATAGAAATGTTCTCTAAATTATTATTTTTTAATTTTTTTAATAATTTATAATAACTAAACCCATAATTTTGTTTGATACAAAAATTTAATACTTCTTTTATACTACATGCTAAGTCACGTTTAATTGATAATGGTTTTCTTTCTTTTACATGTATTTCTTCACTTGGTAGCAAATATTTAAAATTAAATATTTTAGAACGATTAAAACACTTTAATAAATATTTTTGTAATATTTGTCTACTTAAATTTAAATTAATTCCGTTGAATATATATGTTCTTATCATTTTAGAAATTAATATTTTCAATTTTAATCTATGTGATTCTTTTTTTAATAATTTAAATATTAAATGGTAAAAAAAAGAATTAAATGTTTCTAGTTTAGAATATATTAATTTATTAATAAAGATTACTATTTTTTTTAAATATAAATATTTATGATAAAGATTATTGTTTAATAAATTTCTCTTAATTTTTTTTATTTCTAGAGATAATTCATTTCTTATTTTTTTTTTTACATAAAATTCTTTATTATTTAAAAAAATCATTAATATAAAATCATCATAAATAATATTTGCTTTATCTAATTTCTCTTTTAAAATAAGAATTTCTTTTTTATTTTTATTTTCAATAAAATTTTTAATAATAAAAAATAATTTTTTTTTTATTAAGTTAATTTGTAAAATAATGTTATTATATAATTTTTTATAATTTCGAGATTGTGAAATTACAATATATACTAACTCTGACAATAATATAAATTTAACTACTTTAGTGTTTTTTTTATATGTTATTAAATTTATATTAGTTGGTAAGTTAATCAATAATGAAGAACTGTTAGTTATTCCATTAATTAATTGATTCATGTGTAATAAATAAATATTTTATAGATTATATTATATATAATTTACCTACTGCAGGACTCGAACCAGCACGACTAAAAAGTCAAGAGATTTTAAGTCTCTCGTGTCTACCATT
>WUUC01063117.1_pt1 | contig 11913 bp, 10 predicted proteins | sample 6278441 | NCBI WGS metagenome assembly WUUC01 (sample SAMN13675441, study PRJNA597444) | soil metagenome | isolation source: soil | place: USA: Washington | collected 2017-10 | reverse complement strand
GGCGCGAGCTCAACGTGACGCCGTACGACAAGGACGACGTGCACCCGTACAGCCGCGCGCGCGGCATCCTATTGAACGGCATCGAGGTCGAGGCCGTGATGTTTTCACACCAGATGGCGCGCAATACGCTCGATTCGGAGGTGAAGCGCCAGCTTGCGTTGTTGCGCCGCGTCGAGGCACAGCAACAGAAGGCGATCAACTGGCTGATTCCGGGCGACGAAAGCACCATCGAGGTCACGCTCGGCTACGAGCAGGTCGCCGTCGATTTGACGGCTTGGTTGGCGCAGCACGAGGCCGACCCATACTTGAAGCAAGTTTACGATTTCGCGTTGCTCGAGGATTTCGACCACCTGTATCGGTACGCGAACCTGTACGAGCTGCTCGAAGGCAAAAAAGCCGACGAAATTTGCGGCGAGCTCACGGAGATAACCCCTGGCCGGCCGACGATCTTCGAGCATCGCGATCCTCGCGACGAAATCCGCAGGCCGATGACGGCGCAGGCGGCCGACCCGCAGTCCGTGCTGAACGCGCTCACGATCGTAGCGGCCGAGCAGCAGACGATGAATTTCTACATGACGATCGGCAACCGCTACCAGGAGCCGCTCGCGCGCGCGACGTACGCCGAGATCGGGCTGATCGAAGAACAGCACGTGAGCCATTACGAGTCGATTCTCGATCCGGCAGCGAGCTGGTTCGAAAACCTCGTTCTCCATCAATGGCATGAGTGCTGGATGTATTGGTCCGTGTCGCAAGACGAGACGGACCCGCGAGTCCGACGCCTGTACGAGCAGCACCTCGGCATGGAGATCGAGCAACTGAGGCTCGCTTGCGAGCTCATGCGGAAGGTCGAACGACGCGATCCCGAGTCGATCCTGCCCGTCAGCGGCTTCACGGAGCCGCTGCGCTTCCAACCGAACAAAGCGTATGTCCGCGCCATCCTTGCCTCGCAAATCGATCTGACGGCGAAAGCCTCCGACTTCGTACCGGTCGCGACGCTGCCCGACGATGACCGCTATTTCGACTACCAGCGCCGCGTCAACGGCGACTGGAGCCCGACGGAGGAAGTGATCCGCGCCAACAAGCAAAAGAACCAACGCGATTACCGTCTCGAGACGGAGGGCCCGCATCCCGTCGAAGGGCTGCGCAGCGACGACGAGCGCAACGGTGCGAGCACCGAGTATGCGCTGCGCCAGCAGGCGGCGGCCTGATGAGGAGGAAGCCATGAGGATCTTGATCGCAGACTTGGACGCCAGCGAGCCGGTCCGGCTCGTCGGGGCGCTCGCGGCCGGCAAGAAAGTGGCTCCGGATGTCACGGGGCTGCTAGCGGACGATCACCGCACCGTGCTCGGCTGGTTTCGCTGGTACGAGCAAACGTCCGACCCCCGCGTTCGCCGCCGGTTGAGCGACCGCATCTGCGTCGCGCTGAAGGCGCACATGGCGGGTGAGGAACAGCACCTGTATCCGGCGTTGAATCGCGACGTCGCCGAACGAGCGTTTGGCGAGCATGCGGCGGCCAAGACGGTCATGAAGCGGATCGAAGCGGGAACCGACGAGGCCGCCCTCGATGGGCTCATGGACAAGCTCCAGCGCGAGATCGTGGCTCACGTAGCGGAGGAAGAAACGGAGCTCTTCGCCGCCGCGCGCCAGGCCGGCATCGACCTTTATGCGCTCGGCAGGGCGGTCGCGGCGGAGCGTGCCGACACGTTATTGCAGCTGCGGTCGCGGAAAGGCGCGCCGGTCACTTTAGAACAGGAGGTTCCGACCATGCAGGTCTCGCAAAAGCAGGCACGCGAATACTTCATCATTGGGCTCAAGAATGCTCACGCGACGACACGCCAAGGCCGCGTGCTCGTCAACACGCAACTCGAGCGGCTCGAAAATTACCCGCAAATGAAGCAGAAGCTCGCCGAGCACCTCGACGAAAAGGATGCGCAGCTCGAACGGCTCGAGAAGCTGCTGGAGGCATGCGGCGAGTCGCCGTCTGCAGTGAAGGACACCGCCATGGCGATGGCAGCCGGAGTCGCCGGAGTCGCGAGCGCGGCAACGAGCGACGAGGTCGTCAAGAACTCGTTCGCGACGCTCGCGCAAGCGAAGTATGAGGCCGCCGCATTCGAGACATTGATCGTGTTCGCGGAGGCGGCCGGCGAGGCCGCAGCATTACGCCCTTTGCAGCTGTGCTTGAGCGAATCCCGCGGGCTCGCGGCGTTCGTCGAGGAGAACCTGCGTCCGACGGCAGTGCGCTTTCTCGCTCTGCGCAGCGAGGGGCGGCAGGCCAAACGTTAGCTGGCGCGCGTTTCAGCGCGCCGGCGCTAGCGTCGCCGGTATCTCCGCGGAAACGTCGGAGAGCCGCTCGAAATCGAGCACGTCGTGCGAGCAAAAGACGTCCACTTCGGCGGAGTGGCGACGCACGAGCTCGCGCAGCCGCTGCTGGTTCGCCAGGCGCTGCGCGCGGTCTTTTTCCATCATCCATTGATAGAGCTTGAGGCCCGGCGTGCACCGCGGGTTCGCGAGGTCCATTTCGGCGTGAAAGAAATACGCGTCGCCGGCGTCGAGCAACCACCGTCGTTCGAGCCGCACGGCCACGCCGGCGTGCCCCAAGGTGTGCCCGACGAGCGGCACCAACAGGATGTCGAGCCCCGCTATCGGTTGTAAGCACGAGAGCCCGAACCACCCTTCCCCGCTGCGCGGATCGTGCGCCCGCCAGTTCTGCTGGAACGACCATTGCTGGGGCCGGTATCGCTGGCGATCGAGCCACGTCGTGCGCGCGATTGCCGCATCCCGCTCGGTGGCCAGCAAATGAACGGTTGCGGCGGGAAAGTCGTCGAGCCCGCCCGCATGGTCGAAGTCGAGGTGCGTGAGCACGATATGCCGTACGTCGCGCGGATCGAGACCGAGCCGCGCGATCTGCCGCACGGCCGTGAGCTCCTCACGAAAGGCGGGGCTCACGAGGGTCAGGAAAAAGCGGCTCAACCGCCGATGCGGGCCACGGACATCCCGTAACCCAAAGCCCGTGTCGACGAGCACGAGTCCGGCCGCGCTCTCGACCAACAAGCAATGGCAGCTCAATTCGCCGCGCCGCAGTAGGCCCTGCGTACGCCCGTCCATCAGCCGGCCGCCGAGCGGACAGGTGGAGATGCAGTTCAAGTGATGGATACGCATGGACGGCGCGGCCGTGCATGCTTCGTGCCGCAAGCGCGCATCGCGGGGAGCGCTCGGAACCCAGCGTGGCGCGACACTTGCAGCGGCTCGTCATGAACGTAAGGGATAGCTTGCAACGCTTGAGCTCCGAACCAGAATTTGAGGACCGCCCGGCTGCGGCGCGCGACCAGCTGGATCGCCTCGCCTGGTGGCTCGACAGCGCTATCGCGGTGCCCGGCACGCGGCTGCGCGTCGGCCTCGACGCCCTCATCGGGCTGATCCCGGGCGTCGGCGACCTCACCGGGATGCTGATGTCGAGCTACATCATCGCCGTGGCGGCCCGCCGCGGCGCACCGCCGGCCGCTTTGGCGCGCATGGCCATCAACGTCGCTCTCGAGACGCTCATCGGCGCGGTGCCGATCCTTGGCGATGTTTTCGACGCGCTTTGGCGTGCCAACGAACGCAACGTACGGCTGCTGCGCCAACATGGAGTAGCTCCGCAAGCAGTGCGCCGACAAAGCCGGTTCGTCGTCGCGGCCTGGCTCGCGGGTTCGCTCGTGGTCGTCGCCGGCGTCGCGATCGTCGCCTTTGTAGTGCTGCGTTGGCTGATCAGGGAGATCGGCACAACCTTTTGATGCAGTAGCAGTAGAGCGCATGCACTTGCGCCGAGAACAACCGCCATGACGCTATTCAGCTATCACGTCTCTCAAGAGCAATTCTCGCCTCGGGCCCTGCTCGAGCTCGTTGGTCGAGCCGAAGCGGCCGGCTTCGATGGCGCGTTCTCTTCCGATCACCTGCAGCCATGGGCTCGCGCGCAGGGGCATTCGGGATTCGTTTGGTCATGGCTCGGCGCCGCGCTGCAACGAACCCGCAAGCTGACGTTCGCTACCATCACGGTTCCCGGCGGCTGGCGGTACCAGCCCGTCGTGCTGGCACAGGCCATCGCGACGCTTGGCGAGATGTTCCCCGGGCGCCTCCCGTGGATTGCCGTGGGTAGCGGCGAGGCCATGAACGAATGCGCCACGGGAGCGCCTTGGCCGGCCAAAGACGAGCGGGACGCGCGGTTGCGCGAAGGTGCCGCCATCGTGCGCGCGCTCCTCGGCGGAGAGACGGTAACCCACCGCGGTCTCGTAGCGGCTGCTCACGCCCGGCTTTGGTCGCGGCCCGACGTGCCGACGTCGCTCGTCGGCGCCGCCGTCTCCGCAAAGACGGCCGAGTGGCTCGGCCAGTGGGCAGACGGACTGTTGACCACGGCTGCCGACGCCGCGGCATTGCGCAAGATCGTGGCGGCGTTCCAGCGTCACGGCTCCGGCAAGCCGATGCATCTCAAGGTTGAAGTGGCATGGGGGCGCACGGAGGCCGAGGCGTTGCGTGAAGCGCACGAGCAGTGGCGCTTCAACCTTGTAGGCGGTCCAGCGCTGTGCGATTTGCACGAGCCGGAAGATTTCGAGCTCGCGGCGCGATTCGTGCGGCCCGACGATATGCGGGGCGCGGTGTTCGCCTCCGCGGATCCTGACGAGCACGTCGCCCACCTGCGCGAGTGCATGGCGCTCGGATTCTCGTCGATCGACATTCACAACGTCGGCGCCAACCAAGCGGAGTTCATTGACGCGTTCGGCGAGCATGTCTTGCCGAAGCTGCGCTGAGTGGACAAAACCGCCGGATGCGGGGCCCGTCCGCCGAACGCCGTGTGCCGTTCGCGCCGAGGCTGGCACGGCGATTGCATTGACGACGCAGTTTTGCCAAGGAGGGCATATGAACATTCGAACTTTCGCGCTCATTTTCGGCATCGTCTTTACGCTCGTCGGTATTGCGGGATTCATTCCGCAGCTATTGACGCCGCATGACGCCGGCGAGCACGAGCTCGTCGTCGATCAAAACGCCGGAGACTTACTCGGTCTCTTCCCTGTCAACCTCTTGCACAACATCGTTCATTTGGCGTTTGGCGCGTGGGGCCTCTTGGTGTACCGAAACACGGACGCCGCGATTACCTACGCGCGCACCGTGGCCATCGTCTACGCCGTGTTCGTGATCATGGGGTTCCTGCCGCGCCTCGACACCGTCTTTGGTCTCGTGCCACTGCACGGCAACGATATTTGGCTGCACGCGTTGCTGGCCGCGGTCGCGGCCTACTTCGGCTTCGTGCGGCACGGCGAGGTCGAGGCGACGGGGCCCGGACACGGGGGCGTTACGAGCGGCCGAGCTCGGTGAGAGCCGAGCATGGCGGCCGACGACGACGATCGTGACCAGGGCGGCCCGAACACCGCGCAGCTGCGCGCGGCGATTCCAAGCGCCCGAACGATCTCGATCGATTCGGCGCACGAGCCGGCCGCCGCGCCGTTCGATACCGATGATGAGGCGGCCGGACGGCCCGCGCCGCGCGCGGCGATCGAGCAGGCGCTGGCCCATGAGGGCCGGCTGCCTGCGGCGGCGCCGGCTGAGAGTACCCGCGCCAGCCGGCGCGGGGCCTTGGCACTTTGGATAACGGCCGCGGCGCTCGTGGCTGCAATCGTAGCCTGGGTAGTTTTGAGCTGACGGCTCGCGTTGCGGTGTGCCGCACGCGCCGTTAATGAAAAACGGGGTCGCGGTAACGGTGCGAGCCCGTCGTTTGTTCCTGGCGTCAGCGCTCGACGCGCCGAGTTCGCAGGGTAGAATGCGACCCACCATGAGCGTACAACCCGTCACCCTTGCCTCTCGATCCGTCGCGCCACGCGACCTCCCCGACCTGCAGCAGCTCGAGGACGTCGGCTTCATGACCTGCATGACGCTGGTGCTGCTCGGCAACTATGCACAGACCGGCCATTTCGGCGGGCCTTTGGCCTACACGCCGTTCAACGTCGTCACGCACCTCGCGGGGCGCGAAAGAGGCGGCCTGCATTTCGACTACCGGCGTCCGAAGCACCCGTATTGCGACAAGTTCATGCTGGCCGCAGGTCACTGCGCCCCGACGTGCTATGCCCTGTGGATGATCATGGGCGAAGCGCTCGCTCGGAAGTACGAAGCCACCGGCGATCGTCGCTACTACGTCGATCCGCAAGTTGCGCTACTTCCCGTCGATGCGCTCGGCTTTCGGCGCGGCGCGGGCGCTCTCGCAACGCTGCTCGACGACGTGGGCCTTGCCGACCATCCGAAATTCGCGCAGGCCAAAGGGCGCGGCATTCGCGCGTTGTCCGGGCACATCGAATCCACGGACGTCACGAACGACGTCAACGGCGGCCCCTCGGGCGTCGGCCTCGCGACGGCAGCCGGCAAAGCGGCCTTCTGGGATTTCCTCGGTGCCGGCATCGACTCACCGAAAATCGTCGCCTTCGAAGGCGAGTTCGCGATGTGCGCGGGCCATGCTCAGGAGCTGAAGACCCAAGCGATGGCCGTGCAGGCCGGCAAGCGGCTCCGCATCTTCTTCTCCGACAACAACGCCGGCATCGACGACGCGCTGATCGGCGGCGTGATTCCGAGCAAGTTCGCGGACGGCTACGTGCTGCGCGACCAGTGGACGTCGTATGGCTGGAACGTTTTCACGCTGCCGGATGGCCACGACTACAAGCAGATCTTGGACGTGCTGCAGACGATGGAAAACTGGGATCCCGCCGACCGCCGGCCGATGATCGTCATCGGCAAGACGACGAAGGGATACTGGCCGGCGCCGGTCGCGAAGCAGATCGTCGGCTACCAAAGCCATCCGTATGGTTTCAAGATGAATGCCGACTATATCGTCGGCCTCGCGAAGACCTACGAGGCTCGCTACGGCGTCGAGTTCGAGGGAATGTCGGCCGGTCCCGTGACCGACATGCGCGAGCGGCTGCTCCAGTTCAAGACGAACATCGACGTCGCGATGTCGGTGCTCGACAAGAACGGCCTCGGCGATTGGCTCGCGGATCGTCTCGTCGAGATCGGCGACCGAGTCGTGGACAAGGTACCGCTGCGCGTCGACGTTACGCGCGATCCGTTCCTCGATGACCGGCTCAAAGTCGCGAACCTTCCCGTCGAGCCGCAGGAGCTCGAGGTGAAGAACGCCGTCTCGGGCGCGGCGAAAATCGTCAAGGTCGCGCTGTTCCGGAAGACCGGCGAAGCCGCCGGCGCGCGGCGAGCGATCTCCGAGATCATCAAGTGGCTCAACTTCGTCACCGACCACCGCGTGCTCACCGCGGCTGCGGATCTGTCCGAGTCCGTGAACCTCGAGCACGGCAGCATCTGGGGCCATTACGACCCCGAGACGAACCCGCTCGGCACGCGTCTCAAGGCCGCGATTCAAGAGGCGGGCAACGTCTCGACGGCGATTGGGCTCGTGAGCCAGAACGCCTCGGTCGATCCGGAGAAGTTCGCTGGCGTTTGGGCCTTCAGCGGCACGTACGGCGCATTCACGCCGCTCATGTACCTTCCTGCGCGCGTATGGAGCCAGCAGAACCAGGACAGCAAGTTCAAGACCGGCGTTTTGCATATCCTCGCCGCGCATTCGGGCCCCGAGACGGCCGCCGACGCTCGCACCCACTTTGGCATCTTCTCGCCGCAGGTTTGGAAGCTGTTTCCGCGCGGGCAGATCATCAACTTGAGCTTCTGGGACTACAACGACGTGGCGCCCGGCTACTTCGCTGCGGCGGAGATCGCCGCCCGCGAGAAGAAAGTCGGCATCATCGTCATAGAGGTTGCAAGACCCGATCTGCCGGTCGCCGATCGCAGCACGTTCGCGGACACCGACCTGCGTGCCGCTGCAAAAGGTTTGTACGTGATCCGCGACTTCGGCCCGGGCCCAAGACACGGCTACGTCGTCTGCCAAGGCGCATACGCGACGTTCAACACCGTCAAAGTCCTGCCGAAGCTCGTGCAAGCCCAAGTCAACGTCAAAGTCATTGCCGCCGTCAGCGAAGAGCTCTTCGACCGTCAGCCGGAGGCGTATCGCCGCTCCGTGTTGCCGACGGGGGCCAAGCAGGACCTGATGTTCATCACCGGCGGAACGCGGCGCGTCTGGCCGTTGCGCAACGTCGGCGCACAGGCCGACGGTTACTCGTTGACGGCCGACTGGGACAACCAGTGGCTCACCGGCGGGCTCGAGGCCGACGTCATCGCCGAAGCGCATCTCGATCCCGATTCGGTGTTCAAGGGCGTCAAGCGCTTCGCTGACGAGCGCGCCTCGCGTCTTCGGGCGCAGCGCGCCGCACTCGACTCGCTGGAGTAAACCTACCGTCCGCCGCCTCGGCCGGTCCAGGCGCCGGGCGCTTGCATCGACAGCCGCAGCAGAGGCATGCGGCCTAATCTACGCCGTCACTGTGCTTCCGATCGGCGCATCGCCGCGCTCGCTTGGAACGGATCGTGCAAGACGAACGTTGCTCAGGACCCCTGAGTCATTCCGGAGAAAACAGCGATGAGGCAACCCACCGTGGACATTCTGCGAGAGCTGCTGGCCGAGGATCATCCTCCATGCATTTCGCTGTACCAGCCTACGCATCGCAGTTTTCCGGCGAAACAAGAGAACCCGATCCGCTACAAAAATCTTCTGCGGCAGATGCAGGCGTCGATCACTGAGAAGTACGCAGCTCGCGACGTGCAATCCATCGTGGGCAAGCTCGAGGACCTCGTCCACGACGACGAGTTCTGGTTACGACGGACCGAGGGCCTTGCGATCCTCGCTTCCATGAATCGCTTCGAGATATTCGACCTGCAACGCAGCGTGCCCGAGCTCGTCATGGTGGCCGATAGTTTCCATGTGAAGCCGTTGCTGCGCATCGTCCAATCGGCGGATCGCTATCACGTATTGGCGCTGAACCGGAAAGACGTAAAACTCTACGAAGGCAATCGGGACGCGCTCGATCAAGTGGAGCTCACGCGCGTGCCATCCACTATCACGGCCGCCCTTGGTGAAGAGCTGACGGAGCCCTACCAGGGGTTCCACGGCGTCGGCCCCTATCATGCGGCGCGCGGCAATACGGGGATCCATCACGGGCGCGGTCAAAAGAAGGACGACGTCGATCTCGATATGCAGCGGTTCTTTCGGATCGTGGATCGCGGCATCTTGGAACATTACTCGCGACCGACAGGGTTGCCATTGGTACTCGCCGGACTGCCGCAAAACCTCTCGGGCTTCCGCGCCGTCACGCACAATCCCCACATCCTCGATGCGGCCATCGAGCTCGATGCGGATGCGCTCTCGCTGGAGCAACTGCGCGCGCACGCATGGCAGAACGTCGAGCCCATCTACCTGCGGCGCTTGGCCGAGCTGACCGACAGCTATCACTTGAACCGCGCACACGGTTTGGGCGCCGAGGACCCGGCGGCGATTGCCGAAGCGGCAGTGATGGGCCGCGTCGGCACGCTTCTCATCGACGCGGAGCGGCTCGTGCCGGGCAAGATCGATGCAACGACCGGCAAGATCGAGCGCCGTGCGCTCGAGGATCCGGAAGCCGACGACGTCCTCGATGATCTTGCCGAGACAGTGGTGCGCATGAAGGGCGAAGCGATCGTCGTCCCCACGCAGCGCATGCCGAGCACTACCGGCGTGGCGGCGATTTATCGCTTCTGAGGCGCCCGGTCGAAGCTTCAGTTGCGCGAGGCTCCCGTGCTCAATTGCGGCCTCCCCTGCGGTTTCGCCTTGCGGTCAGATCCTGCGCTTCCTCTTCGCTGATCGGCCGAAACTTGCCGAGGCCGCAGGAAGCGCCCGCCGTGAAGCCGAAGCCGGCGTCGTCGATCACGGTGATCACGTCGACGTCGCAGAGGCGGTTGAGCGTGACGCGGTCCATGAAGCGCTCGTCGAAATCGAGACTCGGGCAAGCGTTGGGAAGTTCGTTGCGATAAACGTCGTCACCGCGCATGTAAAAAAGGATCGTGTCGTCGTCGACGACCCTGTTCGATCGATGTCCATATGAATAGCTCAGTAACCTTCCAGCGGTCCTCGCTCGACGTTGCGACTTCCTTTCCCTCGCCCTGGCGTTCCCTGCCGTGGAGCGATGACGAACGCGGGCGGCTGTTGCGAGCGCGCCACCAGCGCGCCAATGGCTACGTCTCGCAAGCAAGAAAAAGGCCGCGTCAACGCGCGGTCGACGAAAAAAAGCTCCGGTCAGAGCCGGGGCGAGTCTCGATGTAGGGTCCGAAGACGGGCGTGGCGCATGTCTTGCATCCGTCTGATGTCTTGCGCTGACCATCACACGAGGAGCGGAACGATGCCGAGGACCCAAAACGAAGACGACAAGAAGCACGGTGACAAGCTCGAGTCCCTGATCGAACGCACCGGCGGCAGCTCGTCATCACAGAAACGCAAAGAGAGCGCCCCGGACGACGACGCCACCGAGCTTCAGGACGACGACGATGAGGACGTTCAGAACGACGATTTAGAGGAACGCCGCGACGTCGGAGAGCCGGAGTAGACGATTCGACGCTTCCGCTGGACCCGCACGCGGAACACTCTCACGCGGCAAGCGCGTCGACGACTTGCCAACGGCTAGCGTGCGGCAGCGACTCTGGGTTCGGGCACCTCGCAGCCGTCTTGACCGTTGCAGAGCTGCTCGAGCAGCGCCGCCGTTTCGGGCCGTGCGCTCTGGGGCGGATCGAGCGGGACGACGTCGTAGCGCGCCATCGCCATGTCGAATGGCGTCGCGCCCTTCGCGTCGACGACGTCGATGCGCGCGCCGTTTTCAACGAGGAACTTGATGATCTCGTTGTGCCCGTGGCGTGCCGCACCAAAGATGGCGGTCTGGCCGTCGGTCGGAATGTGCACCGAGTGATAGCGGACTGGCCCGCCCAAGTCACGTGGCGGCTCCTTCTCGAGCCGGCGGTTATCGGCAATCGTCGCGTGGATGTCGGCGCCGGCCGCATAGAGCAGCTTGACTGCCTCGAGCCTGTTTTCGGCGGTCGCGTAGCGGGCTTTGTTGGACCGCGGGCTCACGCCGAGTCCTGCGGCCGCCATCAACGGCGTCAGCCCCGTGGCGTTCGGCAAATCGACGAGGGCGCCGTGCGCAAGCAACTGCGCGATCGTGTCGACATCCGCTGCGTGCGCGGCGCGCAGCAGCGGAGTCGCGCCAGTTGCGAGGCTATTGTCGGCACCACGCTCGCCGATCGCGTTGCGGAATTCGGGCCGCCGCAGCTTGAGCTGCGTGTTCGGATTAGCACCGCGATCGAGCAGCTTCGTGATGAGCGCACGGTTCGAATACGAAGGCATGCCGGGGCGATCGGGTGACGCAATCGTGTTCATATCTACGGCCGCGTACAACGCCGTGCGGCCGAACAAGTCCCAGCGGTTGAGGTCCGCACCCGCATCGACGAGATAGTCCGCGACAGCGGTGTGAAACGTCGTGATCGCGAGAATCAGCGGCGTGACCGCTTCGGGATCCGGCAGATCGATGTCGGCGCCGCCGGCTATCAACCGCTTGACGCAATCGAGGCACCCGCCTCTCGCGGCGTACAGCAGCGGCGTGAAGCCGCCGTGATTCATGTCCTTCGGCCGCCCTTCGGCCGTGATGCGCCGCTGCCAATCGCGGACCGCGCCGCGTGCGTCGACGTGGGCGCCCGCTGCGAGCAGCAAATCGATCATGTCCGGCTGCAGCTGCGCCGCGGCCCACATCAGCGCTGATTGCCCGCCCCACGCTTCCGTCGCGTTGACGTCCGCGCCTGCATCGAGCAGGAGCTTGGCTGCCGCGACGTTGCCGGTGCGAGCGACCGACAGCAGCGCTGTCTCGCCTTCCGGATTCGCGGAGCTCGCATCCGCTCCGGCCTCGAGCAACAGCTCGATGATCGCAGCGTCGCCAGCCACAGCCGCTTCCGTCATTGCGCTCGCGCCGTAGTCGTTGG
>WUUC01180543.1_pt1 | contig 11914 bp, 10 predicted proteins | sample 6278441 | NCBI WGS metagenome assembly WUUC01 (sample SAMN13675441, study PRJNA597444) | soil metagenome | isolation source: soil | place: USA: Washington | collected 2017-10 | reverse complement strand
TGGGCGAGATGTCGCCGTAGCCGACGGTCGTCAGCGTGACGACCGCCCAGTAGATGCCGACCGGAATGCTGGTGAACCCGTTTTCCTCGCCCTCGATGACGTAAAGCAGCGTCCCGATGACGACCACCATCGTCAGCACCGTCAGGAGGAAGACGCTAATCTTGCGGCGGCTCGCCCGCAGCGCGCGCATCAGCACGTCGGCCTCCGAGAGATGTTCGGCGAGCTTGAGCACTCGGAAGACCCGGAGCAGCCGCAGTATCCTGATGACGAGCAGGTAGTGGCTGCCGGGGACGAGGAGGCTCACGTAGGTGGGGATGATTGCGAGGAGGTCTACGACGCCGAAGAAGCTCGACGCGTAGCGCAGGGGCCGCCGGACGCCCGCGAGCCGCAGCACGTACTCCGCCGTGAAGAGAATGGTGAAGGCCCACTCGGCGACGTAAAGCTCTGCGCCGTAGCGAGCGCGCACGCCGCGGACGCTCTCCAACATGACGGCGAGCACGCTGAGGAGGATGAGGCCAATCAAGCCCACGTCGAAGGCGCGGCCCGCGCGCGTGTCGGCCTCGAAGATGACCTCGTGCAGGCGTCCCCGCCAACCGCCCGATGGCGGGCGCGCTTCCGCGTCCCCGGCTTTGGTTTTACTTTGAGACGAAGGGCGGCTCATGGAGGGATGCACGTTCAACTGCGCCGGTAAGTTTCCTCCGGCTCCTTCAAGCTCTAAGTCCCGGTCGCCTCTAGCGCCCACGCTGCCCCTGCGGCTCCGCCCTCACCGGAAAGGCTAGGCACGCCCTCGAAGTCCCAGCGCAGCGCCTTGAGCGCGTACCTTTCGCGCTCCATCTGCTCCCGCGCGTTGACCTCGGCGGACGCATTCTGCCGGATGCGGTCGGCTTCGCATTCACTCATGGCCGCGGACTGGTTTCTGTTTTTCACCTTGCCCTCCTTAATGGTCACGGCACGCCGTTTATAACCACAGCGCTTGAAAGCTCCCACCCTAACTACCGCACCGCTTAGCTCTCTTCGACTACCTCTTTAGACCCTGCCCGCCTACCCGTCTCTAGCCTGACCTTAATTCCGTGCGGGTGATAAGAGGGTTCCGTCAATACTACCCTTAACAGTGCCGCGAGTCAGTCTACCGGTGCGCTGGTACTGTTTCAACACGATATCAACCTTGAGCCCTCAGCACGGAGTCTAAGGCCCGCTTGATGGCCGTCCTCCGAAGGTCGCGCGGTGAGAGTCTGTCGGGTTAGCTGAGCAGACACCGTCAATAATATTGTTCGTGAAAATCTCAAACCACGCGACAATTAAAGCCTATATTTCTCTTATTGACGGTGAGATAGACGGAGGAAGTGAGGAGATGGACAGCTACACTGTAAACGTTAAAAACCGCTCCCCTGCTTTTAGCATGAGAGGTGTTATTCGACCGCCGGCACACGTTCTACTCGTCAGCGTGTTATGGCCGCCGGTCTTGAGTCCAACTATGCTCTCGCAGCCGTTTGCGTCGCAGTGGCAGGCTGAGTGTTGACGCAGGTGAGAGTCGAGCCGACGGTAGAACGCCGTCGGCTCTTCCTCATGCGTTCTCATGCGCAAGATGAATCTACTAGCTCACACGTGGGCCGGAAGTGACTGCTTCATCAAATCACATTCGGTACTGATGCCGTCGTTGCAGTTACGGTGTTCCGGTCTCGGTGGGTGCATCCGAATCGGGGACGACGACCCGCCGGGCCTTAGCGGAAATCCCGCCGCTCCGAAACTCGAAGTTGAGCAGGTCAACGGCGAGCCCCGGACGGCGGAAGGCCCGCGCACGCTTGGCGGCATCCTCCTCGGCTTGAGTGGGCGACGACGCGCCCGAACTCGATTTCAGTGTCGAGCCGGTCGCGGCGGAGACGACGAGAATCTCGCCGGAGAAGCCCTGAGAGTCTGGGAACGGCGTGTTGTTCTGACGCAACAGGGAACGCACCTCAATACTCAGGGTGACGCGGTTGCCCGCCGTCACCAATGGCTTAACATGCAGCTTCACAAGGCTCACAGTACCTAACGGTTGGAGGAGCGATTTCCCGTTCAGGGTGACAATCCCGGCCCGGCCCGGCGAGATGGCCGAGGCGAGGCCATCCACCAACTCGGATGTGTTGCCCGGCTCCACCGCGACGACCTCGGCGCGGGTGGAATCGAAGACGATGTCGATGTGGGTTGCGCCGACAACATCGGCCCCGGAAAACATTTGGACTTCCAGCACCGCGACGCCGCCGGCGGGCACTGATACGGAAGGGTTCGCGAAGAACACGTCTCCCCGGAACTGCGCCCGGGCTGACGCCGGCAACAGCACCAGCAGGAGCGCCGCACCGACGAGAAGGACTAAACGATTCATTTTCATGACGCTGCTCCTTTACTGGACTCGGATTTGGAAGGTCTTGACGACGCCCGGAGTCAGGTCGGAGCCCGACAGGGGAGCGCCGCCGATTACGGTCGCGCCGGAGAAGCGTATGAAGTAAGTCCCGACGCCGTCCGGCGCGGCCCTGCCTATCATCTCGACCGTGTGATCGCCAGCCGCAAGGTTGACCGTGGTGGAGATGGAGCGCACGGGCGAGCTGCTGGTCAGCACCGTCTGCCCCTGTATCCTCACCTCGAAGATATCGTCGTTCAGGTTGCCGTTGTCCCCCATGGTGATAGTGACCGGGCGACTGCGGCAGGTCACCGTGGCCGTCTTCCGCTCCGTCTTGTCGCACATCTGACGAGTCGCGGTGAAGGTCACGCTCTCGGCAGAGCTGCTGCTCTGGTCGGAACAGGTGTAGTCGGCGGTTCCATCGCTGGCGAAGGTCAGTGTGCCCACGTTCGGATTCGGCCCCTGCATTATCTTACTCAGGTCGTCAACGACCGGGACGCCCCTGTTGCCGAGGTCGCATATCTTGTCGGTCAGCTCCTTCAGCGCTTCGCCGATGGAGGTGCGGTTCACCACCCGTACGACAGCCTCTTCCAGACGGTCTTCAAGCTCGTCGAGGAGGTCGTCCGACAGCAGCTCAATCGCTTTGCTGATGGCGCGCAGCGCGAGCTTCTTGCGCAGCAGCCGCTCGATTGCTCTTTCGCTGAGTTCTTCGACCAGCTCGTTGATGCCCCGCCCGGCGGCGAAGCCGCAAACGTCGTCGATGCCTATCAGCTCGATGGTCGCGCGGAGCTTCACGCTCTCTCCGGCCTGAGGATTGGTGGGAGATGCCTCGAAGCGCAGGTCGGCCTCCAGACTGCCGACCAGCTCGTTGATTAGCAGTGCCATTTCCAGAGTGGCCTCGACCGTACCGCAGGCGGAGGCCCAAGCGAACAGCAGGGCCGCATCAATCAGCGGCCCGTCCGCAGGCACGACCGCAGCGATTACAGCCGCAATGAGCAGGGCATCGCAGCCGAAGCTCAGGATGTCGCCGCCGAGGCTCAGCGCATCCGAGATATCCTTGGCCCGGCACAGGACGTTGAGTATCTCGTCAACCGAAGGCGCGACCGCAGAGGCTGCCATGGCCTTGAGTTTGGCCCGCAGCGCCGGGACTCCGTTGGTCGAGAGTTCCGCGAGACGCTGGCGGAGTTCGGGGTAGCCGTTAGCGTTCGCATAGATGAAGAAGAGCTGCGCCAGCTCGTCACCGCCGGGGGCGTCGAGCAGGGCGCGCATGTTAGCAAGCTTAGCGGCAACGTCCTCCTGCGCCACCGTGTAGGTGGCGAGCAGCAGTTCCCTCTCGTTGCCGTCAACGAGAGCCTGATCGAGCACTTGCCCGATAGCGTCCTGATTAATCTGAAGTAGCGCCACGTAATCGTCGAGCAGCTTCCGAAGCTCTGCCTTAGGGTTGGCCGGTAAGGGAAGCGGCGCTTCCACTTGGAACATCAGAGTGTCAATCACAGTGCCATTGCTGAGAATGCGTATCTCAACGGGGCCGGGGGTCACCTGCATGGAGCCGCTGCGTGTGGCGTCGAAGGGGATGATGAAGGTGGCGTAGCCGCGTATGAGGCGCAGAGGCTGCTGAACCCAGCGCGACTCGCCCACAGCAATCTCGATGTTCGCCGTGGGGTCGAGGAGCGCGGGAGAGATTAGGTTGATGCGAGCGCCCGGTGCGCCGCGCGCGGGCAGAAGCGCCCTCGGCAGCGGCGCTCCGGCGGCGACCGCTTGGCCGAGGAGACGCGCGTCGTCCGGGGTCACACGCCCGTCGAGGTCTACGTCGGCGGCGGGCTCGGCGTCGTCAGGCAGGGATTCGAGACGGCCAGCGTGCTTGCTCACCCTGTGTGCATCCTTCAGGGTGATTAGGCCGTCGCCGTCAATGTCACCGACCTGCTTCGGGAGGCCCAGCTCAGGTGGTGCTTGAGTTGCCGGGTCGAAGACCATCACGCCGGTTTCGGCGTGCACGACGTTCCCTTCCCTATCCGTAGCCATCAAGTGCGCACCGTACAGGCCCGGCGACGGGAAGGAGACGGAGATGGACATTCCCATCAGCTCGCGGCCATCGCTCAGCGTCCAATGCCACTGCTCGACCGGTGAGGTTGACTCGACCACGCGACCGGTGAAGGTGAACGGCGTGCTCAGCACCCCGGTCGTGCGGTCTACGTCGGCGGAGATAACCAGAGGGCTGATTGCGGAGACGGCGAAACTTCCGTCCAACACCAAGCGCTCGGCGACGGTCTCTATGGTCACCGAGCGCAGTCCCTGCGCCGCCGACCCGGCGACGGTCACTTCCGCCGTGGCGTGGGTCTTGTCAATCACGTTCACCGGGCCGAAGTCTCCTGCGGCGGCCCCGCCGACAGAGACGCCGTCGCCGAAGCGCGCCCTTGTGATTTTCTTTATGAAGGACGTGAATTGGCCGTTGATGTTCACCGTGACGGTCTTACCCGTCTGGGCCGCGGCGGGCGCGAGTGTGACGGCCTGCGTGCCGAACCTCGAAAGGTACTCGCCCGAAACGATGAACGCCTTGACCATCTCGGCGCGGTGCACGCGCTGTAGGGCGATGGCCTCGTCGCGGACGTTCTCGCCGGGCAGGCTGAACTCGTCGAGCTTAGAGAGCCAGAAGTCGTAGCCGCCGAAGCCCCTGTCGGGCGGGTCGTCAGGGTTGCGACGAAGGTATCCGAAGTACTGCATCAGCACGAACGCCGAGTTGTACTGCTTGTTATAGACCGAACTCGAATCGGCGACGTTGCGTAACGCCGCCGCACGACCTTCGACCCCGCCCACGCCGAAGGCCGCGACCGCCGCATCACGTTCTGCCTGCGCGGGCGTGACTCCGGAGTTGGCGAACAACTTATCAACGAACGCGCCCGATGGCATGTCGTTGGGGAACTGCGCGAGGAATTCCGCACGCTGAACCCACAGGCGGGCGAAATCCTGCTTGTTCTGCTCCAACTGCTGTTCCCAGCCTGCCCGCCCGACAATCAGCCCGCGCTGAATCTGCTGTGTGTCGGCTAAAACCTCGTCAATACGCGGCAATCCTTTAGGCCGCCCCGCGCTCGCGGTGAACGAGGATTTGTAGAAGCGGTAAACGAGATAGCCCGTGTTCTGATACTCGATGGAGAGGAAGAAGGCGGTACTGACGTTGATGCGTTTAATCTCTCGGCAGACCTCGTCCGTGCCGCAGCTTGTGATTTCGTTCGTCCAGAAATCGAGGCCAGCCGGGTCGGGCTCGCGGTTGAGGAAGTCTAGGTAGTGTTGGCGCACGAAGAACTGCGCCTCGTCAATCGGGTTGGTGGCCGAGGCCGAGGCGTCATCGTTGCCGATTGTAAGCAGCGCCGTATGCGGGCCGCTCAGGCTGGCCCCGCCCGTCGGCTGGCTCAAGACGAGGCGGACGGTTTCGCCCGCCTCCAACTGCTTGTCCTGAAGGATGTGGATTGTAAAGGTCTTTGAGGTCTCGCCGGGGCGGAAGCTGAGCTTGCCCGCCGACGGGATGAAGTCATAGCTGTCGGAGGCCGTCTCCTCGACGGTCGCGTAGTTGACCGTCATCGCCTTAGACGAGTCGCCCGTGCGCGTGACGGGGATTTCGACCGAACCCGCCCTCTCCGATACCGTGTAGGTCGGGGCGCTGAATCTAATATCCGACGCTTTCGCGGGCGCGTTCCGGGTGCTTGGCACGCCTGCGTGACTAACTATCACTGTCAAGCTCAGCAGAAGGGCGACGGTCGGCGAAGACAGGAAACTTATCCTATGGCGGTAAGGGCGCATGGATCCTCCTAATAGCGGAGCGACCTTTCGGAGGAAAGGCTGTGAGAATGAGGTGAGGCGTCGGAAGAGCGTGAGAGGACTCCCGAAACGTCACATAGCACGGGGATGAGGATTGAGAGAATCCTTAATCCGTGAGGTAGATTTTGCCAACAGCGAGGAGCGCTATAAAAACTCTGAAAGTAACGGCCAGCGACCTGAAGGGCTTCGAGGAAGCCTCAACGAACGTCCTGAGTGCGCGGGAATCTATTTCGTGGAGCCGCAAATGTCAAGAAGTTTTTCTTCTGACCGCCTATCAATTATTCTCCGGCGTCGCCTCCAGCCATCGAGCGATAGAGCCAAGCCTTAGCGCGCCTCCACTCGCGCCTGACGGTGGTGGGCGAGATGTCTAAGACCTCTGCGGTCTCTTCGATGCCGAGCCCTGCGAAGTAGCGCAGCTCGACTATCCTTCCCTTCTGCGGGTCTAAGACTTCCAACGCACTGAGCGCCTCGTCGAGCGCGACGAGGTCGGCGGCACGCCCTCCGTCGAGCGCCTCCACTTCACCCAGAGTGACCTGCAATGCGCCGCCGCCGCGCTTGTCGCGTGTGTGCGAGCGCGCGTGGTCGATGAGGATGTGTCGCATGACCTGCGCGCAGACGGCGTAGAAGTGCGCGCGGTCTTGATACTGAAAGCCGTCCTGACCGGCAAGCCGCAGGTAAGCCTCGTTGACTAGCGCCGTGGCCTGTAGCGTGTGGCCGGGGCGCTCGTGGCTCATCTGCCGGCGCGCGATGCCTCGAAGCTCGGCGTGGACGAGCGGGGCCAGCTTGTCGAGCGCGGCCCTATCGCCCTTGCCCCAGTCGGCGAGCAGCCTCGTGATTTCCTTCGGAGTGTCGTCGCTCATCTTGCGCAGGTTCCGGGACGCTTTCGTCCTCCCCCTCTCTTCTCAAAGGCGGTGCGGATTTTAGCACTTTTATGCGTCGCGGCCCGCGAGAGTTTTTTTCGATGCGGGGTGGACACTTTTCCTCGCGCGCGTCGCTTTCAGGAGTGTGCAGGAAAATATAGAGACTCGGACAGGAGGATAAGCGACGATGCGACAGACGACACAGACGGATAAGAAGGCGGAAGCGCGCGTGTTGGGATTGGCCGCGCTGCTCTGCTACTCGGTGACGCTGGCGGGCATGTTCGTCTTCGGCTACACGGTTTTGACGCTCACGCTGCGGAGCGCATCGCTTTGCGACTACGCCGTCTACTCGTCCCCCTGTTTCTGAGCGCCTGCCGGCGGATACTTAGAAAACGCTTTGACTTAAGAAGGAGATAAACCATGAGCAGATACGTCCTGAACGGAATGATTTTCGTCGCCGTCGCGGCCCTCACTTTGGGCTCGCTCTCAAGCGCCGCGCGGGCGGCAGGCGCGACGGACGCGCGGGCCGAGACGGACGCGGCCATCCGCGAAAACGTGCGGCAGATGGAGGCGGGCTGGAATGCCAAGACAGGGGCTCTCTTCGCGAAGCCCTTCGCCGAAGATGCGGACTACGTGGTCATCAACGGCATGCACCTCCAAGGGCGCGAGGCCATCGAAAAGTCACACCAGCGAATCTTCGACACTTTCCACAAGAGCACGACCATCACGCTGTCGGTCAAGCAGACGCGCCAGCTCAGGCCGGACGTGGTCATCGTCCACGTCGATGGTCACGCTAAGTCGCCGCAGGGCGAGAGCGACGCGGCCATCACCCTCGTCATGTCGAAGAGCGATAAGGGTTGGGAGATTGTGGCGTTCCAGAACACGCCGGTCACGTTCGGTAAGTAACGCCGGGGCAGTAAACATTTAGGGGCAAGGCTCGTCCCTGACCGTGTTAACGCTAACGAAAGCACGGTCAGGGACGAGCCTTGCCCATACAATTATTCCGGTCTTGAATCCTCTAAGGGAAGACGAGGGCAAGCACAGTGATTGCGGCGGCGGTGATGAGGGCGCGGCGGTTGATGTGGCGCGCTTTGGCTCGCAGTTGCCCGACGAGGTTTTCGTCCTCGACGGCCTCTTCGCCCCCGTCCATGTTGCGCGTCCCGCGCGCGGCCATCGCGATTCAAGTCTTCTCGCGCGACTGCAAAAGGCCGAGCCCGGCCATCCAGACGGGGAAGAATACGATGGCCCTCGACCAGCGCGGCGCTTCCAAGACGACTAGCGTGAAGGCTATGCCGACGCCTATGGCGAGAGCGACGATGCCGAGCAGTCGCCGCTTGCGCCGCTCGCGCGGGCCGATGTTGATGGCTTCGGACATCATGCTCAAAATCGCTTCTAGAGTCCCCCGGCGCGGAGCGTCGCGAGCGGCTGCCCTGTGGTCACGCTCTGGCCGACGCGCGCGTTGACGGCGCTGACGGTTCCGTCGGAAGTGGCGCGCGCCGTGACTATCTGCTCGGAAGATGTGGGGGCGGCGGAAGGGGCCGAGTTGAGCGTCTGCTGGCGGGCCACGACGAGGCCGGACTGCGCGCTCTGCGCGGACGACTGCGCTTTTTGAAAACGCTGCTGCGCGCGCTCGTAGTCCGCGCGCGCGCCGTCCAACTGCCCCTGCGTCGCCTCGCCGGAAGCGACGAGCGGGGTGAGACGCTGCACCTCAATCTCCGTCCGCACCACTTCGGCGCGCGCCGCCTCGACCTCGCCCTGCGCCGCACCAATCTGGCGTCCGGCGCGCGCCAAAGGGTCTTCGCCCTGCGTGGGCGCAACGCGCGGCTCGCTCCTGACGACAATCTCGACGACGGGGTCGCCTTCCCCGATGGTCATCCCCTCGCGTACCAGCACGCGCCGCACCTCGCCCGCAGCCGGTGAGTTAACGACGACGATGCCGCGCGCCGCCGTCTCATCCTTGACCGCCCCCGATTGACAGCCCGGCGCGACGAAGAGCGCGACCAGCGCAAGAAGGGCGAGAAGCACGCGCCGGGGCTTACTTTCGTCGAGCGCCTTTGTCGTCAACTCATTTGTCATCGGGACTAGTCCCCGTCGTAGGGGCGCTGGCCGAATTCGTCAAAGAGAGCAGCGCGCCGGAGTCTGGCGAGGTGCGCATCTCAAGCTCGCGCGTGGGCGTGTCGGCGCGCACGGTGACGTTGTTGGATTGGAGCGTGTTGCCTGTTGCGCGCTGGAACTCGGCGATGGCCTTGTTGAGGTCGGTCTGCGCCTGAAGCTCGCGCCCGCGCGCGGCCAGCAGCTCGGTCTGTCTTTGCAGCACGAGATAGACGGTCGTAGTGCCTGCGCGGAACTGCCTCTGCTCGCTCTCGTACTGCTGCTCGGCGGAGGCGCGCGAGGCGGCGGCTGAAGTGAGCCGCGCTTCAGCCGAGCGCAGGGACTGCGAGACGTTGCGCACGTCGGCTTCTATCAACTGCTCGGCCTGCGCGCGCTGGTTGCGGATGCGGCTGCCTTCGGCGAGCGAGCGCCCGAGGTTCGCCTCGGCTGTGCGGTTGCGAAAAGGAAGCGAGACGCGCACGCCGACGCGGTAGGTCGGATAGTCCTGCGTGATGAGGTTCGTAAGCGACTGCGTATAGCCGCCGACGAGGTTCGGGTTGACCGTCGTAGTGCCGCCGCTGCCCGTCGTGTCGAGAGGCGGCAGGCCCGCGATGGCGGACAGCTCGTTGACGCGCGTGCGCAAGAGCGCGTTCGCGCCCGTCGAAGAGTTGCTGCCCGGCGTCGTCGGCGAGCCCGCGAGGCCGACGCCCGTGTAAGTGCCGATGAGGTCAATCTGCGGCTTCGTCTGGTCGCGGAAATACCGCGTGTCTATCTGATTAATCTCGGCCCCGGTCTGAAGCTGCGCCAGCTCGGGGCGGTTGTTGATGGCGGCGCTCACGGCCTGTTCGAGCGGCACGCGCGGCGCTTCGAGGTTGACGGGCGTGACGGGCGTGAGCGGGCGCGACCAGAGCGGGGCCGAGCGGTCGGGCAGAATCAGTGTCTTCAGAGTGTTCTCGGCGCGCGTCACAGACTCCTGCGCGGTGTAGACGTTCTGCTCGAAGGTCGTGACCTGCGTGTTGGCGGCGACGATGTCGATGGGAGCGAGGACGCCCTTTTCGACAAGGCGCTGGTTGCTCTCGACCTGCACGCGCGCCTGCTTGACCGCATCTATCTGCACTTGCAGGTTGCGGAGCGCGAAGGCCAAGTCCCAGTAAGCCTGCTCGACCTGCGAGATGACCTCGATGGCGCGCTGGCGGAACTGCGAGTCGGTCAGCGAGAGATTCTTCTTTGCAATCTCGATGGCGCGGCGGTTCTGGTCGAAGCGGAGGCCACGCCAGAGAGGCTGCGTGTAGCTGAAGGTCAGGGCCGTCGGGAACTGCGGGTTGAGCGTGGCGTTCTGGTTGTCGGTCGTCAGACGCGTCGAAGAGAAGTCGAGCTGGTAAGCGCCGCCCGCGAAGGGCGAGAAGCCGCCGAAGCGAAGCGCGCCCGTCGCGTCCGTCTGTTTGACGGAGCCGTTCTGCGCCGCGCCGCCAAGCGTCGAGCTGGTCGGCGTCACGCGGCTCTCAAAGAAACTCTCGGACGAGAAGACAGGGTCGTAGACGCCGCGCGCCGCCGTCAGTTGGTACTCGGCCACCTGCACGTCGATGCGCGAGCCGTCGATGTCGTTGTTGTTGGCGAGCGCGAGCGCGATGGCATCGTTTAGAGAGAGCGGCGTCTGGTCGGCCATGTCAACGCCGACGCGCTCGGCGCTCGGCAGAGGCCGCGCGGGCGCTTCAAAGTTGGGCGCGATGGGCGGCGGCTCGGTCGGCAGCTCTGCGGGCGCGACGCCGCCCGAGACGCCGACGTTCTGCCCCGGAGTCTGCTGCGCGCCGCCGGTCGTGCCCGGAGTCGTCGCGCCGGGAGTAGTGCCCTGCTGCCCCGGCGCGGTCGTCCCTGCGGGCGTCGAAGTCTGCGGCGTCTGCTGCCCCGGCGCGGTCTGCTGCGAGGGCGGCTGCACCTGCGGCGAGGGAGGGCGCGGCCCCTGCGTGTTCGGGGTCGTCTGCTGCCGCTGCTGATCGACGCCCGTCTGCGGCTGCGTGCTCTGCTGCGCCTCGTTGTCGGGGCGCACGGGGGCCGTGGACGAGTTCGGCGGCAACTGCGTGGGAGGCGGAGGCAAAGCGCCCGGCCTCGGCGGTTGCTGCGGCGTCGTGCCGGAGGGCGGCGACTGTTGCGGCGTGGAAGAGGGCGGCGGCTGTTGCCCCGTCTGGTTCTGCGCCAGTGCCGCCGAGGGCGCGGCCAGCATCGCCGCCGACATGAGCAGCGCGAATGCGACTCGGTATAAATTCATCGTCCGTAGACGAGGGTGCGTCTTCGTCCGCACGAACTCAATCACCTGAAGCTGGATCGACATAGCCATCCTTTACAGCAGCAGCCCGACGTGAGACCGGCTCGTTGATTCTGGGCTTGCGCGAGAAGGCGCTCGCGTAAGCCTCGGAGATGCGGCGGCCCGCGCCGCCCTTGAAGTTGTTGAAGCCCGCGCCCACTCGCGACCACACAGTCGAATCCTTCGCGTCCTCAAACAGTGAGTAGAAGACCGGCACGGCGAGCAGCGTTAGGAGCAGGCAGAGCGATTGACCGCCGACGACGAGGACGCCGATGGAGCGGTTCGTGGCCGCGCCCGCGCCCGAGCCGAGGATGAGCGGAATCATGCCCGCGACGAGCGCGATGGTCGTCATCAGGATGGGCCGCAGGCGGTCGCGGTTCGCTTGCAGAATCGCGCTGTACCGCTCCATGCCGTGCGCGCGCAGCTCGTTCGTGTGGTCAATCTGTAGAATCGCGTTCTTCTTGACGATGC
>WUUC01127563.1_pt1 | contig 11914 bp, 11 predicted proteins | sample 6278441 | NCBI WGS metagenome assembly WUUC01 (sample SAMN13675441, study PRJNA597444) | soil metagenome | isolation source: soil | place: USA: Washington | collected 2017-10 | reverse complement strand
GCGCCGCATGGGATTGCCTGCGGATGCCAGCATTGCCACCCTGACGCTAACCGAAGATTTCCCATTGGTAGCGCCAACCTTCGACTTGAATTCACTGTTGCAAACCGCGCACGAGGCGAGTCCGGTAATTCGGGCGGCTGATGCCCAGCGCGAAGCGGCCTCGATCGGCGTGAGCATTGCCAAGTCGCAATACCTGCCAAGCCTGGGCATCAGTACCGGCCTCAGCGGCTTTACCCAGCAGTACACCAGCACCGATCCATTGCTGGCTGGGGCCTTGGCCAGTGCGCAGAACGCGCAGACCAATTGCGCCTTCCAGAATGCCATCCTGCAGCGGTTGACTTCGCCACACCCCGCTCCGGGCGGCGGCATCATCCCCGATTGCAATGCATACGCAGGACTTGATGCTACCGGGACCGCACTGCAGGAATCGGAAGTGCAGGCCATTCGCGATGCGAACACCGGCTTCCCATTCAGCTTTACCCGGCAGCCCTGGTCGATTTCACTGGGAATCAGCCTGCCGATCTGGGATGGTTTTTCACGGGCAGCGCGGGTCTCGTCTGCTCGCGCCACAGAAGAGGACGCTCGCGAAGCAGTTCGTGCTCGTCGGCTTGATGTTGATGGCCAGATTCAATCCGGATTGCTGGCAGTGCAGACTTCGTATCAGGCCGCCACGATTCAGGGCATCAACCGCACTGCAGCAGCTCAACAATTGTTACTCGCGCAGGAGCGTTATCGCATCGGCAATGGCACAGCCCTGGAACTGGCGGATGCCCAGAATGCAGTAACCCAGGCCGAAGTCGAATACGTCACAGCAGTGTATGACTATCACCTTGCCGTCGCTGCGCTTGAAGGCGCCGTCGGCCGCCCCCTGCGCTGACCGGGAGAGGACCAGAGATGTCTCGTGGAACCAAGATTGCCATCGGTATCGTGTTGGCCGTTGTCATTATCGGAATTGTCGTAACCACCAGTGGCGGAGAGGACTCCGTCGAGGTACGGATGGAGCCAGTGGCTCGCCGTGACCTGGTTTCGGCAGTGACTGCCAGCGGTAATATCGAAGCCAAGAGTCAGGTCGACGTTTCCTCAGAGGTGACCGCCCGGATCATGCGGATTCACGTCAAGGAAGGCGACCTCGTCCGCAAGGGCCAGCTGCTGGTCGAGCTCGATGAAGTCCAGTTCAAGGGCACTGTCGATCGCAGCGAAGCGATGATGGCCTCCGGTCGCGCCTCACTGACCCAGGCGCGAGCCAATCGCGATCAGGCAAAGCGTGCGCTGGACCGGGCCAACCAGCTCAAGCAGAGTTCACCGACACTTATTTCGGATGAATCGCTCGAACAGGCCCAGCAGGCATTCGATGTTTCGGAAGCCGTGCTCGCATCCAACGAAGCTCAGTTGATGCAGGCCGAAGCCTCGGTGCGCGAAGCCAAGGACAACCTGGCCCGTACCCGACTCTATGCCCCGATTGCAGGTCGAGTGGTTCGGCTTGCAGTGGAGGAAGGCGAAGTCGCTGTTCCCGGCACCTTCTCACGTGATGTCGGCATGTTGATGCGGATTGCCGACCTGTCAGTGATCCAGGCGCTGGTAAAGGTCGATGAAACCGATGTGGTCCGCCTCTCGCTCGAAGACTCGGTCGCAGTCACGATCGACGCCTTTCCCGACACACAATTTGTCGGTAGGGTCACCAAGGTCGCCAACAGCGCAGCCCTGACCTCCGCCACCGGACAGAGTGCCGATCGGGCCGTCGACTTCGAGGTTGAAGTGACGCTGATCAATCCGCCGGAGGATGTTCGTCCCGATCTGTCGATGACAGCGCGGATCATCACCGACGTACGCAAGAACGTGCTCAGCATCCCCATCATTGCACTGACCATGCGTCCCGACGCACCAGTAGGGGACAGTGCCCTGGCTCAGCCACTAGGTGACTCAACTTCTGCTCGCCCCAAGGAGCGCGAAGGGGTGTTCGTGGTTGAGAACGGCGTCGCGCGATTCCGTCCGGTCAAGGTCGGCATTGCGGGTGATGAACATTTTGAACTGTTGACGGGACCGAAGGAAGGTGAAGTCATCGTGGCTGGTACCTACCAGGCTATCCGCGACTTGAATGACTCGACGGCGGTTCGTGCTGCGCCAGCTGCAACGCCGGCACCAGGCGTCCGCCCGTGACCGACGCCATCATCCGGCTCCAGGGTATCACCCGCGAGTACATGATGGGGTCGGAGCGGATTCACGCCCTGCGCGGCGTCGATCTCACCATTGCACGCAACGAATACGTTGCGATCATGGGGCCTTCGGGTTCAGGCAAGTCCACCATGATGAACATGCTGGGGTGCCTGGATACCCCGAGCGCTGGCAGTTACTGGTTGAACGGGCACGAAGTTTCTTCGATGGCCGATGACGACCTCGCCACCGTGCGGAACCGCGAGATCGGCTTCGTGTTCCAGACCTTCAACTTGTTGCCGCGCGCCAGTGCGCTCGCCAATGTCGAGCTACCACTGGTTTATGCCGGGGTGTCATCACGCGAGCGGCGGCGGCGGGCAGAGGCTGCCTTGTCCCGTGTCGGCCTGGGTGACCGGATGCATCACAAGCCCAACGAACTCTCGGGTGGTCAGCGCCAGCGGGTGGCGATCGCACGGGCACTGGTAAACGAGCCTTCCATCCTCCTGGCCGACGAACCCACCGGCAATCTTGATTCCAGCACCAGCGAGGAAATCATGCGAGTGTTCGGGCAGTTGCAGGCAATGGGGCAGACCGTGGTCCTCGTGACTCACGAGCCGGATATTGCAGCGCACGCTCACCGGGTGATCACGCTGCGTGATGGGCTGGTGCACAGCGACCAGCTCAATCCCCTAACTGCTGCAACAGCGGCCGCCTGAGATGCCGTTCTTCGAAGCGGTACGGCTGGCGTTCTCTTCGATCCGCGCGCAGAAGCTCAAGAGCTTCTTCTCGCTGGTTGGGGTGCTCATTGGTGTGACGTTCCTGATCGCGGTGGTCTCGATCGTACAGGGTATGAACGTCTACATGACGGACAAGTTTGCCGGCGCCGTGATCGGTATCAATACCTTCCAGGTTCGTTCGCGACCCAACATCGTGATGGGCAACACCACCGATGAAATGTGGCGCGAGTGGAACCGGCGGCCGAGGATCACCAACGCAGATGCCGAGTTCATTCGTGAGCGGCTGACAGTTCCGGCGCGTACTTCGCGCGAGGGCTATGACCGGATGGTGATCGGTTATGGCGGCAAGACTGCATCTGACATCAACGTGCACACGGTGGACGCCGAATACTTTGCCATCAAGCGCTGGGACATCGCCGAGGGCCGGGCCTTTTCCCCCCAGGAAGTGACCATCGGTGCCGACGTGGTGGTGCTGGGGCACGAACTGGCGGATCGATTGTTTGAAGGTCAGGACCCGCTTGGGAAGACGGTCTCGGTTGGTGGCCTGCCCCACCGCGTGATCGGTGTGGTCGCTTCACAGGGCAACCTCTTTGGCATGTCGATGGACAAGTTTGCGGTGACGCCGATCACCTCACCGGCACGCCGGCTGGTTAACCGGCCCCATATCATCGATGACTTCCATATTCAGACCGACAACGTGCCGCTGATGCGCGCTGCGATCGAAGAAGTCACCACCCTGATGCGCGCCCGGCGCGGGCTTCGGCCCAGCCAGCCGGACAATTTCCATCTCGAGACTGCCGAAGGCGCGCTCTCGGAGTGGAACAAGATCTCCCGGGTGCTCTTCCTGGCATTGCCGGGGTTGGTCGCGATCTCACTGGTGGTGGGTGGCATCGTGATCATGAACATCATGCTGATGGCGGTCGCCGAACGCACTCGTGAAATCGGCGTTCGCAAGGCGCTCGGTGCCAAGCGGCGCGACATCATGGCCCAATTTGTGGTGGAGTCGGCGACCCTTTCCGTCACCGGAGCCACCCTGGGAATCGGGCTCGGCATCCTGCTCGCGTTCGCAGTCCGTGCCCTGACACCGCTACCCGCTGCGGTGGCACCCTGGTCAATCGGTGTCGGCGTCAGCCTCGGCGTACTGGTAGGCATGGTTGCCGGTGTCTACCCCGCACGCCAGGCGTCCAGACTCGACCCCATCGCCGCACTGAGGCAAGAATGAGCTCGGCACTTGGACGCGGCAACCTGCTGGCCCGCGCATTGGAAGGCGTCACGCTGGCACTCGATTCGGTGCGCGCCAACAAGATGCGAGCCGCACTCACGATCCTTGGCATCGCCATCGGCGTCATGGTCGTAATCGCCATGGCCGCGATGATCACCGGCATCCAGGGCTCGGTCAACGAAGTGGTCAGCCGCGCCGGCCCCAACAGCTTCATGGTGACGCGCTATTTCCGCGATGGCATCCAGATTTCTGACGGTTCGGATGAGATGTCACCGTGGCGCCGTCGGCCGCGATTGGATCGACACGAAGCAAACCTGATTCGTGCGCTCCCTGCAGTTGAGGAAGTCAATGTTCGCGAAGGCGGGATCTCCCGCGTCAGCTATCGCGATCGGGACCTGGGCGAGAGTTACGTCCAGGGTGTTGACCCTGCGTGGCTCAAGGTCGAAGGCGGTGACATGATCGACGGCCGCAACTTCAACGCCGTCGAAGCCGCCAGTTCGGCCTACGTCGTGGTGATCAACACCAACGCAGCCGAATCTTTATTTGAACGCGGTTCAGCCGTCGGAAAGTCGATTCGAATTTTCGGGCTTCCCTTCACTGTGGTGGGTCTTTATCAGGATCCGTCCGAAATCTTCAGCGACAGTGACCAGCCCAAGATCATGATCCCGCACAGCACGTTCACCAAGGCCGCCGACTTTGAACGTGGCTGGATCAACATCATGGTGTTCCCCCGGCCAGATGTCACCCAGGCCGAGGCGATGGATCAGGTGACTGTGGCATTGCGCATTGACCGGAAGCTACGGCCCGGCGACGAGAACAATTTCGATCTCGTCTCGGGTGCGCGCTTCATGGAGTCGTTCAACTCGATGACCGCCGGTTTCTTCCTGGTGATGCTGGTGCTCTCAAGTGTCGGCCTGATGGTTGGCGGTGTCGGCGTGGTGGCGATCATGATGATCTCGGTCACCGAACGAACTCGCGAGATCGGCGTGCGCAAGGCGCTGGGCGCCACCCGAGGAGAGATCCTCTTCCAGTTCCTGATCGAAGCGGCCACGCTCACAGTCCTCGGTGGCCTCGTCGGCATGGCAATGGGAGCGGTGATTGCCTGGGGTGTCAATTCCTTCACACCGATCCCCGCCAGCATACCGCTCTGGTCGGTTGCTGCCGCAATCGGCGCCTCGGCGATCACCGGGATCTGCTTCGGACTCTATCCGGCCAACAAGGCAGCGCGGATGGACCCGGTGGAGGCGTTGAGGTACGAGTAGCTGGTCATTGCGAGCCGCCGCAGGCGGCGAAGCAATCCCCCTGATGAGCAAGGAATCCCCCTACCGGGTTCAATGGTTATCAGGGGGATTGCTTCGGCCTTCGGGCCTCGCAATGACAGTCGATTCCGCTTTCCCACTACCTTCCTCCATGCCCCTCAGCGAAGCCATTCGCCTGGCCCTCACCACAATCTGGGCCGCCAAGCTCCGCTCTTTCTTTACCCTGCTGGGCATCATCGTTTCAGTCGCTTTCCTGGTGACCGTCGTGGCGGTGATTCAGGGTATGAATTCCTACGTCCGTGATGATCTAACCGGCGCCATGATCGGCACCAACTCCTTCCAGGTGCGGCGAACTCCGATCACGGTCGGATTGCTCTCAGACGAAGAGGTCCGGCAGCTTTCCAAGCGGCCGCGAATCACTGCCGAAGACGCCATCGCCGTAGACAGGGCGATTCCGGACGCCGAAGCGGTGGCGCTGCAATCGGGCTGGCCGACTCCCCTCGCTGACATTGTTGCCGGCAGCCAATCGGTTGGCGACGTAATGGTATTTGGCGTGACACCACCGTATCAGGTGGTGCAGGATTATCGGATTGAAGCTGGCGCGCCACTCAGCGATATCGACCTGCGAATGCGTCGCCCAGTGGCCGTGATCGGCTGGGAGGTGGCCGACAAGTTGTTTCGCACTCCACAGAGTGCCATCGGCCAGAAGATCCGGATCGCAGGACGTGAGTTCACGGTAACCGGAGTAGTAGCGGCCAAGGGAAAAACCCTGGGCCAGTCCTTTGACGGCTTCGCGCTGATTCCCTTGCCAGTGTTCGAATCGATCTGGGGCCGCCGAGGTACCACGGTCGTGTCCGTCAAAATGCGGGAAGGTCATGAGATCCCTTCAGCCATGAACCGGGCTGAGGAAGCAATGCGAATTGCTCATCGTCTCAAACCGCGGGAAGCGAATGACTTCGCGATCGACAAGGCCGATGCGCTGGTGGCTTTCTGGACCCAGCTCACCGGATTGCTGTTTGCGGTGGTGCCAGCGGTGGTTTGTATCGGGATTGTAGTGGGCGGGATTGTGATCATGAACATCATGCTGATGGCGGTAAGCGAGCGCACCCGTGAGATCGGGCTGCGCAAGGCACTCGGCGCCCGACGCCGCGACATCCGGCGTCAGTTTCTCGTGGAATCGGTGGTGCTGAGTTTCGTGGGCGGCCTGGTTGGTGTCCTGGCTGGTTGGTCGCTGGCCTCGCTTGTTGCGGCGCTCACTCCACTTCCGGCGCAAGTGACAACCTGGTCCATTGCCGTCGCGTTGATACTTGGCGCGGCAACCGGAGTGGTGTTCGGTGTGTATCCGTCGGCACGCGCCGCAAAACTGGATCCCATCACCGCCATGCATCGCGAATAACGTGGCCGTCCGTTTCGGCAGTCTCTCAGAAGGTGTGGCGCTGGCATTTGATGCCATGCGTTCCAACAAGTTGCGCAGTGCGCTCACAGTGCTTGGGGTGGTGATTGGGGTCACCACCGTCATGGTGATGGCTTCATTGGTCGAGGGAATTCGCTCGCAGATCTTCGCCACCGTTCAGAACGCATCGCCACAAACCTTCTACGTAATCCGCTTCTTTTCGTCGGTACCACTGAATCCCGATCGCCTGCCGCCCGAGGTGCGGATGCGCCCGGTCCTGGATGAAGCCGACGCCGAGGCAATCAGGCGCAGTCCGCAGGTGGCAGCCGCAGGGTTGTGGATTCAAGTGGCCCAGCGAATGGAATTCGGATCAATCCAGTCGCAGGGACTGATTGTCTATGGCGCCGACAATTCCTACCTGGAAGTGCAAGGCGGGACCCTGCTCGCTGGTCGCTTTTTTTCCAGGGGAGAACTGGCAGCAGGGACGCCAGTTGTGGTACTGGAGGATGACATTGCCGACCATCTCTTCGGCCGACACAATCCCCTGGGCAGAGTGATCCGCATCGGCGGTCGGGCGTTCACGGTGATCGGTATCTATGCCACGCCGCCAAATGTCTTCCAGCCACCTGGTGCGCAGGACGGCGGCATTGTCCCGATGCAGGCGGTCAAGCAGAGCTTTCAGTACGACCAGACCAACGGAATGTTCATTGCAGTGCTCGCCGCGCGTGGTGTGCCGGTTCCTGTCGCAGCCGACGCTGCCATTGCCGCAGTGCGTCAGCAACGCAGCCTGAGACCCGGTGTCGCCAACAGCTTCGATATCATCACTCCCGACCAGATCCTGGACCTCATGGACTCGCTCACTGGCGCGTTCTTCATGGTGATGATCGCTCTCTCAAGCGTGGCGCTATTGGTAGGGGGAATCGGTGTCATGGCGATCATGATGGTGTCGGTCACCGACCGCACCCGCGAGATCGGGCTTCGCAAGGCGGTGGGGGCCACCCAGAAAGAAATCCTCTGGCAATTCCTGGTCGAAGCAGCGACCCTGACCGGCTTCGGCGGCGTTCTTGGAATCGCGGTAGGACTCGCCGCGGGAGCGGGCCTCAAGGCGGTGCTCGGCCTTCAAAGCGGTCCGCCGATCTGGAGTGCCGTGACGGCGGCAACGGTATCGGTTGCGATTGGCCTGGTGTTCGGAATGATCCCGGCTACCAGGGCAGCGCGAATGGATCCGGTGGAGGCGTTGAGGTATGAATAGTTTGCTTGACATTGGATGTTGGATACTGGACGTCGGATATTCTCGATTCGCCGTTCGCGGTTCGCCGTCCTCTGTTCGCCGTTCGCCGTTCGCCGTTCGCCGTGCGCGGTTCGCCGTTCGCCGCCCTCCTCCTCCATTCGCTGACCTCGCGCTTCTCTCCGTTCAGTGACGGAGCTAACATCCTAGCATGTCATCTACTGATCTCCTCGCGGTTTTCGCACATCCCGACGACGCTGAGCTCCTTGCCGGCGGTACGCTGGCGACTGCTGCAGCCAGTGGCCATCGAGTAGTCATTCTCGATCTCACCCGGGGTGAACTTGGTAGCAAAGGAAGCCCCGAAATCCGCGCAGCAGAGGCTGCCGAGGCTGCGGCCGTATTGGGCATCGCTGAGCGCCTCAATGCGGGCCTTCCCGATGGACATTTGGCGAACACCGATGCAACCCGACAAATAGTGGTGAGACACCTTCGCGACCTACAACCACAGGTGGTGATCACCCATTACCTGGAGGGTCGCCATCCAGATCATCGGGCGGCCAGTCAATTGGTGCGCGATTCGTGCTTCCTCTCGGGACTGCGCAATTACCCGGGTGGTGGCAAAGCGTTCCGGCCAACCAAAGTCTGCTTCGCAATGGGATATCGCGAGGATCCCGTCAAGCCCACATTTGTAGTGGACATTTCTGCGCAGTTTGAGCGGAAATTGCAGGCGGTAGCGTGCTTCAAGTCACAATGGGACGCCACCTCAATCCAGGCTGGTGAACTCTACCCCACTGGCCAACCGTTCTTTGAATTGCTGCGCACCCAGGATGCCCGCACCGGTTCGCTGATCCGCGGTGCATACGGCGAGGCGTTCTGGACCGCCGAGACGATAGCGGTGACGGATATCGTGGGGGTAACGGGGCAGAGCCTGTAAACGAGGACGGAGAGCGGAGGACGGCGAACGGAGGACCGCCACAGTGGTAGATTTCCCTAATGGAACCCGTCTACCTCGACCACGCTGCGACCACCCCGGTTCGCCCCGAAGTCCTCGAAGCCATGCTGCCATTTTTGCAGACCGCTTGGGGAAATCCCTCCTCCGCTCACCGCTTTGGCCGAGCTGCCAAGGCCGGCCTGGAACAAGCCAAGCGGGAAACCGCTGAGGCGCTGGGCGTGGAGCCAAACCAGGTGGTCTTCACCTCGGGCGGCACCGAGGCCGACAATCTCGCGATCATCGGCGCTGCGCTGGCAGCTAAGGCGGCCGGTCGCGAGATGCATGTCGTGACCACCGCGATCGAGCACAAGGCGGCGCTAGCTGCTGCCCATGCCGTGGTCCGCCTCGGCGGTCGCGAGACGATCTTGCCAGTCGATGAGTGGGGTCTGGTAGACATGGCAGCACTGCACACGGTGCTGGCCGAAAAGCCGGCGCTGGTATCTGTCATGTGGGTCAACAACGAAACCGGCGTCGTGCAACCAATCGACGAAATCGGCGCAGCCTGTGATGCCGCCGGCGTGCCTTTTCATAGCGATGCGGTGCAGGCCTTTGGGAAACTGCCAATCGATCTCGGCAAGTCGGGGTGTCGATTGCTTTCCATCAGCGGACACAAGATCGGTGCGCCAAAGGGAATAGGTGCGCTGATTGTTCGCGACCGCAAGATCATCGAAGCAATTGTGCACGGTGGCGGTCAGCAGTTCGGCATCCGCCCGGGCACTGAGAACGTGGCAGGCGCGGTAGCGCTGGGTCGAGCTGCGCTCCTGGCAGTCAAGGAATTGGATCAGCACGTCAACCGGCTGGAACAGTTGCGTGACCACCTTGCCGATCAACTGCGGAGTGCGGTTCCCGACCTGATGGTCTATTGCGAATCGGTACCCAGGGCACCGCATGTGCTCTCGGTATCGATCCCCGGTGCCGAAGCCGAGGCCCTGCTGATGCATCTCGACCTGGCTGGCATCTGCTGTTCAGGTGGTTCGGCTTGCAGCACTGGTGCCGTCGAACCGTCTCATGTTTTGCAGGCCATGGGAATCGAACGACCGGTAGCACTCGCTACCCTGCGGTTTTCGATGGGACACGAAACTACTGCGGCAGACATCGAACGTGTGGTAGCAGTATTGCCAGGTGTTGTGACACGGGTTCGTAACCTCGGTGCGGCACTCGGTCGTGTCTGACTCCCGGCGAGTTCTGGTGGCCATGAGCGGGGGGGTTGATTCCTCTCTTGCCGCCGCATTGCTGGTGAGCGATGGCTGGGATGCCATTGGCGCCACCATGAAGCTCTTTTGTCACGGCGAAGATGTACCGGATCGCCCTTGCTGCTCACTCGATTCGATCGCCGATGCGCGGGCAGTAGCTCATCGACTCGGGATGCCGCATTACGTGCTCAACCTCGAAGATCGGTTCTCAGAGCGCGTGATCGCCGATTTCGTTTCCGAATACTCGCGCGGCCGCACCCCGATTCCCTGCGTTCGCTGCAACTCGTTCACCAAGTTTCGTGACCTGCTGGCCCATGCAGACGCGCTCGGCTGCAGCGCTATTGCCACCGGCCACTATGCCCGCGCAGTTCATGGCAATCTCTATCGTGGTCGCGACCGCCAGAAGGACCAGAGCTACTTCCTGTGGGGCATCGATCGCGAAGTGGTCAAGCGCATGGTCACACCGGTTGGTGAATTGACCAAACAGGATACCCGGGCACAGGCGCGTACACTCCAGCTCGAGACAGCCGACAAGCCGGAGAGCGTGGAGATCTGCTTTGTACCCGACGATGATTACGTCGGAGTGTTGCGCAAGCACCTTCCCGCTGATGCACCCGCACTCTCCCCGGGCGCACTGGTGACCACTGATGGCACCGTGATTGGTGAGCACGAAGGCTTTGCCGGCTATACGGTTGGTCAGCGGCGCGGCCTCCCTGGCGGTCGCTCCCGGCCATTGTATGTGCTGGGAGTTCGGCCGGACAGCCGCGAGGTTGTTGTGGGCGAAGTTGGGGAGCTATTTGGCAGCGAAATCACGCTGGATGAGTGCAATTGGATCGCACCACCGCCTGCCGAAGGTGACGTGATCGAGATTCAGGTTCGATATCGCAGCGCTGCGGCACCAGCCACTGTTCGCAGTATTGCCGACGGCGTTATCAGTTGTGACTTCATCAACCCGGTGCGAGCCATTGCACCCGGTCAGTCGGGAGTCTGCTATGATGGCGACCTGGTGTTGGGCGGCGGCGTGATCAGGAGTGCAGCTTGAAGGGCTTCGTCCTGCGAATGATGATAACCGCGATAGCGTTATGGTTGGCTATCTGGCTGGTACCAGGCATCGAACATTCGGGACCAGTCACTTCACTGCTCGGAGTGGCAATCGTCTTTGGTGCAGTCAACGCTGTATTGAAGCCATTGCTTACCGTGCTGACCTGTCCCTTGATAGTGGTAACGCTCGGACTGTTCACCTTGGTGCTGAACGCGATGCTGCTGCTGGCCACTGCGTGGGTCGCCAGCAAGCTCGGGTTTGCATTTACCGTGGCGGGTTTCTGGCCCGCATTCTGGGGCGGGATGGTGGTCGGGTTGGCTGGTACCACGATCACGATACTGTCCGGCTCGCAGCGCGAATTGGAACGCGCCTAGCACCACTCGCTCAATCGAAGATTTCTTTCATGGCAGCTTCCTGTTCCGCCGTGAGCTTCTCGGGAATCTTCACCTTCGCCACGACAATCTGATCTCCCTGTTGGCCCCCCTTGGCGAGGCCCTGCCCGCGAATCCTGAAGCGCCGCCCCGGTTGAGTTCCCGCCGGCAGCTTGAGCTTCACTTTGGTGCCATTGATGGTCTTTACATGTACCGACGTACCGAGCACCGCCTGCGAAAGCGAAATCGGAATCTCGGTGATCAGGTCAAGGCCTTCGCGCGCGAAAAAGCGATCTGCTTCAACCTGGAAAGTCACCAATACATCGC
>WUUC01191209.1_pt1 | contig 11916 bp, 12 predicted proteins | sample 6278441 | NCBI WGS metagenome assembly WUUC01 (sample SAMN13675441, study PRJNA597444) | soil metagenome | isolation source: soil | place: USA: Washington | collected 2017-10 | reverse complement strand
GCGGATCATTCGACCTCGGTCATGGCTCGACGGCGCGCTGACGCGCGTGACGCTGGTGGCCGCATTTCGCGGTCGTCGCGGGTCTGATCGGCGGCTGGATCGGCAAACCCCGGGTGGACGCCTTCGATGAGTCCCTGGGCGACGGCGACCTTGTGCAGCAGCCGGATCAGCTCGGTGCGGTCGGATTCCGAGAGGCTGCCGATGAGCGCGGTCTCGTGCTCGGCCGAGATCGACATCATCCGACGCAGCCGCATGCGAGACTGAGTCTCATTTTCGTGGTATTCTCGGCACGATGACCAACGGCGACACATTCGTCCGCGCCCTCGACTCCGCCGGCTATCGATTAACCGAACCGCGACGCGCGGTGGCGGACCTCATCGGCGGGCGGCGAGGTCACTTCACGGCAGCGGATCTGCTCGCCGACGCGAAGTCCCGTCGCCTGGGCATCGGCCGGGCCACGATCTTCCGCGCGCTCGAGCTGTTCGTGGAACTCAATCTCGTCGAGCGTCTCGACCTCCCGAATGGCGAGCATGCGTACGTCGAGTGTGCGCGCGCACATCACCACCACGTCGTCTGCTCGTCGTGCGGCAGGACGACCGAAGTCGAGGACTGCGGCATGCAGGTGGTCGCGGCGGAAGTCGCGCGCCGGAGCGGCTACCAGATCGACACCCACCGCCTCGAGCTGTTCGGACTCTGCCCGTCGTGTGCCGAGCGGCAGTCCCGCACGGCCCGGCGCCTCCAGACCTAGCAACCACCCACCCGTCAGTTCCAACGAAGAGGGAATCATGCGATCGCAACCGTCAATGAGACCGAATATCAGCAGGATCCTGGGCGCGATGGCCATTGCCTCGGCGCTCATGGGCTGCCAGGCAGTCGGAGGCTCGGCCGGGGCGACGTCCGGCCCCGCGGGCAGTTCGGAGCCCGGCGCCCTGCGGATCGTCGCGACCACGACCGTGCTCGCGGACTTCGTGCGCAATGTCGGCGGGACGAAGGTCAGCGTGGACAGCCTCGTGCCAAATGGGGGCGAGGTCCACACGTTCGACCCGACCCCCGCGGACGTCGCCAAGGTCGCCGACGCCGACCTCATCGTCATGAACGGACTGGGTCTCGACGAGTGGCTGGGGGACCTGGCCTCGGACGCGGGCGCCGCGGACACGCCGGTCGTGGAATTGGCCGAGAACCTCGCGGGGGTGACGTATCTCGCCGGCGAGGAACACGAGGGCGAGGGCACGGGCGGTGGCGATCACGCCGGTGAGGCGATCAACCCGCATCTCTGGCTGAACGTTGCCTACGCCCAGAAATACGTGGCCAAGGTGACCGATGCGCTCAGCGCGGCCGATCCACACGATGCCTCGACATACGACGCCAACTCCGCTGCCTATCAGGCCAGGTTGACCCAGCTCGATCGGTGGGTGAAAGACCAGGTCGCGTCGATCCCGGCGGCCAATCGGAAGATCGTGTCGTTCCACGAGGCGTTTCCCTATCTCGCCGACGCGTACGGCCTGGAGATCGTCGGTGTCGCCGTGGAGGCGCCCGGGCAGGAGCCAAGCGCAGGCGAGATCGCGGCCCTCATCGATGCCATTCGCGAGGCGGGCGTGAAGGCGATCTTCAGCGAGGCGCAATTCCCCAGCGACCTCGTCGACCGGATCGCAGCCGAAACCGGCGCGAAGGTGGAGGCCGATCTCTACAACGACTCGCTCGGCGATCCGCCCGTCGACAGCTACGAAGGCCTGATCCGCTGGGACGTCGAGAGGATCGTTGCCGCCCTCTCGTGATGAATACTCAGCACCACGAGCTCACTGACAAACCTGTCGACCGCGAACAGGAACTGCCGTGATCGATCTGCTGGCGCAACCGCTCGCCTACGAGTTCTTTGCTCGGGGCCTGCTCGCGGCCGCCATCGTGGGAATCGTGTGTGCCATCGTCGGCAGCTACATGGTCCTCCGGGGGCTCGTGTTCATGGGTGACGCGATCAGTCACTCCGCGTTCCCGGGGGTCGTCGTGGCCTATCTCCTGGCCTGGCCGCTGTATCTCGGCGGCGCCGTGGCCGCGGTCGCGACTTCGCTCGCGATCGGGTGGATCAGTCGTCGCGGGGCGCTCCGCAACGACACCTCGATCGGCGTCCTGTTCGCCTCGATGTTCGCCCTTGGCATCGCGCTGTTCAGTGCCATCCCCAACTACGTCGGGGACCTGTTTGCGTTCCTGTTCGGGAATGTCCTGGGGATCTCCGTCGAGGACCTGCTCGGCCTGGCGGCCCTCGCGGCGATCGTGCTCGCGATCGTCGGTGTGTTCTGGAAGGAGTTGCTGTATGCGACGTTTGATCCGCTGGGAGCGGCCGCGTCGGGACTCCCGGTCCTCCGCCTCGAGTACCTGTTCCTCGCACTCATCGCCCTCACCATCGTCGTCAGTCTCCAGGCGGTCGGGATCATCCTCGTGGTCGCGATGCTGGTGACGCCGGCGGCGACCGCGCAGCTGGTCTCGGTCCGCTTCTCGCGGATGATCGCCGGGGCGGTGATCGTCGGCGTCGGCTCCGCGATCGTGGGCCTGTACGTCAGCTACTGGCTCAACATCGCGAGTGGCGCCACGATCGTGCTCGTCCAGGCGGTCCTGTTTGCGATCGTCTTCGTGGCCAGCCCGCGCGTGGGCCTGCGCGCCGGTCGCAGATTGGCCCAGCCCTTCTCCTGACGCCGACGGGGATCAGGACCATTGGCCGGTTTCCATCGCCGGCCCCGCGACCGACAGTCCGACTGCACCTCGAGGCGGGTGACTCAGTCGCTGTCCTCAAAACGGCTGAGTACGGCCTGGGAGGCGCGGTCGGACCGTGAGGTACCGGCGAGTGCTTGGCGTGCGCGCGGTGATGTGGCTTGCTGAGTGCCCCAAATCTCGGATGACCCCGGAGCCCAACGTGAACAAGATCTCATTCCGGCCGCTGTCGGCCACCGTGGTTGCACTATTCCTGGTTGGATGCAATCCAGGACCGGCCGTGGTGGTTCCCACGCCAGCCCCTTCGGGCGAGGCGTCGGCCGCCCCGACACCCGCGATCGCCGGACCGGTCGCGGAGGTACCCGAGGGCGAGCTGCTGTTCGCGGGCCGCCTGCTCATCTGCTCGGACCTGCCCTACCCGCCCCAGGAATTCTTCGACGAGCGGGGCGTGCCCATCGGCTCCGACATCGAGATCGGCGAGGAGATCGGGCGACGGCTGGAGCTGGAGCCCACGATCGTGAACTCGATCTTCGACACGATCATCGACGCGGTGAACGGCGGCAAGTGCGACATCGTGATCTCGGCCCAGAACATCACCGCCGAGCGCGAGGCGCTGGTCGACATGATCCCGTACTTCAAGGCGGGCCAGACGTTCGTGGTCGCCTCCGGCAACCCCGCGGGCATTCACACCGAGCTGGACCTGTGCGGCAAGCGCATCGCTGCCCAGAGCGGCACGGTCGAGGTGCAGTTCGTCGAGGGAACCGGCGACTATGCGGACCACTCCCTGTCGAAGCTATGCGAGGCTGCTGACAAGCCGGCCATCGACCTCCGACAGCTCGACAAGGACGACGAGGCCCTCGAGGCCCTGATCGGCGGTGAGGTCGACGCCTACTTCACCGACTCACCGTCCGGCGGATACCACGTGGTGCAGCACCTCGACGACCTGGAGCTGTCGGGCCTGACCCTGGAAGTCGCGGTCCAGGGAATCAGCGTGCCCAAGGACAAGACCGGGCTGCGGGATGCGGTCGCCACGGCCCTCGACTCGATGATGGCGGACGGCACGTATCGCGCGATCCTCGCCAAGTACGGTGTCGCCGACGGCAGCGTGGCGGGGACCTGAGCCAATGATCCCGATCCGAGGGCTCGTCTCTCGGGTCCGAGCCGTCCTCCCGCGGGTCCCCATCCGGGGCCAGACGGTCCTGATCGTCGCGGTCTCGATCATCAGCGTCTCGGCGGTCCTGATCGTCATCCAGTCGCAGAGCATCCGCCAGCAGGTGCTCGCGGAACGCTCGGCTGGGATCGAGCGCGTGGCGGTCAGCCTGCAGCAAAACGCCGACTATGCCGCTGCGTCCGGCGGCCGCGACTACCAATGGGCCGATCTCCAGAAGCGGCTGCCTGACATTGCCCGCCAGATCGGGGCCGATGCGGTCCTCATTTCCGACTCGACCGATCGTGCGTTCGCCGCCTCCGACGTCGCATTGATGACCGAGATCTTCGACCCTGCGGCGGCTGAGCAAGTGCTCGCCACGGGTACGACCGTCGTTCGCCAGCTGTCGGCCGACAAGCTCGTGTATGCCGTCCCGTTCCGTCTTGCCGGCGACGAGCCGGCGGTGTTTCAGGCGCGCGTCGACCAGGGCGCCCTGCTCGCCGCGATCGCGACCGCGACGACGGGCAGCATCGTGCCCAGCATCATCGTTCTGCTGGTCGCGGTGCCGCTCGCCGCCTATGTCTCGAACCGGATCCTGGCCGCGTCATACGAGCGTGAGCAGCAGCTGCGGGTTGAAGCTCGCTTCGGCTCCCTCGTCCGCAACTCGTCCGACGTGGTGGCGATCGCATCTGCCGATGGCGCGATCCAGTACATGAGCCCGTCCGTCGAGCGTGTGCTTGGCTATCGTCAGACCGATGCCCAGGGCCGGAACATCCTGGAGATGGTCCACCCCGACGAGGTCGATGGGGCGCTGACATTCCTGGGTGCGGTCGCCGAGGTGTCGGGCGCGCCGGCGAAGGTCGAATGGCGGGTTCGTCATCGCGACGGCTCGTGGCGTGACTTCGAGATCCTGTGCACCAACCTGACGGCCGATCCGGACGTTGGTGCGCTGGTGCTCAACGGCCGCGACGTAAGCGAGCGCACCGCCCTCGAGCGGCAGCTCGCGCATCAGGCATTCCACGACCCGTTGACCGACCTGGCCAATCGGGCGCTGTTCCAGGACCGTGTCGACCAGGCCCTCGCCCGGGCCGATCGGACCGACTGTGGCCTGGCGGTGCTGTTCCTCGATCTCGACGACTTCAAGACCGTCAATGACAGCCTCGGTCACCAGGCCGGTGACGTGCTGCTCGCTGAGGTTGCCGGGCGGCTCGTGGCGGCCGTCCGAGCCACCGACACCGTCGCTCGCCTGGGTGGCGACGAGTTCGCAATCCTCCTGGAGGATGTCGGTGAGATCGAGATCCGGCACGTGTCCGATCGCGTGACTCAGGCCATCCGCGCGCCGATCGATCTCGACGGCCGGCGGATCTTCGTCTCGGCGAGCATCGGCATCGCCCCGACGATGGCCGGGTTGCGCACGACTCAGGAGCTCCTGCGCGGCGCCGATGTCGCAATGTATTCGGCCAAGGGCCGCGGCAAGGGGTTGGCCCAGGTGTTCGAGGGCAGCATGCATGCCGAGGTCGTATCGCGCCTCGCACTGGATGCCGATCTCCGTGGCGCCATCGACCGTGGCGAGTTCACGATCGAGTACCAGCCGGTCGTCGTCCTGCCCGGGGACCGCCTGTCCGGTTTCGAGGTGCTGCTTCGCTGGCGGCATCCCGTCCGCGGCCTCGTTCCGCCTGATCAATTCATCCCGCTCGCCGAGGACACCGGGCTCATCACCCAGATCGGCCGGTACGTCATCGATGAGGCGTGCCGGCAGGCTCGAGCCTGGCAACGCACCTTTCCGCTGGCCTCGGACCTGTCGATCAGTGTCAATCTGTCGGCCCGCCAGATCCAGGACGCCGAGATCGTGGCGACCATGCGGGCCGCCCTCGAGCGATCCGGTCTGGCGCCCGAGTCCCTGATCCTGGAGATCACCGAGAGCGTGCTCATGCACGACACCGACACGACCCTGTCACGCCTGCGTGAGCTCAAGGCGCTCGGCGTCCGGCTCGCGATCGACGACTTCGGGACCGGCTACTCCTCGCTCAGCTATCTCCGCCGGTTCCCGGTCGACATCCTGAAGATCGACAAGTCGTTCATCGACAACGTCGCCAGCCGGACCGATGCGATGGTGCTCACGCGAGCGATCGTCGACCTGGCCAGGAGTCTTGGCCTCAAGACCGTTGCCGAGGGCGTCGAGCTGCACGAGCAGGCGGTTGAGCTCGAGGCGATCGGATGCGACATGGCCCAGGGCTACCTGTTCGCCCGGCCGCTCGACCCGTCGAGCGTGGAACAGCTGCTGAGCTCGCGGGCCAGCCGGCCTCGAAGCCTCCCCTTGCGAGCCTCTGCCTAGCGGTTGCGCTCAGCGCGGACGAACAGGGCCGTGCCCAGGACGATGAACGCCAGGAAGGTCGCTGCGAGGACGGGAACGACGATCGACGTCGGCGAGAGCGGAGGTACACCGGCGCCGGGCTGGAACGCGTAATACGAGCCCCGAACGAGCTCGACCGCCCAGCGCATCGGTGACACGGCCGACAGGACGGCCAGCACCGGTGGCAGGTCGTGGATCGGATTGAATACGCCGGCCAGGAAGAACTGCGGCAGCATGACGAACGGGAAGATCTGGTTCGCGGTGCGCTGGCTGGAGATGTTCGACAGGACGAGGATCCCGAACGCACCGCCATAGATCGCCATCGCGAGCACGACCGGCAGCAGCGCCAGCAGCGTCAGTGGCGAGAGCGGGATGCCGAGCAGGAACCCGAGGGCCAGGATGGCCACTGCCTGGGGCAGGGCTACGAGCGACTCGCCGATGATCTTGCCGGCCACGATCGAGTAGCGCGAGATCGGCGAGACGAAGATCTCCTGGCTGAAGTCCTCCTCGCGATCCGAGATCAGGGAGATCACACCCATGGCGGCCGACTGCCAGACTGACTGGGCGAGGACGCCGGTGAACACAAACGTCGTGACCTCGATCCCACCCGGCTGCCCGTAGCCGGCCTGGAGCGTGGGCCCCAGGAGGAGGACGAGGGTGATCGGCAGGGCGAAGTCGGCGAAGATCCGGAGCCGATCCCGAAGCAGCTTGACGAAATCGCGGTGCGCGATGACGGCGACCGCCGACAGCTCACTCATCCGGTCTGCCCACGATCTCGAGGTACGCGTCCTCGAGGCTCGGCGAGTGGATGCGGACGAGGGTGAGTGGCGTGTCGATCGACTTCAGCGTCGCGTGCGTTGCCAGCCCGTCGAGCGGGATCCGGATCGGCCCCGACCCGTCGTGCGGCAGCCGGAGCCGATCGATCTCGGTCAGGAGGCCCAGTCGGTCGTCGGCGTCGATGACCAGGAACTCCTGGGCGAGCTTGGCCTTCAGGGATGCGGGTGTCCCAGTGGCCACGACCCGGCCGAAGTTGAGGATGCAGATCCGGTCGGCCTGTTCGGCCTCCTCGAGGTAGTGCGTCGTGAGAACGATCGTCGTCCCGCTCTGCCGGCGAACGGCCGCCAGGTAGTCCCACAGGGTTCGCCGGCTCGGCGCGTCGAGCCCCGCGGTCGGCTCGTCGAGGAACAGCACTCTGGGCCGATGGATGAGGCTCCGGACGATCTCGAGCTTGCGGAGCATGCCGCCGGAGTAGGTCCGGATGGGGTCGAAGATCTCGCGCGTCAGGCCCAGCAGCTCGCCTGTCTCCTCGACCTGGCGGCGATAAGCGAGGGCCATGAGCCGATAGGTCGGCGCATAGGGATAAAGGCCGTAGAGGATTGCGTGGAAGCGGATGTTCTCCTCGCCCGTCAGGTTTCGGTCGAGGCTCGGCCGCTGGAAGATGATGCCGACCTTGCGGCGCACCGCCGCGGCCTCGGTGGCGACGTCGTGGTCGTCGATCGTCGCCCGTCCACCGGTTGGTGCGAGGGTCGTCGTGAGGATCGAGAGGGTCGTCGTCTTGCCCGCGCCGTTGGGTCCGAGGAGAGCGAAGAACTCGCCCCCGGCGACGTCGAAGCTGATGCCGTCGACGGCATTGCGCTTCGCTTTTCGGTACCGCTTGACGAGGTCCTCGACGTGGATCACCCGATCACAATAGATCGCGCGAACGTGCACGCCGCAAGCGAGCGATCCGATTAGGTCCCATCCCACCGAGCGGGGGTCGTCGGCCGCCCACGGTCCGATCCCCTGGCTCGGGCTGCGCGCCAACCTGGGCCAGTTCTCGCTCCTGGTCGCCGTCAACGCCCTGGTCGGTGGGATGGTCGGTCAGGAGCGGACAGTTCTGCCACTGCTCGCCACCGAGGTCTTCGGGCTTGCGGCACTGACCTCAGCGCTCACATTCATCGTCGCCTTCGGGCTCACGAAGGCGATCACCAACGTCATTGCCGGTGCGCTGGCCGATCGCTACGGCCGGAAGCCGGTGCTCATCGCCGGCTGGCTCATCGGCATCCCGGTTCCGCTCGTCCTCATCTGGGCGCCGGATTGGAGCTGGATCGTCCTGGTCAACGTCCTCCTCGGCATCAATCAGGGTCTGACGTGGTCCGCGACCGTGATCATGAAGATCGACCTCGTAGGCCCGACCCGGCGGGGACTGGCCATGGGACTCAACGAGGCCGCCGGCTACGCCGCCGTCGCCCTGACGGCATTCGCCACCGGCCTCCTTGCCGAGCGCTTTGGCCTTCGCCCTGCTCCGTTTCTGCTTGGGCTCGCGTACGCGGGCCTCGGTCTCGGGCTGTCGGCGATCTTCGTGCGCGAGACGCGCGGGCACGTCCGCCTGGAAGGCGACCATCATCCCGATCGCGACCCACTCCCGGGCGGTCTGTCGATCCGTCGCGTGTTCGCACTGACCAGCGTCCGCGAGCCCACGCTCTCGGCGGCCAGCCAGGCAGGGCTGGTGAACAACCTCAACGACGGCCTCGCCTGGGGTCTGCTCCCGATCTACTATGCGGTCTCCGGATTGGCCCTGGGCGAGATCGGCCTGCTGGCCGCGATCTATCCCGCGGTGTGGGGGCTGGGTCAGCTGGGAACCGGCGCGCTATCCGATCGGATCGGCCGCAAGGGGCTGATCATCTGCGGGATGCTGATCCAGGCGGTCGCCCTCGCGATCATCGCCGCGTCGACCGGCCTCGCCCCGTGGCTGGCCGCCTCCGTCCTCCTGGGGGTTGGCACCGCGATGGTTTATCCGACGCTCCTCGCGGTCATCGGCGATATTGCCCATCCCAGCTGGCGAGCGTCGGCGGTTGGTGTCTACCGGCTGTGGCGCGATACCGGGTTCGCCGTCGGCGCGCTGCTGGCGGGCGTGATCGCCGACCGGCTGGGAATGCCCGCCGCGATCTGGGCGGTGGCCGCGCTGACGGCTGCGTCGGGGGTGATCGTGCTGGTCCGGATGTACGAGAGCCATCCGCCATCGACGCGGCGCGTCGGCTGATCATGTCGACGGTGGGAGATGTCGGAGAGGAGGCCGCGATGACGCCAGCGCGGCGTTCCGCCCGATCCGCGAGCCATACCCGAGCCCGCTGGTCCTCATCGCCTGCGGGCTGACGGAGGCCCTCGTCATCCGCGCCCTCGCCCGCCTCGTCCGCGGAGCCGCCTGACCGTGTCCTAGTGGAGCTCCATGAACCCGGCCCGTTCGCAGGCGTCGAGCATCATCCTGATGTCGTCATACGCGCCGGGACCGACGGGGACAAAGCGGTCGATCAGGCCGACGGCGAGGCGTTCGCGCCCCTCCGGGTTCTGGGCCATGGCCACGATGACGCCGCGGATCGCCTCCCGCATGTCTTCCGGCAGGCGACGGGACACTGCGACCGGCTGGATCGTCGACGGGCCGAGCGCGTCCACCACGCGAAGCAGGTCTGCAAGCTCGGGCCGGTCTAGTTGCGCGATCGCCAACACCTGTGAGTCGATTGCCGACCCGTCGATGTCGCCCCGGACGACCATCTCGATGGCCTCCTGGTGGAACCCCGCTTCGACCACCTCACCGAAGAAGCCCCTGGTTTCGCCAAGGGTCACGAGGTGGTAGCGCGTGATCCCGTATCCGGAGTGGGAGAGTGGCTCGTTGTACGCCCACGACCGGCCGCGAAGGTCCATGAACGACCGGAAGGCACTGTCGCGCCGGACGATGACGTCAGAGAAGTAGATCGGCTGTTGCCCATACCGCTCGCCGGCAAGGACTGGTGCGGCGATGGGGATGGCGAGATCGAGCCCCTGGCGCTCGAACGTCACGTACGGCAGGCTGCACACGAAACAAACATCGTTCTCGTCTCGTTTGCAGCTCTCGTACGAGGTCTCCACCACGAGCTCGGTCTCGACCCCGAGCCGCCGTCCGACCTCCTCGGCAATTGCCTCGTAGACCGGCAGCACGCTCGGGGCGAGATAGGTTCCGAATCGCAGGCGCGTCACGTCAACCGTTCAGGCCGCCGTGGCGAAAGGGCGAGGTGTCGCCGCCCTGGTGCTCGTCAGGCCCGCGGAGTTACCTTGAGCAGTCCGAAGCTCGCGCCCTGCGGGTCGGCGAGGATCGCAAAGCGACCGCCCGGGAAGTCCTGCGGCCCGATCATCTCGGTGGCGCCAAGGTCGAGGGCCTTGCGGAACGCGGCGTCGACGTCCTCGGCGATGAAGTAGATCTGCCAGTAACTGGGGACTTCCGCCGGCACCGCTGGGTTCATCTCCCACGCGCCGGCGATGCTGTCACCCTCGAGCAGAAACTCGGTGTAGGACGGCTGGCCCTCGGCCATCGGGCTCTCTCGTGGTGTCCAGCCGAAGGTCTGGGCGTAGAACGGGATCGCCTTGTCGACGCCGCGAGCGTTGAGCTCGGCCCAGCCGAAGGCGTTCGGCGCGCCGGTCTCGAAGCCGCGCATCTGGTTCGCCTTCCAGACGGAGAGGAACGCGCCGGCCGGATCCTGGAACATGGCCATGCGGCCCTGATCGCCGACGTCGAACGGCGCCATCACGACCGTGCCGCCCGCTTCCTCGACGCGACTAGTCGTCGCGTCGACGTCGTCGGAGCCGATGTACAGGATCCACGCATTCGGGGCCTCCGGTGACTGCTTCGGCGAGATGCCAGCCGCGTCGCCGTCGCCCAGCTTCGCGACCCCATAACCGCCGTACTGGGGATCGGGTGATACCTCCACCTGCCAGCCAAACAAGCGCGCGTAGAAGTCCCGCGCGGCGGCGGCGTCGGCAGTCGCGAGCTCGACCCACGCAGGTCGGTTGACCGTCGTTGCGATGGCGTGTGCCATGACGACCTCCTCGTCGTTGAGGTGGGTTTCTGGTGGGAGTCCATTGTCCCACCGATGGCCTTCGGAGGCGTTCGCCGAGTTGCCGGTGGACCGCGCCTGCCACGACGCTGATACCCGCCGCGGGCGCGGTACTGGGATGATCGACCCGTGGATCTGAGTCTCGTCGCGGGGGTCCTTGCTACGCTGGTCGGGCTGTGGGTCGTCGCGATCGTGTTGTTCTGGGTCCTCCGGCCGAAGGGCGTGCCCACCCGCGAGCTGGTGAGGCTCATTCCCGACGTCCTCCGGCTCCTGCGCTCATTGATCGCAGATCGGACGTCGCCGCTCGACGTGCGGCTCGTCCTCATCGGCCTCGTCGCCTGGATCGTGAGTCCGATCGATCTCATCCCCGAGTTCATTCCGGGGCTCGGGCCACTCGACGACATCGTGGTGGCGATCGTCGCCTTCCGCTACGTGCGTCGTCGGGTGGGCGTGGAGGCGTTGCGCCAGAGGTGGCATGGGTCGCCCGATGGCTTTGCCCTCCTCCTGCGCGTCATCGGATCGGCATAGTAGGGACGAGTTGACCACCCGCGCGGAGACCCGCGATGAGCGAGAACCGGAAGCTCGTCACCGTGACCGAGTCCATCCACATCGATCGGCCGCCGGACGTGGTGTTCGACTACACGCAGGATTACGGGACGCGGGCGGACTGGGATGCCGGGATCAGCGAGGCGACCGTGCTGGGCGAGTCACCCAGGCGCGTCCGGGTCGAGGTTCCAAGGCTGGGGCGATTCACCGTCGAGTACCAGCTCTTCCGGCGTGGCGAACGGACGAGTGCCGCCTTCACGGACGTGGATTCGACCTGGATCTCGAGCGGTGGCGGCTCGTGGCGCTACGAGGCGAGTGCC
>WUUC01134343.1_pt1 | contig 11917 bp, 8 predicted proteins | sample 6278441 | NCBI WGS metagenome assembly WUUC01 (sample SAMN13675441, study PRJNA597444) | soil metagenome | isolation source: soil | place: USA: Washington | collected 2017-10 | reverse complement strand
TTCCGGGACGTTGACGGTGACGCGCACCATCTCGGAGCCGGCTTCTGCCAGCTCGATGCACTGGGCCGCCGTGGCCGCGGCGTCGGCGGTGTCGGTCATCGTCATCGACTGGACGACGATCGGCGCTCCGCCGCCGACCTGAACGTGACCGACCTTGACGCCGACCGTCTTGTGGAGTTTGAGCAGGGGCATTCTTATCGCCCGACCAAGTCGTGCGCTAACGGGTTCTGCTTGCCGCGCGACTGAAGTCGTGCGCTACAGGTGGTGCGCAACCACCTTGGACGCTGCAGCGCTGCAATTTGTCATGATAGCATCCTGCGCCATGCGCAGAATTCTCGTTCGCGAGTTCGGCGGCCCTGATGTCATGCATCTCGACGAGACATCCGCCCCGAAGGCTGGCCCTTCCGAAGTGCTCGTCCGCATCTACGCCGCCGGCGTCAACCCCGTGGACGCATATATTCGCAGCGGCACCTACGCGCGGAAGCCGAATCTTCCCTACGTCCCCGGCTCCGACGGGGCCGGCGAAGTGGAAGCCGTGGGCACCGCGGTCGCAGGCTTCAAGCGTGGCGATCGCGTCTACATCGCGAACGACAACATCACCGCGTCCTCGTCGGGCACCTACGCCGAACAGATCGTCTGCCCGGCTTCGATGCTGCACCACATGCCGGCGCGCGTGTCGTACGCGCAGGGCGCGGCGCTCGGCGTCCCATACGTGACTGCCTACCGCGCGCTGTTCATCCGCGCGAACGCGCGTCCCGCCGAGACGGTGCTCGTGCACGGCGCGACCGGCGGCGTCGGCATCGCGGCAGTGCAAATCGCCAAGGCCCACGGCCTGCGTGTGATCGGCACCGGCGGCACCGAGCCCGGCATGGACGTCGTCCGCAGGCAGGGAGCCGCGCTGGTGGTGAACCATCGCGAGCCGAAGTACCTCGACGCGGTGATGAACGCCACCGACGGCAGGGGCGTGGACATCGTGCTGGAAATGGCGGCACACATCAATCTCGACCGAGATCTCTCCGTCCTCGCGAAAAACGGCCGCGTCGTGGTGGTTGGAAACCGCGGCCGGGTCGAAATCGATCCTCGCCAGGCGATGGCTCGCGACGCCGCGATCCTGGGCATGACGCTCTTCAATGCGCCGCCTGCCGAGCTCGTCTCGATCCACGCGGCGCTCGCCGCCGGGCTGGCGTGCGGGGCCCTCGACCCGGTAGTCGGCCGCGAAATGTCGCTCGTCGACGCCCCGCGTGCGCACGAAGCGGTGATGGAGCCCGGCGCGCTCGGGAAAATCGTGCTCGTCGTGTAAAGGCGCGGCGGTAGAATGGCCCATTACGCAAGGGCCTTCGCGTACTCACCGCGGCGCTCCCTTCACAGAGGAGACCTCAATGAAATCCTTCTTCGCCGCGATCGGACTGGCAGCGCTCGCGGTTGCTGTCACGGTCGCGCAGGCGCCGCAGCGCCAGCCTCCGACATACGCCGCGAACCAGGGAGTGAAGGGCGGCGGCGCCTTGCCCACCGGATGGCAGATGCGTCTCGACGCGGCGCAGGACAAGCCGGACGCGGTTAGGTTCATGCCGATGGGCACCGGATTCCATGTGATGACGGGCCCGGCCGGAATCTTCTACCGGTCTGACGCCCCGAAGAGCGGGACGTACGAGGTACAGGCCACCTTCACACAGATGGAGGCGACACCGCACGGCGAGGCGTACGGGTTGTTCATCGGCGGCACCGACCTGCAGAGCGCCAACCAGAAGTACACCTATTTCCTCGTGCGGCAGGACGGCCGGTTCCTGGTCAAGCGCCGCGACGGTGCCAGCACGCCGACGATCACCGACTGGACCCCGCACGCATCGGTGAAAAAGACCGAGGGCAGCACCAGAGGAACCAACGCGCTGACGATCGCCGTCGCTCCGGACAAGGTGCGGTTCCTGGTGAACGGAACCGAGGTCACCTCCGCCGCGGCGAATCGGGTGGATACCAAGGGCATCGCGGGCCTGCGGATCAACCACGAGCTCAACGTGCACATCGAAGGGTTCGGCGTGAAGTGAGCACGATCGACTGGCCGCCGCGCCGCGCCCGCCGCGGCGGGCGCGGGATCATCTTCGCCGTGGTCGCCGTTCTGTTCGTGGCTGGCGGAACGGCGCTTTCCTACTACGTCGATTCGCTCTGGTTCGGCTCGCTTGGCTTCGCAGACGTCTTCTGGACCACGCTGGGCGTTCAGGGGACGATCCTCGCGGTGTTCGCGGGCGTCACGTTTCTCGTTCTCTACGGCTCCTACTTCGTCCTCAAGCCGCCGAATTTCGGCGCCCTGGCCGGCGGCACGATCATCGTAAACGGCCAGCCGGTCCGCCTGCCGCTCGAACCGGTCCTGCGGACCGCGGCGCTCGTCATCGCCCTGGTGATTGCCGTCGGCACCGGCCTCAGCATGATGGCCGAGTGGACCACCTTCGCGCTGTTCTGGCATGGCGGGCGTGAGGCGGGCACACCGGATCCCATCTTCGGCCGGCCCCTCTCCTTCTATTTCTTTCAGTTGCCGGGATATCGGCTGATCGCGCGCTGGACCACGACCGTCGCGGTACTCCTGTTCGGCGTGTCCGTGGTGTTCGCGGTCATTGCTGGCGGCGCACGCATGCTGTCGCGGCACAACGCTGCCGGCGGAGCGCCGCTGCGGCGCGTCGCCGCGGCCTTTGCTCTCCTGCTGCTCGCGATCGCGGCGCAGGTCTACCTCGCGCGGTTCGATCGCATTCTGGTCGATCACACGGTGTTCTCGGGCGTGACCTACGCCGACGCCCACGTGATGATCACGGCCCGGACGGTGCTCGCGGGCGCCCTGGTTCTCGGCGCCGCGATCGCCGCGGTGAGCGCCGTCGCGTATCCGCGGATCCCGTGGATCGTCGGGGCGGTGGTCCCGGCGCTGGCCGTCTACCTCGTCACCGGCGTCGTCAACTGGTACGTCACGAGCTTCGTCGTGAAGCCGAACGAGCTCGCGCGGGAGCGCCCGTTCATCTCGCACAGCATCGCGTTCACGCGCCAGGCGTACTCGCTCGATCGAGTGCAACAGATCCCGTTCCCGGCCGAGACCGGTGTCGAGGCGCTGGACCCCGCCAACAACCAGGATACGCTCCAGAGCGTCCGCCTGTGGGACTGGCGGGCGCTCCAGGACACCCTGCGCCAGATTCAGGAAATTCGGACGTACTACGATTTTCCCGACATCGACATCGACCGGTACACGATCAACGGCCGGGTCACGCAGACGATGATCGCGGTCCGCGAGCTGAACATGGAGCGGTTGCCGGAGAGCAGCCGCAACTGGATCAACGAGAAACTGATCTACACACACGGATACGGCATCACGATGAATCCGGTGAACGGCTTCACGCCCGAAGGGCAGCCGGCGCTGATTTTGAGCAACATGCCGGTGCGGAGCACCGTGCCGGGGCTCACCGTCACGCGTCCCCAGATATATTTCGGCGAGCTCACCAACACCGACGTGTACGTGCGCACCGGGCAGCGTGAATTCGACTATCCCGAGGGGGACGCCAACAGCGAGACGACTTACGAAGGCACCGGCGGCATTCCGATCGGCGGCTTCTTCCGGCGCCTGCTGATCGCGATGGATCGCCGCGATCTCACGCGACTCCCCTTCAGCGACGACGTGACGTCCGAGAGCCGGCTGCTGATGCGGCGCAACATCCGCGCCCGCGCCGCCGCGATCGCTCCGTTCCTGATCTTCGACGACGATCCCTATATCGTCGTGCGCGACGACGGCCGCCTCTCATGGATGATGGACGCGTTCACCAGCGCCCGCACCTATCCGTACTCCCGCCACTTCCAGCTCGGCGCCGAGCAGTTCAACTACGTTCGCAACAGCGTGAAAGCGGTTGTGGACGCCTACGACGGGGCGGTGACGTTCTACGTCTTTGACGACGCCGATCCGATTATCGCGGCATATCGCCGCGTCTTTCCGGCGCTCTTCCGGGATCGCGCCGAGATGCCGGCCGACCTGCTCAGGCACGTGCGCTACCCGGAGCTGCTTCTCGAAGTTCAGGCGGCGGTGTACGGTCTGTACCACATGACCGACCCCGACGTGTTCTACAACCGCGAAGACCTGTGGACCGTCGCAAGCGAAGTCGTGATGAACGCCCAGCGCGAGCAGGCGGCGCAGACGATGGAGCCGAACTTCGTCCTGATGAAGCTGCCCGGCGAATCGGCGCTCGAGTTCGTCGAGATGCTGCCGTTCACGCCGGCGCGCCGGAACAACATGATCGGCTGGATTGCGGGACGGAGCGACGGTCCCCACTACGGGAAGACGATCGTGTACAACTTTCCGAAGACGAAGCTGGTGGACGGCCCGATGCAGATCGAGGCGCGCATCGACCAGAACGCGCAGCTCTCGGCGCAGATGTCGCTGTGGAACCAGCAGGGATCGAGCGTGCGCCGCGGCAACCTGATGGTGATTCCGACGGGAACTGCTCTGCTCTACGTCAAGCCGATCTATCTGCAGGCGCAGCGCAGCCCCATGCCGGAACTGCGCGTCGTCGTGCTGGGGGTGCAGGATCGGCTCGCTTACGCGCCGACATTCGAAGCCGCGCTCGACGCGCTCTTCGGCCGCGCTTCATCCACCCTTACAGCGGAGGAGTACGTGCCGCGGCAGTCGGCGGCGGCGCCGGCCGCGGCCGGCACTCCCGATACGCCGGCGCAGCCTGCCGCACCCGACAACGTGGACGGACTCATCTCCGGCGCCGCGCGCGATCTCCAGGAATATCAGCGGCTCACGGCGGAAGGCCGGCTGGGTGAAGCCGGCCAGCGGCTCGAAGCGCTGAAGCAGAAGCTGGATCGGTTGCAGCAGGCCCGATAAGCGATTCGCGGCTCACAAAGGACATCTCACAAAGGATTCCGAATGCCTATCATCAGCTCGCTCGCTCTTTCGGCTATCGTCATTGCAGCGGCCGCTCTCGCCGCTCAAGGAGGAAAGCCGATTCCCGCTCCGCCCGATGTGAAAGCGCCGCCAGCCAACGCGGCGAAGACGCCGTCGGGACTCGCGTCGGTGGTCATCAAGCCGGGCTCCGGCAAGACCCGGCCCGGCAAAACCGATCTCGTCACCGTCCACTACTCGGGCTGGACGACGGACGGCAAGATGTTCGACAGCTCTGTGGTTCGCGGCGAGCCGGCGACCTTTCCGCTCGACAGGGTGATCGCCGGGTGGACCGAAGGCGTGCAGCTGATGGTCGCCGGAGAAACGCGCCGCTTCTGGATCCCCGAGGCGCTCGCCTACCGCGGCCAGCGCGATCCGCGCGGCATGCTCGTGTTCGACGTCGAGCTGATTTCGTTCAAGGCGGCACCCACTCCACCGACCGTGCCGTCCGACGTGAAGGCCCCTCCGAAGGACGCGAAGAAAACCGCGAGCGGCCTCGCGTACAAGGTGCTGACGCCGGGGAAGGGGACGCGTCACCCGACGGCGGCGAGCTCGGTGACGGTGCACTATTCGGGGTGGACGACCGACGGCAAGCTGTTCGACAGCTCCGTCACCCGCGGAGAGCCAATCACCTTCCCGCTGAGCGGCGTGATCGCCGGATGGACCGAAGGCGTGCAGTTGATGGTGGAAGGCGAAAAGGCGCGGTTCTGGATTCCCGAGAACCTCGCCTATCGAGGACAGAGTCCGCCGTTCGGAATGCTCGTCTTCGACGTGGAGCTGATCAAGATTCAGTAATCAGCGGCGCCGGGTCGGTCTGGCGGTTTGTGGCGGTTTTCAGATCTGCGTCGCCACTACCTGTCGGACCCACCTGACCCACCCGGCCCGCCAGCCCCCCCGGGTCTTCCACCTCCGCCGGACCGGCCCGGTCCGCGGCCAGGGGCGCCCGAGCGGCCGGCCGCGCCGGTTCGTTCGCTAATCGTACGGCACGCGCGCTGAAAGCGATCGAGCAGTGCGCGGCGCGTGTCGTCCGGCACAGGGCCAATCCGCGACCAGTTCGCCTGCGCCTGACGCACCTCGTCGGCCGCTGCACGCCAGCGGCTGTCGTCGTCGGCCTTGCCGCCGATGGTGTTGGCGGCGAGCGCCTCCTTGAGCATGGCCGCGAGCCGCGTCGTCGGCGAGGCGTTCGCGTCGGCCGCAGCTGCCGGGCCGCCGAGCGAGGCCGCCACATCTTCGATGCGCCGGACGAGCGATTCCATGCGCCTGCGATTCGCTTCCGGATCGAGCTCGCTCCCGCCGAAGGCGGCGGGCCAGCGGCGCGCCACGCTGGCAAAGGCCGACGAGAAGCGCGCGTCGAGCGCCCGGGCCCGGTCGGGGTCCACTCCGCGCGCGGCGATCTCCTGCTGCCAGCGGCTTCGAAGCGATCGCACGCGCGGCACCAGGTCCGGGGGGGTGTCCTGTGACATCGGCGCGGTGCCGGGTGTTGCCTCGGGCGTCGCGTCCGAGAACTCGGCGGAGGGTGCCGAGCCGTCAGCGCCCGGCGCCTCTGGCGTCCACGCGGCCAGGCTTTCGAGCTCCGAGCAGATTGCCTCTCGCGCCGCAACGCGTTCGGCACGCGCCACCTCGTGGCGCTGCGCGTAGCGCAGGAAGAAGCGATCCGACGCGGCGCGGAACCGCTGCCAGATTGCCTCGGACCGGTTTTTCTTGACCGGACCGATCGTCTTCCACTCCCCCTGCAGGCGCTTCAGTTCCGACGCGGCATGCTCCCAGTCGTTGGACTCCGCGAGCGCCTCGGCCTGCACGCAGAGCGCTTCCTTCCGGGCGAAGTTCTCGGCCCAGACGGTCTTGCGGCGCGCGAGATCCTCGTGGCGGCGCGTGAAGAAGCGATCGCACGCCGAGCGAAAACGCTCCCACACCGCTTTTTCGCGTCCGCGCGAGACGGCGCCGATCGTCTTCCATTCGGCCTGCAGCTGCTTGATCGCGTCGGCGGTCTGAATCCAGTCGGTGGATTCCGACAGCGCTTCCGCCTTTTCGCAGAGCGCGATCTTCCTCGCGAGGTTCTCCGCGCGCGCCTGCGCGTCGGCGGCGAACTGCGCCTCGCACTTGGACCAGACTTCGTCGTGCGCCGCCTTGAACCGGCGCCAGAGGGCGTCGGCGCGATCGCGGGGCACGTCGGCGGCCTGGCGCCACTGCTGCTGCAGTTCGCGCACGTCGCGGGCGATGCGTTCCGGATCGTCGACGGCGCGCAGCGCCTCCATCCGAACGATGAGCTGCTCCTGCAGCCCGACGTTCGCCCACTGCCGCCACTCGGCGGCCTCGCGCAGTTCCTGGACTTTCGGCGTGAGCGCCGCCTGTGCAGCGGTGAGCCGGCCCGAGATCTGTTCGTAGTCCTGCCGGCTCGGCAGGGGCGGCACGTCGGCGAGCGCGGTGCGGAGATCGCGGAGCGCCCGCTCGCCGGCCTTGAGCGAGAGATCCTCTTTACCCGTGAGCGCCTCGACGCGCGACGCGAGCTGCTGCAGGCGCGTGAGCGCTTCGCGGCGGACGCGCGCGTCGTTCTCGCGGGCGGCGGCTTCGCGGTTCGCCTGCTCGTCGGCCTCGGCGGCCCGCCGCGCGCGATCGGCTTCGTCGCGCTCGGCGCGCTCGCGCGCCAGCTCTTCGGTCTGCGCGCGCTCGGCGTCGGCGCGGGCCCCCGCCTCGGCGTCGTCGCCAGCTGCCGGTTGATGGGCGTCCTCCGCGTGAGCCACAGCGTCTGCCTCGTTCCGTACCTGTTGTCGGGCCGCAAGCGCCTCGGCCTCGCGCGCCGCGCGTTCGGCGTCGCGCGCCGTCCGTTCCGCGGCTGCGGCTTCGGCGGCCGCCTGGGCGAGCGCTTCGCGCGCCGCCCGCTCCGTCTCGGCTTTCGCCGCCGCCGCACGCTCCTCCGCCTCGCGCAGCACGCCGCGCGCGCGCTTCACCGCGCCCTTGTTCTTCGCACGCGCGGCGATCTGTTCGAGCTCGTCGCGATCGGTCACGAGCTCCGCCGCGGCGACGGCCGTGTCCTTAAACTCGCCGTTGAGGGCGATGGCGAGCAGCTCGGCGTGCTCACCGCGATCGCGCAGCTGTTCGAACGCGCTGCGCCGCGCCGCCTCGACGTGCGCGTGGCGCGCGATCGACCCCAGCGTGTGGACGTCGGCAATCCGCGACACCGCGCGCAGTGCCACGATCTCGCGTACTTCGGACCTGGCCACCTGCGCGATCGCGCGCGGGTCCGCGAGCGAATCCACCGCCTCGAGGCTCTCGGCCTCGCCGATGCCCTCGAACTCCTCGCTCGCGATGTCGCGCAGCATCGCCGTCGCGTCGGCGCGGACGCCTTCGTCTGCATCCTCGCGCGCGATCGCCCCCAGCACGCCCGGATCGAGCAGCTTGCCGACCGCGGCGCGGCGAACGCGTGGATCTTCGTCCTCCCTCGCCATCGCTTCGAGCAGCTCGCGCTCCTCGAGCGGCAGCTCCTCCACGAAGGCGAGCCGCACCGCGGGATCGGGATGTTTTTGACGCGATTGCGTGCGGAAGCGATCGAGGAGAGCCATAGTCAAGTTCTACTGAAGAAGGGTGGACGTCACGTCCGCCGGGGCACGTTCAACCGGATCAACGCGTCGGCGACGTCGGCGCCGTGCGACGCGGTGCGCACCTGTTTGTCGATGGCGAGGATGCGGCCGTCCACGCCGATGTAAAAGGTCCATCTCCGCGGATACCCGCTGGCGCCGATCACTCCGTACGCGCGCGCTACCACGCCGGTCGGATCGCTGAGAACCGGATAGTCGAGATCGAGCGATGCCGCGAATCGCCTGGTGGTCTCCTCCGAATCGACACTTGCAGCAAAGTATTGTGCCTGAAACCCGCCGAGCGCTTTTCGATGCGCCGCGAGCGAGCGGCATTCCGTCGTACAGCCGCCCGTGAATGCTTTGGGGAACCACGCGATCACGACGGCTTCGCGCCCTCTGTATGCGCTCAGTGCGTACACCCGGCCATCGGAACCGCACAGCTCGAACTCCGGCGCGAGGGCGCCTGCCGCAAGTTTCACAGGATGGCGTTCGCCGCGGCCCGTTGCCGCATTGAATAAACCACCAACAACCGCTGCCGCTGTCGCGAAGCCCACGCGTCGCAAAACCCTGTCATTCTAGCGAACAGCGCAACACTTCGCCGGCACTCTCGTTGCACCTTTTTGAGTGTGACGCGCCGTTCTCCAAAATTGCGGATCGCTTCCGGGCCTCTGCTGCTCGCGATTGGGCTTTTGACGGCCTCCTGCGGCGGCGACAGCCCGACGGCGCCCAGCGGCCCGCCCGCAGCCGGTTCCACGATCAATTATGCGGCGCTCGGCGCGAGCGACGTGATCGGCTTCGGATCGAGCGTGCCCTGCCTGCCCTTTACGGACTGTCCGGGCGGGACCGGCTACGTGTTCGTCGCCGGCCGGCAGCTTCGGGCTCAGGGATTTACCGTGAGAGTCGACAGTCTCGGCCTGCCCGGCGTCGGCGTGAGCCGCCGATTCCAGGATCTCGGCGTGAGGTACGGCCGGGACGTCCCGGCAAACCTGATCGACGGTCAAGTGCCCTTCGTCAGGTCCGACGTCACGATGGCGACGATTTTTACCGGGGCGAACGACGTCAACGTGATCACAGCGGCGCTCGGCGGAGGAGCCGGCGGCACCGATGCCGTCGCCTACATCGATCAGCAGGTCGGGGCCTTTCGGGAAGACTTCAACACCCTGGTCGATCGGCTGCGAAGTCGCGCGCCGGCCGCGCGCTTGGTGATTCTGAACGTGCCGAATCTCGGCGCCCTGCCGCTTCTGGCCGGAGCTTCAGCGGCACAGCGCCAGGCGGCGCAGCGCGCGTCGGTCGGCATCACGACGGCCATCAATGGCACGGCGTCGGACGGCGTGCGTATCATCGATGTGATGTGCGACTCGCGGCTGTACCTGCGTTCGAGCCTGTACGCCGACGGATTTCATCCGAACGACGCCGGGTACACCCTGCTCGCCGCCGAAGTCGTCAGAGCGGCCACCGCGGCGTCGTACCCCGCGCCGCAGCGTGCCTGCGCTGCCATGACCACAATCCCCTGATTTCGTGACATACGACGAGGCGGTGTCGATGCTCGAGTCCGCGCTCGAGCGGCCGCTGCCCGGTGCCGCCGCTCAGGATCGGCTCTCGCCGCGGCCGCGGCGCGAATGGCCGGAGGGGTTCAACCCCGCACGCATTCGTCACGCGGCGGGGCTGCTGCTCGTGTTTCCCGGGCCTGGCGCGTCTGGGGCTGGGGCGTCCGGTGGGTCCGGTGGGTCGGGCGGGCCGGGCCGGACCGTGGAAGCCCCGCCTGCCGTGCCGGCCCTACCCGCCCCGCCTGGCCCACTCGCCCATCCAGCCCTCCCCGCCCCTCCTGCCCCTGTTGCCCCTCCTGCCCCTCCTGCCCTGATCGTCCTCACCGTCCGCGCCGATTCGCTGGGCCGTCACGGCGGGCAGGTGTCGCTGCCGGGCGGCGTTGTCGATCCGGGTGAGACGTTCGAGCATGCCGCCCTTCGCGAGGCGCACGAAGAAATCGGCCTGGCGCCGGCCAATGTGCGGACGGTCGGCGCGCTCACGCCGCTCGACATTCCCGTGAGCGGCTTTCGGCTGCACCCGATCGTCGGCGTCGCGGCGGCCAGGCCGCCGATGCGGCCGTCAGACCGCGAGGTTGCGCGAATCCTGGAAGTCGGTGTGGACGAACTGATGGCGCCGGGCTGCGTGATCTCCCGCACGGTGACGCGCGGTGGAGGGCCGATGGAAGTGCCTGCGTTTCACCTCCACGACGTCGAGATCTGGGGCGCCACGGCGATGGTTCTCGCTGAATTCCTCGTTATTCTTGGGTGGCGCACAGGTAATCGCTGACTATTGATGAGCCTTACGATCTCCATATTCTGCAAAATGTGCACGAATGATGTGTCGTATTGCACGTTTTTGGCACTTTTCGAGCACGAATGGCGTAATTTCTTGCGAGATGTACGCAAACTGATGAATAATGCACCCTTCGGTAAGCCGCGCTATGATCCGCGTTTCCGCCAGGCCAGGACGAGTTCCACTGGGGCGAGTCTCGGATCGGATCTGAAAAAGGGGGAAGCACGATGGGTTCCGCAGTGTTGGGCGAGGCAATCAGCGCGATTCGCGACTGGTCGGTCACCAAAGCCAAAGAGCCGAGCGAACCGCGCGCGATGGATCAATTTGGCAGTCTGGTCTTCAACGACGCAGTGCAGGAGCAGCGGCTGCCAAAAGCGGTCTACCACGCTCTGCGGCGGACGATTACTCACGGGGAGGCCCTCGACGCCTCGGTCGCCGACGCCGTCGCCTCCGCGCTGAAGGATTGGGCGGTCGAGCACGGAGCGACGCATTACACGCACTGGTTCCAGCCGCTCACCGGCATCACCGCGGAAAAACACGATTCGTTTCTGAATCCGTCCGCCAACGGCAAGGCGGTCCTGGAGTTCTCGGGGAAGGAACTCGTCAAGGGTGAGCCCGATGCATCGAGCTTCCCGTCGGGCGGCATGCGATCCACCTTCGAGGCGCGCGGCTATACAGCGTGGGATCCGACGAGCCCGCCGTGGCTCCTGTACAGCGGCGGCGCGGTGACGCTCGTCATTCCGACGGCGTTCGTCAGCTGGACCGGCGAGGCGCTCGACAAGAAAACGCCGCTCCTGCGCTCCATGGAAGCGCTGTCGAAACAGGCCGTGCGGGTGCTCCGGCTGTTCGGATCCACCGCGGAGCGCGTGGTCACCACCTGCGGCCCCGAACAGGAGTACTTCCTGATCGATCGCTACTTCTACCTTTCGAGACCCGACCTGATCAACGCCGGACGGACCCTGTTCGGTGCGAAGCCGCCGAAAGGCCAGGAGCTCGAGGATCAGTACTTCGGCGCCATCGTCGATCGCGTGATGGCGTTCATGTCGGAAGTCGAGACCGAGCTGTACAAGGTCGGCGTGCCGGTGAAGACGCGGCACAACGAGGTGGCGCCGAG
>WUUC01119601.1_pt1 | contig 11917 bp, 9 predicted proteins | sample 6278441 | NCBI WGS metagenome assembly WUUC01 (sample SAMN13675441, study PRJNA597444) | soil metagenome | isolation source: soil | place: USA: Washington | collected 2017-10 | reverse complement strand
TGCTAAAGCCTGCCCTGGCAAGGTGCCGGGGAACAATAAACCGATTAGAACATGAAAAATCAGTTCAACACATTCTTCACCCAAGCCCTTCAAGGGTTAATGGACCTGCTAGCGTCATTCGAATCAATCACAAATTTCATTTTCTGCCCCGCACCCGCCATGTGCTCTAGCTTGTGCTCTAGCATGTACATGTGCGAATGCCACCCTGCCCACCGGCAGGCAGGCTGCTGCACAGCCGAAGAGGCTTGTTGTTGCTGTCCTTGTAGCCTGCCTACCGGACAGGCAGGTTGCTGTTGATCGCCAGGTCTTTTCACAGCAACAAATGCCGGTGGCGCTAACCTGTCACTGACGTCATCAGTATTTTTTTTTAACAAGCTCCCACAACATTTAAATCATTATAGCCATGTCAAATTATCGTTTTGAAACACTTCAACTACACGCAGGTCAGGAAGTTGATCCAACAACAGGCGCTCGTGCAGTGCCCATCTATCAAACCACTTCTTTTGTATTCAAAAACTCTGAACACGGAGCTAACCTGTTTGCACTGAAAGAATTCGGCAACATTTACACACGCATCATGAACCCTACAACAGATGTGTTCGAGAAACGCGTGGCAGCACTCGAAGGCGGCGTAGCAGCGCTGGCGGTTGGATCCGGCCAGGCCTCACAGTTTCTCGCACTCAATAATATTCTTCAAGCTGGCGACAACTTTGTTTCAACCTCATTCCTTTATGGTGGAACATACAACCAGTTTAAAGTAGCATTCAAAAGAATCGGGATCGATGCGCGGTTTGCGGAAGGAGATAATGCAGCCTCTTTCGAAAAACTGATCGACAAAAAAACGAAGGCGCTTTATCTCGAAACGATCGGTAACCCTGGCTTCAACATTCCGGATTTCGAATCTATAGCAGCCCTTGCACGCAAGCATGATCTCCCGCTGATCGTCGACAACACATTCGGTGCCGCAGGTTACTTGTTTCGTCCGTTCGACCACGGCGCCAACGTTGTTGTTGCTTCTGCTACAAAATGGATCGGCGGTCATGGCACGTCGATCGGTGGAGTGATCGTTGATGGAGGAAACTATAACTGGGGAAATGGAAAGTTTCCGCAATTCACCGAACCTTCAGAAGGATACCATGGCCTGAAATTCTGGGATGTGTTTGGCGAGAAGAATCCGCTCGGTCTGCCAAACATTGCATACATCATTCGCGCTCGCGTTGAAGGCCTCCGCGATTTTGGCCCTTCGTTGAGTCCGTTCAATTCGTTTCTTTTCCTTCAAGGACTGGAAACTTTATCGCTGCGTGTGCAGCGCTCGGTCGATAACGCTCTTGTACTTGCGCAGTGGTTAGAGCAACATCCGAACGTTGAAAGCGTGAACTATCCAGGGCTGGCGTCAAGCACATACAATAAGCTGGCGAAGAAGTATCTCCGTAATGGGTTTGGCGCTGTATTGTCATTCACTGTTAAAGGAACGAAAGAACACGCCACTGGTCTGGTCGACAATCTGAAACTGATCAGTCACCTCGCCAATCTCGGCGATGCCAAGACGTTGGTTATTCAACCATCGGCAACAACTCACCAGCAACTCAGTGACGAAGAACAGATCACAGCCGGTGTGCTGCCAACATTACTGCGTATTTCTGTTGGGCTGGAACACATCGACGATATCAAAGCAGATCTGGCACAGGCTTTCGACCATGTGTTCAAGAAAGAGTTGGTCGCCTGAACCTATACAACGCAATCTGAAAATGACAGACAACTAAAATCCTGACAATCATGAAATCTACCTTGCTAGCATGTTTCGTGTTCATCGCATCTCAAACTCTTGCACAATCGCCGGCTCCGTCTTACGGTTCGTCTATCTCGCTTGACGAAGCAAAAAAAGTGGTGAAAGGTGCTGAGGCATTTGCGCTTTCAAAACAGTGGACCGTTGTGATCGCGATTGTGGACACGGGGGGTAACCTGGTGTTCCTCGAAAAGTTCGACAACACACAGGTAGGGTCAATCGAAGTGGCCATCGGAAAAGCAAAGACAGCCAACGCGTTCAAACGACCATCGAAGGTGTTTGAAGATGCAATTGCAGGTGGTGGAGCAGGAGCACGCGTGTTGTCGCTTCCGGGAGTTGTGGCAATCGAAGGTGGAGAACCTATCCTGATTGATGGAAAAGTAGCAGGAGCGATCGGAGTATCCGGTATGTCGTCGGCACAGGATGGTGAAGTAGTAAAAGCAGGCCTCGCGGCTTTGAAGTAATAGCGATGATGGTAAAGCACGATCATATATTTCACTACCCGGTTGAATTTCAGCTGGAGTCGGGAAGAAAACTTTCAGGCTTTCAATTAAAGTATACCACACTCGGCCAGCTCAATAAAGAGCGCGACAACGTGATCTGGGTCTGTCATGCGCTCACCGGGAGTTCCGACTTTGCTGATTGGTGGAATGGATTATTCGCGGAAGGGAGTCCATTCGATCCATCGCGTTACTTTATTATTTGTGCAAACTCATTGGGCGGATGCTACGGCTCGACCGGTCCGCTTTCGATCAACCCTGCAACAGGAAAACCATTCTTCCATGAGTTTCCGTTAATAACAAATCGTGATATCGTGCAGGCATTCGATCGCCTTCGCGAGAATCTGGAAATCAAACGGATCAACACGTTGATCGGCGGTTCATTGGGTGGTCAGCAGGTGCTGGAGTGGGCGATTCAACGACCTGAGGTTTTTGAATCCATCATCCCGGTGGCATGCAATGCCTTTCATTCTCCATGGGGTATAGCATTTAATGAGGCACAACGCATGGCTATTGCCGCTGATCCAACCTGGAAACAGAACGATGAACGTGCCGGCGTGGATGGCATGAAGGCCGCACGCGCAATTGCGATGATCTCGTTTCGTAGCTACGAGATCTATGGCAAGAATCAGCCTGAAGTGGCTGATGTTAAGCTGGAAGAATTCCGGGCGTCAACTTATCAACGTTACCAGGGCGACAAACTGGCCAACAGATTCAACGCCTTCACATATTGGAGTTTGCTTGGCGCGATGGATAATCACCATGTGGGAAGAGGGAGGGGAGAGGTGGAGAAAGTGCTAAGCACAATCCGTGCGAAAACACTGGTGATCGGTGTTGACAGCGACATCCTTTTCCCGCCATCGGAACAAAAATTTCTCGCGACGAACATTCCCGGTGCGCAGGTCGAATTTATTGAATCACCTTATGGTCATGATGGCTTCCTGGTGGAGTTCGAACAATTCAGAAAACTGATCAGAAAATTTTTAACAATGCCTGCCGGCAGGCAGGAGACTAAAGAGAACATTCTTTTATGAGCAAGATATTGAACCTCGGATTATTTGGTTTTGGCTGTGTAGGGCAGGGACTCTACCACGTGCTTCATGAAACTCATGGGTTAAAAGCAAAGATCGGTAAGATATGCGTGAAACATCCCGACAAGCCGCGTTCCATCGATCGCAACTTCTTCACTTTTTCGAAGAAAGATATTCTCGATGACCCGACGATTGATGTTGTGGTTGAGCTGATCGATGATTCGAAGGCTGCTTTTGAAATAGTGAAGGAAGCTCTTGAGAAAGGAAAAGCAGTGGTGACGGCCAATAAGAAGATGATCTCTGAAAATTTTTCTGAACTATATCACCTTCAACAGAAACACGGCCGGCCTGTATTGTACGAAGGCTCGGTATGTGGAAGTATTCCAATTATCAGGAACCTTGAAGAATACTACGACAACGATCTTATCGAAAGTATCGAAGGGATATTCAATGGGTCTACCAACTATATACTCACCGAGATATTCGAAGGACGCAAGTCGTACCAGGAAGCATTGCGGCGCGCACAGGAACTTGGCTTTGCGGAAAGCAATCCCGATCTGGATGTGAAAGGATTTGATGCGAAGTATAAATTAACGATCGCTATCGCCCACACATTTGGTGTTTTTGTTAAACCCGACGACCTGATCAATTTTGGTATCGACAAGATCTCCGAGGTGGACCTGAGGTTTGCCCGGGAAAATGATTATGTGATAAAACTGATCGCCCGTGCAATTCGCCATGAAGGAAAAATTTTTGGACTTGTGGCGCCGCAGTTCATCCCAACGTCGAATATCCTGGCAAGCGTCCGGTACGAATACAACGCCGTACTGGTGCAAGGCGCGTTCGCAGAGAAGCAGATATTTGTGGGTAAAGGCGCGGGGAGTTATCCTACCGGTTCCGCAGTACTTTCGGATGTGTCGGCATTAACTTATGATTACCGTTATGAGTATAAGAAACGCGAACAAGACCGCTTTGTATTCAGCAACGATGCGGCCGCGAAGGTGATTGTAAGTTTTAAAGACGATGCGGTGAAGCCATCGGATTTTGTGGCATTCGATGGCGGATACCAGGGCAACGGGCACCAATTCCTGAAAGGAATTGTTGCACTAGAGAAGATCCGTCAGTGGTCGACAACTCCCGATGTCAACGTGATTCTCGACCACGATGCCGTCCTCACGCCGTTGAAAAACGTGGAAAAGGAAGCGCTTACTGTGGTGTAGTCAAAATTGCACACAAAGATACAAAGGCACTAAGTAAAATTTCGCCGGCAGTTTTTGTGGCTTTAGTGTTTTCGTGTGAGAATTTGCGTTGTTGCTTAGCGCCCTGCCTGAAACAATTTTGAGGAGCGGGCAACGGATTTTGAGGGTACTCAATATATTTGTAACCCTGTAACCGTCCTATTTATGCTGATTTTGTCTTCTATTGTCGCTTTTACGGTCATCATCCTGTTGCTGGTTTTCCTGCTGATCCTTGCCCAAAAGCAGTTGGTGCAGTCTGGACCGGTGAAGATCCTGATCAACGGGGAGCGCACGATCACTGTGTCTGCAGGTAGTTCCTTACTCTCGACGTTATCCAACGAGAAAATATTTCTTCCCTCGGCATGCGGTGGTGGCGGTACCTGTGCGATGTGCAAGTGCGTTGTGGAATCGGGCGGTGGTGATGTACTGCCAACAGAAGTGGGACACCTGACCCGGAAGGAACGTAAGGAGAGTGTTCGTCTTGGTTGCCAGGTAAAAGTAAAACAGGACCTCAATATCCGCATCCCCGATGAGATCTTCGGTATTAAGAAATGGGAGTGTGAAGTTGTTTCCAACTACAACGTCTCAACGTTCATTAAAGAGTTCGTGGTGAAGCTTCCTCCGGGAGAAACACTTGCCTTTGAAGCGGGTGGTTATATTCAGATTGACGTTCCTCAAACAACGGAAGACTTCAAGACGTTTGAGATCGCACCGCATCCTGAATTGGGCCACAAGCCAGATGTATTCAAATCGGATTGGGACAAATTTAAATTGTGGGATCTGAAGATGAAGAACGACGAACCCATCTTCCGCGCATACTCGATGGCCAATCACCCGGCAGAAGGAAACATCGTCATGCTCAACATCCGTATTGCTACACCACCGTGGGACAAAGCAAATAACCGATGGATGGACGTTAATCCTGGTATCTGTTCTTCCTATGTGTTTGGGAGAAAGCCAGGCGACAAAGTGACGATCTCTGGTCCTTACGGTGAATTCCATATCAATAAAACTCAGCGCGAGATGATCTACATCGGTGGCGGCGCGGGTATGGCCCCGCTGCGCGCGCAGATATTCCATCTTTTCCACACAGAGAAAACAAACAGGAAAGTATCGTATTGGTATGGCGGACGTTCGAAAAAAGAACTTTTTTACGTCGATCATTTCCAGAACATCGAGAAGAGTTTCCCCAACTTCCGGTTCTACATCGGTTTGTCGGAACCACTTCCGGAAGACAACTGGAAAGTGAAAAAGAACCTGGAAGATCGCGAAGGTGATGGATACCTTGGCTTTATTCACAAATGTTTGTTCGACAACTACCTTAAGAATCACAACTCACCTGAAGATGTCGAGTACTATCTCTGCGGTCCTCCCCTTATGAATGCTGCAGTGCTGAAGATGCTCGACGACATGGGCATTCCCAAAGAGAATGTAAGGTTTGATGATTTCGGGGGATAATAGTTCGAGGTTTCAAGTCTCATGTTTTAAGTTGCACTACGCTTCATCCGAAGCGTAACCGGAACTTGAGACCTGAAACTTATTTTCTACCTTCGGGTTGATGGATCTAACGATACTTTTTTCTCCTATCGACGAAGCTGTCTATACCGGTATCAGCAGTCCTGGTTCGGTCTTCAAAAACATAAAAGCGTACACTGAGAAAATGCCGGACTATCGCGGCGCGCACATGGCGATATTTGGCGTGCGTGAAGAGCGGGGAACAGCAAACAATTTCGGTACGTCCAAGGGACCCGATGAGATACGCAGGAAGTTGTACCATTTGAAAAAAGGGACAGGAATTTATAATATCGTTGACCTCGGTAACCTCAACGTAGGTATTGACCTGGACGAATCTTATGTAAGGATCAGTGAAGTTTGCCGCATGTTACTCGAGAGTAATGTTATGCCAGTGATCATCGGCGGCACTCACGATAACGATATCGGCCAATACCGTGGCTATCAGGAACTCGGGAAACTGATCAATCTATTAACTGTCGATGCATATCTCGACCTGGAAGACTCGCGTGACTCATTTCCATCACGGCAACACATCCATAGGCTGCTGTTACACGAACCGAACTATCTTTTTGGTTACACGCACCTGGCACATCAACTGTACCTGGTGGATTCGTCCTCCACTGCGGTACTGGAAAAATTAAATTTCGAGGCGCACCGCCTGGGGGCCATGAGAAGTAGCCTGGCAGAAATGGAACCGGCTATTCGCAATGCCGATATGATATCGTTTGACATCACCGCGGTGAAATCATCAGATGCCCCGGGAAATGCAAATGCACAACCTTTCGGTTTGACGGGCGAAGAAGCCTGCCAGTTATGCTGGTATGCAGGTCAGAACGAGAAACTCAGTTCTGCGGGATTTTACGAATACAATCCGGACCATGATGACGGGCAGAAAAAAACTGCTGCCGTTGTAGCTACGATGATCTGGTATTTCATCGAAGGATTCTATCATCGTAAGAATGAAAATGACTTCCGGAGTAATGACTTTTTGAAGTATTCTGTTGCCATGCCTACCAATCCCGAAGTGCTGGTATTTTATAAAAGCAAGTTCACTGAAAAGTGGTGGATGGAAGTCGGTGCGATGGCATCAGGTCGTTACACACGCAACGCGATCGTGCCGTGCAGTTACAGCGACTACCAGATGGCCTCGAAGGGCGAAGTACCTGAACGATATATTAGTGCCATATCGAAGTTAGGTTAAATCGTTAGTTGATTTCATGGACACAAGTTCTTAGTTCCGAGTCCCGGGAACGAATATCACTTTTTTACCCGCCGGAACACGCGAAACCCCGTATACACAACGATCACCACGGTTGCTACGGAGGCAATTATAGTGTGTGGCTTCGGATCTCCAATCAATTGGCCGATTGTCTTATCGATGTTGTTAAAGCCGATCAGCAACACAACACCCAGTATCAATAATAGAACAATGTTGTACCAACCTGCATGAGCATGTTCTGTCGGTACAATTTTGCGGTCGTTAACGATCTCGATCAGGTACAACGTAACCAATGGTAGTATCAGTCCATTGATAGCCTGAACTGCGAGGATCACCGGGACAGGTCGTACGCCGCTGACGCCAAAAGCAAATCCTGTTAGCAGCACAAGCATCCATACCATTACTATTTTGCGTCGCTCTTTGAATTCAAAAACGGTTGATGCGATCAGTGACGAAGCCCATGGAGATGTGATCGCTGACGAGAGCCCTGCCGCAAATAATCCCAATGCCAATGCGTATCCGCCCCATTCGCCGACAACAGCGCTCATCTCTTTGGCGAGTTGTGGGAACGAACTGAAGTCTTTTATACCGACACCAGCAACCAATATTGCGGCGGTAATCAATCCACCGATCGCAACCGAGATCGTTAACCCCACCCGCATGAGCGGCACTGTGGATCCCTTGCTGATACCCGACCCGATAAAAATGTTGTAGGGCACAATGGTGGTGCCGACCAGTCCAAGAACAATAAGTTCCGAACCAAACGGTAACTGAGGAACCAGGGAAGACTTCAGCACGTCGCTAAAAAATAGATTTTGCGACAAAGCGAGCGTCACAAATGCAATACCCATCAAGACAACTAACACCATCATCAGCCTGGCGATCCATTTCATTTCGCCCGTCCACAGTATGGCGCCGGAAAGCACCGTCACCACAATTGTTAACAAGGTGGTTCCGAGGCCTGTTAAAAGATTGAGTCCGGCTACGGCTCCGAGGATGTTTCCAGCTTCATACGCCGCACAACCAAAGATTACACTTCCTCCAACCAGCCATTGCAGCCATCGTCCTTGTTGCTCACCGAATTTTTTTGTGAGTGACTGTCCAAAAGTAAGACCACTTGCTATTGTAATTCTCGCCGACAGTTCCTGTAATACGATGCATCCCAGTGCGGAGAAGGTAACAGTCCAAAGAAGACCTAACTGAAACTGAGATCCCGCCGCTACAGCAGTGGTCACTGTTCCCGGACCGATGAACGCGGCAGATATCACAGACCATAAAATAACACTTGAGAGTTTGGACGGGGTTTTTGTTGTCATCTGGACTTACAACTTGAAACTTGAGACTTGAGCGTATTGGGCTAAATTTAGGATAATATGTCTCAAACATCCTCCCAACAAGCTATGTTGATCATCCGGATAGCAACGGCCGGCAACATGCTCATTCATGGCGTCTATCGTTTAACCATTGGAATTGTAGCTCCATTCGAAGAGTATCTCATGGGTCTCGGTTTTCCCCCATACACTGCGTGGGCAATTACAATATTCGAAATCATCGCTGCGTCATCCATTATTGCGGGTAAGTGGGTCACACCATTGGCGCTTATATTTTGTGTGCAACTGCTGATGGGAATTATTTTGATTCATTTCGACGCGGGTTGGTTTGTAGTGGGTGGAGGGAGGAACGGGATGGAGTACAGTGTACTGATGATCATTTGCTTGCTGTGCACTGCATGGGTTTCCAGGAAGAAGCACGCATGAAGAGCTTAGCAAAAAACAAACGACTAAAGGAGCGAAAGAAATTTCCGGAAACCTCCACGAAATTTATTGCGCCCCGAATGTGCGATGTGAAATTATTTTAATCATGTTCTTGAAAACAAAAACGCCTTCACCTATCTTTGTGCTATGCGGAAAATAAATGCCACATATTCCAACAGACTTCGCCCCGTTAGGGATTTTGCTATTGGATATGAATTATCGCCGTGGTGTCACAGTTGATCATCTCCTGATCAAACAGCTTTGACGCCCCGCGATTGCGGGGTTTTTTGTTGTAAAAAAGTTAATAGGAAAAGGAAAACTGCAGGGGAGTGCATTGGGAAACCTATGCGCCTGCTTCAATAAAGTGTGCAATTATGAAACGTAAAATGTTAAGTGGTAATGAGCTGCTGAAGCTGGGGTATCCTCAAGGGAAAGCAATCGGTGCTGCTATTAATACAGTATTGAAGTATTACAGACGCAGCGAAAAAGACGAGATCTTTTCGATGTTGCGGCAAGTGCTCGCCGATCCTAAGAACTACGTGAAGGATCCTGTCTGGAGTATGACGGCGCTTGCCCTTGTTCCAGCGGAAAAGAAGGATATGGAACATGAGTTACTGAATAACAGGATCAACTACCGCACGTTTGGCGCTTCGGAAATTGAACCCGGTGCGATCAACCAGATGGAGATTGCCATGAAGTTACCAGTAGCTGTTGCAGGTGCGCTGATGCCAGATGCGCACCAGGGTTATGGGCTTCCGATCGGCGGCGTGCTGGCAACCAATAATGCAGTAATACCTTACGGTGTTGGCGTCGACATTGGTTGCAGGATGTGTCTAACGGCATATCCGCTGGACGAGAAATTTCTCGATCGTCACCGGGTCATGTTAAAGCAGGTGCTTTTGCAGGAAACCTACTTCGGCAGCGATGTGTCGAAGCGTCCAAAGGATCACGAGGTGTTGAACAGCAATCTGTTCAATGAGATCGCTACGCTGAAGCGTTTGCATGGAAGGGCTGCTGCGCAAATCGGGAGCTCGGGAAGCGGTAATCACTTCGTGGAGTTTGGTTTGATCGAGTTTGGCGCTGTAAATGATTGGAACCTCGCAGCAGGGAAGTATCTGGCAGCATTGTCGCATTCTGGTTCACGTGGATTGGGCGCAGAGATCGCAAGGCACTATACTTCTTTGGCAAGATCGGTTTGCCGTTTGCCATCGGAAGCGGCCAACCTTGCCTGGTTGGGCTTGGACACCGAAGCGGGCCAGGAATACTGGTTGGCAATGAACCTTGCAGGAGAATATGCGGCAGCGAATCATCATCAGATCCATGAGCGAATTGCGCAAGCACTTGGCGAGCGTGCGCTGTTGACGGTGGAGAACCATCACAACTTCGCGTGGAAAGAACAGCTTGAGGACGGTACCGAGGTGGTTGTGCATCGGAAAGGTGCAACACCTGCTGGCAAAGGTGTCCTGGGAATTATTCCTGGCTCAATGACAGCGCCCGGCTTTGTGGTGAAAGGACGTGGCAACGATGCTTCAATCAACTCGGCATCGCATGGTGCCGGGAGGTTGATGTCGAGATCGGCTGCAAAAATGAGTATCACAAGAAAAATGGTGAGGCAGGCGTTGGAGCGTGCCAATGTTGAGTTGCTTGGTGGAGGATTAGACGAAGCACCAATGGCCTACAAAGACATCCGGAAAGTGATGTATCACCAGGAAGACCTTGTGGAAATAGTCGGGGAGTTTACTCCGAGGATTGTACGAATGTGTGGCGACGACTCACCGACGGAAGATTGATTGAATGATCAGTCTTCCGCTCTGCGTTACCGCATTGCTCACTACCGAAAAGCACTGGGGCATTCGGCAGATCTTTGGAATTGCAAGGTGATAGAGGAAAGCATCAAGCGTGTAGGCGAAAGTGCAGGTAGTAAAAACGAGCGCCCGGCTGATCACTCAGTCCGGGCGCTTCAACCTACCACCTACCAACATTTAGTATTCCCAAATCAAATTCTTTGTTTTTGCCTGCTCGCGAATTGCTTTCATCATCGCGGCATCAAGACTGGTTGCGTCTTCAGGTTTTGAATGTTGCACGATATAGTCAGAGCGTTTCTGTGAAAGTGACTGGATCTCCTTTTGTATCCGGCTTCTTTCCGAAGCTTTTTCTTTAACGTAGAGTTTACGCTTCTCTACAGACATTTTTTGCATTTCTTCTGGAAGATCTTTTGTTTCCGCACGCTCAACAATCTTGTCATCATTCTTAGAAGCGTCAACAAGGTCCCAGGTGGAATTGTTGTAAACAGATGAACTCTTAGATACTGTGCGCTCTACTTTGTTAGCACTTCCATAGCTTTCTGCGTTGCTGTCCTGGACGGCCTGCTGTTCTTTTTTGCCTGCACCTTTCGATCCATAGTAAACATAGGTATCGTTAAGTTTTTCGTTCATCGCGGCGATGCGATCATCGTATGGTGTAGCGATATAAACTGTCTTGCGATCCTGCTCAATGCTCATGTATGTGCCGCCGGTAATGTCGGCGCCATTTTTCCAGGACGTGCTTAAACCTTCACTGAATGAACCGCAATAAATAGAGTTAACAACCACATTTTTTTCCTTTGCAAGCGAGCAGGCAAGACGATAGGGTATTTCTCCCTGCGTGAATGGTTCGTTTCCCGCGATGAAGATCATTTTCAGGTCGGCTGCCGACGCTGACCAGTCCAGTTGCTTCAATGATGTATTGATCACGTGGCCGCAGTATTCGCTGCCACCATTGGTGCTCAGGGAAAATAGCTTTTCCGAGATCACGTCAAGGTCGCCGGTCAATGGGCTTACCTGCCTGATGTAACCTTCCGAGGAAGAGAGGCCATCGTTACCATATTCATATAAG
>WUUC01219962.1_pt1 | contig 11918 bp, 10 predicted proteins | sample 6278441 | NCBI WGS metagenome assembly WUUC01 (sample SAMN13675441, study PRJNA597444) | soil metagenome | isolation source: soil | place: USA: Washington | collected 2017-10 | reverse complement strand
CCGGGAGGAACCGCATACCCTGCCCGAACTCGTGCCCGGCGTGTATCCGGAGGAGATGGCCGACCACGCGCGGGCACTGGCCTGGTTCGACACCGAGCGCCGGGTGCTGCTCACCGCGATCCACCAGGATGTCGAGTTCGACTTCGAGGTCTGGGAGCTGGTCAGGGCAATACGGTGTTTCCTTGCCCGCCAAGGGCATTGGCAGGACGCGCTGGACGCCCTGACGGTGGCGCTGGCCGCCGCCGAGCGCCTCGGCGACCCGGTCAGACAGGCTTTCGCACAGCTCCATCTCGGCGGCACCTACATCTGGTTCGACCGGCACGACGACGCTCGGGCCCGGCTCGATCTCGCCATCGAGCTGTACCGGGACGCGGGCGATCCCGTGGGCCAGGCCTACGTCGAGCACTACTACGCGTGGACGCTTGACCGTCAGGAGCGCACCGTCGAAGCGCTGTCCCACGCCGAACGTGCACTTGAGCTGTTCCGTGCGGCCGAACATGAAGCGGGGCAAGCCAAAGTCCTCAACGCGGTCGGCTGGTTCCACGCCCTGCTCGGCGACTACCCGGCGGCCATTCGTTTCTGCGAGGACGCCCTCGAGCTGCAAACGAAACTCGACGACTGGCTCACCGCGGGCCAGAGCTGGCACAGCCTCGGCTATGCCCACGACCAGCTTGGCGACCATTCGCGAGCGATCGTGTGCTACGAGGCCTCGATCGGCTCGTTCCGCAAATCCGGTTACCTCTACAGCGAAGCGCAGGTGCTGATGTCCCTCGGCGACACGCACCACAGCGCCGGTGACCACGATGCGGCCCGCACCGCCTGGCGGCGGGCGGGCGACATTCTCGACAAGCTCGGCCACCCCGACGCCGATCGGGCCAGAGCCAAACTGGCGACGGCCCCGGCGTCCGAACCAGAAAGGTAATGATGAACGACCCAAACATTTCCATTTCCCCGCAAGAAATCGAAGGCCTCTTCGCCAGGCTCCAAGAACTGGCGGACGAACTGACCGAACCGCAGCGTGCCCTGCTGGAGGCGGTTCTCAAGATTGCCCGCGACATCACGGAACCCAGCGAGCAGGCCGAGCAGGAATCCTTCGACGCGCAGTTCGACGAGGCGTTCAAGCCGTTCTCGGCCGGCACGGCCGACCTGGCCCTGGCGTATGCGGTCAACCCACCGGAGCCCGGCATCATCGTCCGGAGCGCCGGGACGTCGTCTCCGCCCATTATTGTCCGCAACCCCAATCCCCCACCACCGCCACCGTCGCCCGATCTCGACAATGACTGACGAGGAAGACGATGACCGCGCTTCGTTGTCGACGGTCATCGTGTCCATGCCGTTCATGCAGATCAATCGGCCGTCGATCCAGCTCGGGCTGCTCAAGGCGATTGGGGACGCGCGGGGATTCCCGGTGCGGACGTTGCACGCGAATCTCGACTTCGCGGCGCGGATCGGCGTCGACTACTGCCACCGGCTGGCCGAGCACCATGGCCGGCAGGTCGGGGACTGGCTGTTCTCGCTGGAGGCTTTCGGTGACACCGCGCCTGACCGCGACGCCCGGCTGCTGGCGGAGTTCGGTGACGAGCTCGCCTACCTCGCCGGGTCGCGAGGGGAGGCGCGGGACCGGCTGCTGCGGACCCGCGACCACGACGTGCCCGCGTTTCTCGACGCCATTGTCGACGAGGTTCCGTGGCACGAGGTGCGGGTCGCCGCGTTCAGCTCCACGTTTCAGCAGAACACCGCGTCGTTCGCGCTGGCTCGCCGGCTGAAGCTGCGGTTCCCAGGCATCATCACGGTGTTCGGTGGCGCGAACTTCGACGGGGAGATGGGCCGCGAGCTGGTGCGTTCGGTGGACTGCGTGGACTTCGCGGTCATCGGTGAAGGGGACACCGCTTTCCCCGGTCTGCTCGCCGCGCTCGCGGCCGGCACCGACCCCACCGAGGTGCCGGGGGTCGCCGACCGCACGGTCGCGACTCCCCCGGCGCCGCCGCACGACCGGCTCGACGACCTGCCGGCACCGGACTACGGCGAGTACTTCGAGCGTGCGGCGAGCCTCGGACTGTCCACAAGCGACATATGGATTCCCTTCGAGTCCGCACGGGGTTGCTGGTGGGGGGCGAAACACCACTGCACCTTCTGCGGCCTCAACGGAACAACGATGCGGTTCCGGGCCAAGTCGGCGCCCCGGGTGCTCGACGAGCTCGCCACGCAGGCCAAGCGGTACCGCACCTTCCGTTTCGAGGCCGTCGACAACATCCTCGACCCCGGTTATCTGAAGGATCTGTTCCCGGCGATCACCGGCCACGACTACCAGATCTTCTACGAGGTCAAGGCAAACCTCACCAGGGCGCAGCTGAAGGTGCTGGCGCACGGCGGTGTCACGCACCTGCAGCCCGGCCTGGAGTCGCTCAGCACCAACGTGTTGCGGCTGATGGACAAGGGGGTCCGGGCCGCGCAGAACGTGAACCTGTTGCGCTGGGCGCGGTACTACGGCATCCACGTCGGCTGGAACATCCTGTGGGGATTCCCGGGCGAGACCGAGGCGGACTACGCCGAGCAGGCCGCCGCCATCCCGCACCTGGTACACCTGCAGCCACCGGCCAGCGCCAACCGGGTGTGGCTCGAGCGGTTCAGCCCGATGTACCACCAGCCGGACCGGTTCCCCACGCGGTACCGAACGCCCGAGCCAAGCTACCGGCACGTGTATCCGTCCACTATGGACATTGATCGGATCGCCTATTTCTTCGACTACGAGTTCGACGACGCGTTGCCCGAGACCGCGTACTCCGGGCTGCGCAAGGCGGTCGGCGAGTGGTCCCAGGCATGGACGTCCGGCAGCCCGCCGGTGCTCGCCTACCGGTCGGCACCCGGCTTCCTGCTGATCTACGACGGGCGGCACGACGGGCACGCGGGCACCTACGCGTTCCACGACACCCTCGCCGACATCTACCTCGCCTGCGTCGAGCGGCCAACCACCGCGTCGGCCGTGCAGGCCAAGCTCGAACTCGCGCTGCCGGTCACCGCGGTCGAGGACGCCTTCCGGCAGTTCCACGAGCGCGGACTGATGTTCCTCGACGGCAACCTCGCGCTGTCCCTGGCGCTGCCCGCCACACCGGGTCGCTAACCCTCGACCGGAGACCTCGATGATCGACGAAATGTGCCTGTGCGCCGGCGAGTTGGGCGAGTCGGCTTTACTCACCGCGCTGCTCGCGGAGACCTCCTCCCCGGTCCGCCACAAGATCGTCGCCAGGCTGGCGATGGTCGGCGGCGAGGACGCCCTGGCGGTATTGGCCGAGCTGGCCGAGCCCGACCGGGACCTGGCCGCGCACGCGGCGTTCGCGGCCTCGGTGATCGCCCACCGGGCCGGCATCGCCGGCTACGAGCCCGCCCCGGTCGACGAGGCGGACCTGCTGCCGGCTCCGGTCGGGGCGCCGGCGGCGCACCTCCTGGAGACCTACGACACGATCCCCGACCTGTCCGGGGGTGACTACGGCCTGATCCTCGGCCCCAACGTCGCCGGCCTCCGCTGCGCCGGGCGCCGGCTCGCCGTCGCCATCGACCTGACCGCGTTGGCACGCCTGCTCACCACGCCCGCGGTGGCCGGCCTGATCACCGAGGCCGACGGCTCGCCGCAGACCAGCATGCTCATCCTGTGCTCACCGGTCGGCGACAACACCGCGCGGGTCACCGTCCACCACACCGCCGGTGTACTGGCTTTCGTCGGCACCGCAAGGGTTTCCGGTACCACGGTCACCTTCCGGCTGACCGCCGTGCGGTCGGTGGGAGGCCGCGGCGCCACCCTCACCGGCACCATCAAATCAGGAGTCCTGCACGAGGTCACGCTCCGCGCGCCGTGACGGCTCAAGCGGCCTCGGCTTCGAAATCCGCGTTGTGTTGCGCGGCACGCAGTTCGGTGAACGGTACGACCGCACGGCGGGCGAGGTAGTCAGCACCGGAGGTGCCCGCGGTCCCGCCGATGTCGCCGAGCAGCCGGGACACCAGCGACAGGTGGGCGATCTTCCACTGCCAGTAACGCTGGCCGATGTCGAGCAGGGTGTCCACGATGCGACGCAGCACACCGGCGTCGAGGTCGGCGCGGCACACGTCGACCGGCGTGAGCCCCCGGGCGGCCGCGGCCGCGACGAACGCCGACATGATCGGCGCCGGCGCGGTCGGGAGCACCCCGAGCGACCGGTCCAGCTCGAGAAACTGGTCGGACTGCGCGCCGCTCGCCGTGCCGAGCCCCGGCCGGAACCGGGCGAAGGAGTTGCTGGACAGGCGATCGAGCGTGGCGACCTGGCTGTGCAGCTCCCGGAAGATGCCGGCGACCCGGTCCAGGTGCTCAAGGGCGAGCTCGGCCTCGCAGGGAGCCGGGGTCAGCGCGTCGGTCGCCAGGTCGAGGTCGAGCAGGAGCTGCGAGAGCCACAACTCGCAACTCTGGTGCGCGACGATGAAGAAGCGCTCGGCGGCGTGGACGCGCCCGTGCCCGGCCGACGTCCTCGGGTGCTGCAGGCTCAGCAGGGTGTCCAGCCGGAGGTAGTCGCGGTAGTGCACAGCACGTCCTCCCGATCAGGTGTCCGCGGGCAGCAATCCGTTGGTGGCGAACGCTTCCACCGCACCGGGCACGTCGAACACCCCCGCCGACCGGAACACCCGCACGGTGGCCCGGCAGATGTCGGCGAGGCGCTCGCGGCCGGCATCGCCGTGGTAGCAGTCGCGCACGACGTCGCGGGCGATGGCCGCGTCGATACCCGCCAGCACAAGGGATCCGTGCACGGGTTCGACGTCCCAGGTGAGGCAGGCGACGATCAGGTCGGGCAGCGCGTGCGCGACCGGTGTGCGGTGTGCCGGGTCGAGCTGGTGCCACAGCTCGTGGAACAGCCCGGCGAAGTACCGGTGGTGGTGACCCTCGTCCTTGGCGTGGTCGCGGGTGAGGTCCCGCACCACGGTGAGCACGGTCGGGTCGGTGGGGATCTCGTTGAGCACCGCGGTGATCAACGTCTCGAACACCACGACCTGAAGCAGGACAACAAGATCCGGTGCGTCGGGCAGCAGCCGCGCACCCGCCTCGGCCAGCCGGTCGACGAAACCGCCGTAGTCCCACGGCGGAACGGCGATCCCGGTCTGCGTGGCGATCTGGTCGGCGAGGTCGAGGCTGTACAACGAGTGGTAGCCCTCGTCGCAGTACACCTTGAAGGCGTCCAATTTGGACGATATGGGCAGGTCCAAACCGGACCGCCCGTTGGCGATCAGCTCCGCTCCCCGATTGACCACCCTGGTCTCCAGGTGCGCGGTGGACAGCAGAAACTGGTAGAGGTGGCGCACGGTCAGCACCCGGCGCTGCTCCGGCGCCGCCGCGATGATCGCCTCGTGGTCCAGGTAGGGCACCAATCGCTCGGGGAAGAACACCTTGCCGGCGTCGGTCTCGTCGTGGAAGAGCCGCCGCTCGCCCGCACGGATGCCCGCGGTGCGGTACCAGGTGCCGAACGGGGTCATGCCGCTCTCCCGGCCGACGCGAGGACGGCGGCCAGCCGGGTGATGCCCTGGTGAACCATGGTGGGGTCAACGGCGTGACAGAGCCGGAACCAGCCGGGTTCTGGGGCGCCGAACGCGGCGCCGGGCAGGATGTTGACCTTCGCCCCATCGAACACACGGCGCCACAGCTCGTGTTCCGCGGCGAAGTCCGCCCGACCGAGCCGGTCGCGGAGGTCCAGCCAGAACGAGAAGCCCGCGGCGGGCGGCACGAACCGGATCCCGCTCGCGGTGAGCAGGCCGGCGGTCGCACGGTAGGAAGCGGCCAGCCGGGCGCGGCTCTCGGTCAGGTAGGCCCGCACCCAGGCGGTGTCGGCGAGCAGGTCGCGCAGCAGCGCCTGGGTGTCGGTGGAGACCGGCGCGAAGTACGCCAGCGCCCTGGCCGCCGCCCTGACCCGAGGATCGGTTGTGTGCAGTACCCCGACTTTGAGGCCGGACAGACCGAAATCCTTGGCGAATCCCCACACCACGTGCACCCGATCGCCGAAGTCCCCGTCCACCAACGGATCACGCACCCCGACGAACCGGTCGGGCCCGAACACCGAGTGCGCGTAGATCTCGTCGGCGATCACGTCCACGTCGTGTGCGCGAGCCACCCGCAGCAGCTCGCGCAGTACCCCGGCGCCGGGCACGTGGCCGTGCGGGTTGGCCGGCGAGCTGACCGCGACCGCGCGGACCGCGACGCCGTCGCGACGCAGGCCGGCCAGCATTCTGTCCACAATGGACGGATCGAGCGCGAACCCGTCGGCACCGGACATCGGCGCGGGGACCAGCCGGGCACCCGAGCGGCCGGCCAAGTCCACCTCGAAGGCCGAGTAGTACGGTGCCGGCACCACGATCACCTCGCCCGGATCGCAGAGCACCGTCGCGGCGATGTCCAGGGCCGAGGTGGCGCCGCTGACCACGATCAGGTCGTCCGGATCGACCGGCCGCCGCCAGGCCGGCCCGAGCAGTTCGGCGATCAGCGTTCGCAGGTCACCCGTCCCGTGGAGATGTCCATAGTGGACGTCCTGCGGCCGCAGGGCGCGCGGTGCGGTCAGCCGAGGGGCCAGCAGGTCCCACGTGAGCCGGCTCTCCGCGGTGCCAAGGTTGACATAACCGTCCACATTGGACACAGGGTGGTAAGGATCGGCCTCGGCGCGGAAGTGGGCGTCGGCGATCACCGGCGTGGCGGCGGACAGCCGTGCGGCCGCGCGCGACACCATCAGGCCGCGCTCCGCCCGAGCCGCGACCGGCTCGGCTGGGCGGTTTGCCCGGTCAGCAGCCCCGGATGCACGCCGAGACCCATGGACGCGTCGATCACCGCGCCGTGCAGCAGGGCCGCGTCGGGACTCGCGAGCCACCACACCACGCCGGCGACCTCGTCCGGCCGCAGCAGCCGCCCGCCGGGCAGCCGGGCCTCAAGGTCGCTGCGCTGCGGGGGAGTCAGCCCGTCCAACGTGCTGGCCTGGAGCATCGCCGTCTCGACCGCGCCAGGGCACACCGCGAACACGTCCACCGGATCGTGCGCGAGCTCCGCGGCCAGGTGCCGGGTGAAGTAGGTCAGCGCGGCCTTGCTCATGCCATCGGCGACGTGGAAACCGGGGAACGCGGCGATCCCGCCGCCCACGCTCGCCACATTGATCACCTTGCCGTAGCCGCGCGAGCGCATGCCGGGCAGCAGCTGCGTGGTCAGCCACAGCGGGCCGACGCTGTTGATCCGCAGGAACGCGGCGGTCCATTCCACCTCGCCGCCGGCCACGTGCCGCTGGACCGTGCTCGAGCCGACGGCGGCATTGTTGATCAGCACGTCCACCTGGCCGGGCAGCGCATCGACCAGACGCTGGTGGCTCGCCCAGTCGCCCTGGTCGAACTCGAACGCGGCGACCCGGCCGGGACCGGCGGCCAGTTCGGCGATGATCCGGCCGGCCCGCTCCCGGCCGGTGCGGTAGGTGAACCACACCCGGTCGCCGCCGGCCACGAACCTGGCCACGCAGGCCCGGCCGATCCCGCTGGATCCCCCGGTGATCAGCACGTTGCGCATCACGCGGGCCTTTCCTCGGCGGATCCAGTGGGATCGGCCGCGGACCGGAGCAGCCCGAGTACGGCCCGCCCCAACGGATCGGCCGGGTTGGCGAGACCGAGCGGGAGATCGAAGTGGTTGCGCTCGCTCACCACCAGTTGGGAAACCGGTACGCCGTGGGTGGCCGCGGCGATGGCCAGCCACCGTTGCTGCTGGGTGAACCCGGCCGGCTCGACGGCACCCCTGGCGAGCAGCAGCGGGGGCAGCCCGGCGTGCAGGTGCCGCACCGGGCTGTACGCCTCGACGTCCGCCGTGGTGAGGCCGATCGCCGGGCCGACCGAGGACCGGCGCAGCGGCTCCAGCTCGTAGAGCCCGCTCAGCAACACGGCCGCGCGGGCGAGGCCACCCGGTTGCTCCACCAGGCACATGGCGACCAGGTGGGCGCCGGCCGAGTGGCCGACCAGCACGATCGACTCCGGATCGACGCCGAAGTCACCAGCGTTGGCGCGCAAGAACAACACGGCCCCGCGCACCTGCGCGACGATCTCGCCGAGCCGCAGCGCGGGGGCAAGGCCGTACCCCACCGCCGCGTACGCGGCACCGGCGGCGTGCACGTCGCGTGCGGCGAACGACGAGTCCAGCTCGGTCAGTTCCTGCCAGTAGCCACCGTGCACGAACACCACGAGCGGCGCATTCGGTTGTGGCGCGGGAAAGAAGTGCAACCGTTCACCGGGATCGGGCCCGTAGTACTCGGTCCGCCACGCGAGCTCGACCCGGGCCCACGCCGAGCGCCGCGCGTACTCGTCGAGAAACGGCCGCACCGAGCGGACCAGCCGGCCGGGCAGGTAGGCACGGTCCATCAGCTCGGTGTGGACGCTTACGGTCACGGGTCAATCGTCTGCGGCGTGCCTTGGGTCCGTGTACAGCGGATGTTGGCGTCCCGTCTAGTTGACCGCCGCATCGTGCAGCAGGCCGGCGAGTACGTCGTCGGGGGCGGGCATGGCGTCAGGGTCGGCCTTGACGCGTTGGGCCGACTCGGTGAACCGGGCCTGGGTGAGGAGCCGGGTCGCGTCGTCGGCGACGGCGTCGGCGGTGAGCACCTCGGGTGGGAGCGACAGGCCGGCGCCCGCGGCCTGCACGGCGCCGGCGGTGTGGAACTGGTCCGGGGCGCTCGGCAGGATGAGCTGAGCGAGGCCGTGACTGAGCGCTCCGGACACCGTGCCGGCACCGCCGTGGGAGATCACCAGCCGGCAGTGCGGGAGCAGCAGCTCCTGCGGGATGTAGTCGGTGACGCGGACGTTGGGCGGCCGCGCACCGAGCCGGCGGGGGTCGGCTCCCGGACCGACCGTGACGATCACGTTGACCGGCAACGAAGCCAGGCCGCGCACGGCGGCGTCGAACCGGTGGTCGCCCATCGTGCCCAGGGTCAGGTAGACCGTGTCGCGATGCGGCAGCCCGTCGAGCTCAAGCGGCCTGCGCACCTGGGGTATGTCGGCGATCGTCGGACGCATCGGCCGCACCCGGTGGAAGTCGATGGGTCCGGGCGGCCGCAGGCTCGGCGGTACGACGTCGAGGTAGGTCGCGTCGAGCTCGTAGAGCGCCGGCCCAGCGGTCGGGAACAGCCCGAAGCCGTGCACAGCGTGCCGGGCACCGGTGTATGCCGCGGCGACGGCGCCGGCTGGCTCCCCGACCCCGTGCACGATCAGGTCCGGCTGCCACGCCATCGCCAGCGGAACCAGCTCGTTCACCCGTGATCCCGGCTCGAGCACCTTGGTCACGCCCGACCGGAACCGCGACGCCACCTCACCCCGGCTCGCGCCCACCGACCAGTGCACGAACCCCTCGCGCTCGACGACCCCGGCCAGATCCGCTCCGGTGGCGATCACCACCTCGTGCCCGGCCCGCCCCGCCGCGCGAGCCAGCGGCAACATCCCCATGAGCTGGCCCAACACCGGCCAGCAGCTCACCAACACCCTCATACCGATGTTCTACGGCCACGCACCCCGCCCCCACATCGGCGACGACTGCCTAACTCAGGCTCAGCCATTGCCTATGTTTCGCGCGGATCAACCCGCCGCGGTGAAGCGCAAACCCTTGTCGCCCTTGGTGATCGTCAGGTTTCGGGTGTCAATTCGGTAGGTGGTCTCGCCGTCGAACAGGGCGACCGCGGCGTTCTCCACGGTCATGATCTCCGGTGCGCAGGCCATGCGGGTCAGCGGGCCGAGCTCGAAGGTGATCGTCGACTCGGTGGCCTGGTACTTCAGCGCGCGGAGGTTGCACAGACCGGTCACGGTCACCTCGTCACCGCCGAAGACGAGGGTGGCGGCGACCCCGGCCGGGGTGGATCCGGCGACCTGGCCCTGGATCAGCGTGTCGGCCGTCCAGGTGGTGCCGACCAGCGGCCGCGCCTTCTCCTGGGTGAGCACCAGTTCGGTGTTCGCCGTGCGCAGCACCAGGTTCTCGCCCTCCAGCCGCCAGGACGGCGCGTCGGCGAGGAAGCTGGACAGGCGCTGGTCCTGCTCGTGCCGCTGAGGGTCGCAGCCCATCTCGGTGATACTCAGGTCGGTGGTGGTGACCTTGTTGGCGCCCAAGGTGACCGGGCCGCTCATGGTGTTGCAGCCGGCGTTGGCCACCAGGCGCCCGTCGTCGGTGAACCGCAGCTGGATGCTGGTGCCGTCGACGAGTGGGTGCTGCTTGCCCTGCTCGGTGATCACGGTCGAGGTGAACGCCTGGCCGCGCAACGAGTCGGGTTCGGGTCCCGCCGGGTTACCCGAGGGCTCACCACCGCATCCGGTGAGGACGATGGCCAGCACCACGCCGAGCACTGCGTATCTCATGGTCGAAGGACGGGACAACCACCCTCCCCGGTTGCAGCACGGCCGGGTAACCCGGCCCGGAGTCTGCCCGGATGGGCGTTGCCGGCCGGCCCGCCTTGGGCGACCGTCATCGGGTGCGAATCGGCACGACACTGACCCGGCCACGACTGCGGGCTCTGCTGGCCAAGGGCGAGACGGCCCGGCTGACCACGGTCGTCGCGCCGGCGGGGTACGGCAAGACGACGCTGCTGACCGAATCGGCCGTGCCGGCACGAACCGCCTGGCATACCTGCACATTGGACGACCGCGAGGTTATCCCCGCGGTGGATCACCTGGCTCGTGCGGTGCGAACTGCGTTGCCGGAGCTGAACTTCACCAATCCCACGGTGGCCGGCGACCCGCACGCCATCGCCGCGGCGCTGTGCGACGCGCTGGGGTCGGCCGAGCTGGTGCTTGTCCTGGACGACGTGCACGTGGTGCGGGACCGGGATCCGTCGGCTCGCCTTTTCGAGGCGCTGTGCCAGCAACTGCCGCCGACCGTTCGGCTGATCCTGTCCAGCCGCCGGCAGCCGCCGTTCGCCGTGCAGCGGTTGCGGGACGACGGTCAGCTCGTCGAGGTGGCCGCCGGCGATCTCGCCTTCACCGCCGACGAGGTCACCGCGCTGCTGGCCGGCTGCCTCGGCCTCGACGGCACGTGGTCGGCCCGGATCCACCGAACGACCGGCGGTTGGCCGATCGCGGTCCGGCTGGCGGCCGAGGCATTGCGGCACGGCCGCGTGGCCGATCCGGACCGAGCGCAGACCGGCACGCTGTTCGACCACGTGGCAATGGAGATCGTCGAGCGGGAACCGCAGCGCACCCGCGAGCTGATCCGCACCGCCGCCCGGTTCGAGCGGTTCCGGCCGGAGCTGCTCGAAGCGCTGGGACACCCGTCGGCCACCGAGATCACCGCCGAACTGGTCGGCAGGGGACTGTTCGTCGAGTCGCTGCCGTCTACGCCCGGCTGGTTCGGGTTGCTGCCGCTGGCAAAGGAGTTCGTGCTCGGCCGGATGCCCTTGCCGGACAAGGACGTGCGCGAGCTCTACACCGTCGCGGCGCGCTGGTTCACCGACAACGCCCAGCTCGACGCCGCCTTCGCCGCGCTCGCCGAGCTTGGCGATCTCGACGGGGTCCAGCGGCTGCTCGACACTAGGTCGGATGACGTCATGCGGCACGGCGGTGCCGACGCGATCATCGCCGCGGTGCGGCTGGTACCGCCGGAGTCGCGTTACCCGAGGACCTGGCAACTAGCCGGCGAGGCCCACCAGGTGCGTGGCGACTGGACCAGCGCGCTTGACTGTCTACAACGGACATTAGAGGACGGCCGGCCGCTGATCCCCGCCGTGGCAAGGCGATTAGCTTGGCTGCACTACTTCAGCGGCGCACCTGCCGACGCTTTGGCCGTGTACCAGCGATCTGTGCTCGACGGCGCCGACCCGACCTCGGAGTCGCTGCTGCTGAGCTGTGTCGCCAGCGCCCAGTGGGCACGAGGCGAGCTCGATGCCTGCCGTACCGCGGCATCCCGCGCCATG
>WUUC01190406.1_pt1 | contig 11920 bp, 9 predicted proteins | sample 6278441 | NCBI WGS metagenome assembly WUUC01 (sample SAMN13675441, study PRJNA597444) | soil metagenome | isolation source: soil | place: USA: Washington | collected 2017-10 | reverse complement strand
CGAATGGATGCTGCAGCACGGCATCACATCGTTCCGCCAATTGTCCGCAGCGCACTTCGATGGCTTCCGATCAGCGCTGGAAAGGCGGCCTCGCCATCGACGTCACCGCGCTCGCCTTTCTGCTCACACCGTCTGGTCTTACATGGACGTGCTTGCTGCCATGTACCAATCGCGCGTGAGCCTTTCAGACGCTCCTCTGCTGCACCCAAACCCAGGCGCTTCAGAACGTCAGAATCTGTCCGATCGCAAGACAGACATACGCAGAATTCCGGCCATCCCAGACGAGCTCGCCGTTGTCTTTCTCGGGTCAGCGGTAAAGTGGGTCGAGCAACACACGGAGCCGATTCTCCGTGTATGGGAGCGGATGCATGAGTTTAGCGAGGCTCACAGTGACTGCAACATCGACACTCACGGTTCTCCGCTTCGTCGAGCGCTCCTTGCGGAGAATGCGCGCGGTCCTGACGGCCGCCGCCTTTTTCGAGCTTCGGATATTCACAGGGTCGCGAACAGTCTTCGAGCTGCTTGCATCATCGTGATCGGTGGGCTCGTCGGTATGCGTATTTCGGAAATCCTTGCGTTGAGGGCCGGCGCTAGCGAGACACGGCATGATCCGGTGACCGATGTTCCGCAAACATACTTGGTGAGTCGTCTCTTCAAAACGACGGACGCCAGTGACGGAAGAGCGGAGCGGTGGATCGCTCCTGCTCCTGCAGTGCGCGCGTTGGCGGTCCTTGAACGCATCAACGCGCCGCTGCAAAGCTCGACCGGCATCGACAGTCTCTTCATCGCCATGCGGCTTCGCCAAGGCCGCGCCGAAGCTCTTTCGTTGCAAGCGGTCAACTATCAGTTGAACAGTTTCGCGTCCACCGTCAAGGTCCCGCTGTTTGAGGGGAACAGATGGAAGTTCTCCACTCATCAGCTGCGCAAGACCTTCGCGAGGTTTGTGGGCCTGCGAGACCGGAGTCATCTGCTCGCTTTGTCGCAACACTTCAAGCACGTTTCGCTCGCGATGACGTCGCAAGCGTATGTCGGGACCGATTTTGACCTGAAAGAGTTGGTCTCTGGTGAAGCCCGTTCGGAGACCGCCGTGGCTCTCAATCGTATGCTGGGCAGCCACCAGCTCGCTGGGCGGATGGGTGAACGCATCCGAGCCGCCGGCAGAGCCTTTCGCGGACGCGCCGGCGCACAAGTCCGAAGCGACTACATCTCATTCATCATGCAGGAGACGGATCTTCGCATTCATGCCTGTGACTATGGCTGGTGCGTGTTTCAACCTGAGACCGCTCGCTGCGGCGGCGAGCACGCTCCGAATGACGCAGCGCGGAGTCCGAACGTCTGCCTGTCGTGCTCGAATATGGTCATTGAGCAGAGACACGCTCTCTACTGGAGAGATCGGCGAGAGCGCAACGCGCAGCTTCTACCCGTCGCCTCGCTGCTAGCAAAAGCCTCGCTCGGGGAGACGATCGCCCAGTGCGACAAAGTGCTGCGCGACCTGGAGAAGCATCGTGGCAAACAGAAAGCGCAAGACACTGGTGGGTCCCGCAGCGCTCGTGTCGCAGGCGTATCGCGCAGCGCTGAGCCGGCTGCTCCGAGGAGAAGGTCGACATCCAAAGCACGCAGGACGGGCTGTACGAATAACGCCAGCGTCAGTTGCTCGCGAAGCTCGGAGGAGTCGCAATCCGTTATACACAACGCACCGCGACATACTCGATGAAATCACTTGCTCGGCTGACTTGCCCACGCCTGCTCGAGACCTCAGTACACGCATCGACGAGCTTGAAAGCGCGAATCGTGACTTGCATGCACAGGTCCTGCGTTTGCGAAGTGAACAGCAATCGCTGGCGACGGAGAATCTTGCACTGCTGCACAGAGCACAAGTTGCCGAAGCGCGGCTCGCCCTCCGACAGCAATAGTGATGATTGTCGCGTGCACGAGGCCCCCGCGGTATTCTGCGAGCACAGCCGCAGGAGCGATGCCTCTTGGCCACATTGCCAGCCTACAGGCCACACCTCGCCACCTCGCCACGTTGGTGGATTGCTGCGGGCCCAGCTTGTTCAGTTCCAGCAGAAAGAATGTGCTTTTGCGCCGAAGCCCGAAGACATGAAGGCGGCAAGCACGCAAAGTGAAAAGGCGGCAGACCCGCCTGTGGTTAACATCGCGCTTGGAAGTCTCTCGGCAGGAAAAATACGATGACGCATAAGCCTGGCGCCCCGGATCCTGCGCTTGTTATACAGAAGGTGTTCGAGATTCTTGGCGGGCGCGAAGCATTTGATAGAGCTACGGATGAGAGCGTAAAGACTTTCGACGCTGCGTGGGAGCGCGACACCGACCGCATCGGGCGAGTGCTGCGCGCTCACCTCGCCATTGAACACTTTTTAACCAAGAACATCGAAGCAGCAAACCCGCGCCTCGGTTCCATAGAAGACGCACGTCTGACGTTCGCCCAGAAGGTCGAACTTGCAGATCGGGACGATCGAATAGTTTCGGTGCTCCTGCCGGGTATAAGGCGTCTAAACCAGGTGCGAAACCGAATCGCGCACAAGTTGCAGGTCGACATCACAACACAGGACCGTGATGTGTTCTTATCGGTTGCGATATTCAAGGAGTCTCGCAACCAAGGATGCACGCAACTGGGGAAGGGTTCCTCCGCTCCGCTCGACGTCTTGGAGGATTTTGCTCACTTCGCCGCCGGACTTTTGCATTCAGCGACGTCGGCCACAGGGGCAGCATTTAGACAGGCATTCGCAAGCGTCGAGCTACTTCAGCAACCTATAGCGGAAGACTCATCCGGTTTGTGCGATGTAGCCGCCGATTCGGAAACGCTGCCGCAAGCACATGACGCTGATCATAGTCGTGGTTAACTCTCTGACCTGACGCCTCACCATCGTCTCCAACTACGCTTCGCGGCCGCCACTCGTCGAGCTGCTCAGCTGCCGTGTTGGATCCTAGGCGGGAGGCTGTTGGCGGGCGAAGTCACGTCCCCACTCGCCATCAGAAGGACACTTTTGAACGAACCTAAATGGAAGGCCGATGGCTTCCGCATGGCTGTCTCAGTCGAGACAGGGCGGGCGGGCCGCGCAAAGCTCATCAGCCGCCACGGTAAACTATGGTCGGACGCGTTTCCCACAGTCTGCCAAGCGGCGCTGCACCTGCCGCTCAAAGCGGCGCTCCTCGACGGCGAGCTTGTCGTCTTGATGCCGAATGGGCTCACGAACTTTCAAGCACTACAAAATCGCAGCTCGTTGCCGTCCGGGGCGACGATCGCGTACCTGGCTTTCGACCTGCTTCACCATGATGGCAAAGACGTTGGACGCCTCCCACTCGAAGAGCGCAAAGCGCTGCTCGAGCAGCTTCTGGCCGCTGGGGCCTCCGGCGGCACGATCCGCTACATGCCGCATTTCATCGGCGACGGCGCGCGCGTCCTAGCCGCCGCATGCGAGCTCGGTGCAGAAGGGATCGTGAGCAAACGCCGCCGCGGGCAGTACGTCGCCGGCCGCAGCAAAGATTGGCTCAAATGCAAATGCGCCCGCACGGATCCGTTCGTGATCGGCGGGTTCACAGTCTCGGGAACAAGCATAGGAGCGCTCCTGGTGGGCTACTACGATGCAACCGGTGCACTGCGCTTCGCCGGTGGCGTAGGCACCGGGAAAGGCTTCACGCGCGATTTTCTACAAGAGCTCCGCACGCAGCTGGCCAGCTTCGAAACGAGCGTCTCACCTTTCATAGACTTCGATGCTGCGGCGGTGCGATCGCCGTGGGGGCAGCGCCGAGCAGCACCGACGCGTTGGGTAGAACCTCTCGTTGTCGCGGAAGTGTCCTATCTCGAAATTACCGCGGGTGGGCAGCTGCGTCATCCGTCCTTTCAGCGCCTGCGCCCCGATCTGAAAGCGGCCAGCGTTATCCGTCGCTAAAAGCCTCGTCGCAACTTCAGCGCTCGGCGGTCGGCGGTGAAACTACGATTGAGCAACGCCAAGACGAGCGCGGACGAGAGCTCGCCAGCAGCGCTCATGAGGGGAGAGGCCTTGACGGGCTCGTGGCCGGTCCGCTTGCGCGCGGTTGCTTCTCGCCGTGGCAGCGAGTCACAATACGCGCGAGGCGTTCGCCGTGCCGATGGACCCCATACCTCAGAACTATCATGTCCTCGCGACACAGATGTTTGCGCACGAGGTCGCGTGTTGGACGGCCCAGTTGGCGGCGGAACGCAACGCCTCTCGCCGCTTTTGGCTGCAGCGCCAGATAGAGCGTGCCCAAAAGTACGTGGATTGGCATCACCACCGCGCGAGCAGTGGTGCAGCAGTGCCCGATGACGTGGCAGAGCTCGCGGAAACGGCTTGGCGACTGCGGGTCTCAGCGCACAAGGCGGCTTCCACGGCTGAGAGCCAAAAGAGATGGGGGAAGTTCCGACTCGTCATGCGCGCAGCGGGGCATGCGCTCAAGGAGCATCTGCGCAGCGTCCAAAGCGCCGGACGCAGTATGATGGATCAGCCTCATCGCGAAGAGCTGTCCGGTGCTCCGCAAGGATAGGGCAGAGTGTGCGGCGCCGCGTCGCGCTCGCGGCGCGAGGCCGGCGACATACATCTCGTGCTCGTTTGCCTAGGCGTCAGGCACATTGCGTGAGCGCAGTCCCAGCACCGGCGGCAGCCGTTCAGTTGCAGCCTTGACCGGAGAGGAAAGCAACGCCGCGATTCTTCTCCGACGTGCCGCTCGTGCCGCCGTAGTCGACATTGCTAAATGAGAGCGACACGTTCGCGCTGCTTGCATTGTTCGTGATCTGCATGCCCATCGTGTTCGGGATGAGTGCGCTCGTGTTGGGGTAGCCCGCGCTGACGTAGTAGTGCATGCGCAGGGAAGGCAACGTGCGACAAAGCGCAACCTTGTTCTCGAGCACCGCCCAGTTGCCGCGGTTGAAGTTTGTGTCCTGTGGAACCAGGTTTGCGCGCTTGCCCCAGCCGCCGAGCTGCGAACCGATGAGATGACCGCCGTCATAGTCGTTGGCGGGGTTTTCGACATCGCCCCAACCGCCGACGTTGCCCTGACAGGACTCCGAGCGACTCTCGGCCGCTACCGGCGGCACGTCTTTGTACGCGCGGCTCGGGCGTCCTGAGCCGTCGACGTAGTAGAACTCCCCGCTGATGTTGTGCCACGTGTTGCGGTAAGTGGCCTCGAAGAACTTCGGACACGTTTCGATCGACAGGGCAGACACCACGTAGCCGATGCCGTAGTCCGCGAGCTGCGCCCGCACCTCGGCTTCTGTTTGACTACGGAACATGTCCGCGACGCCATCCGGTCCGCCGACCTCGGCTTCAAGATCCTCGATGGGATCAGCCACCTCCGCGGCGCAGGACGACATCGCAGACAGACAAAGCCCAAGCCAACACAGCCACGTTGCCCGCTTCATGGTCCAAGCCCCCTGTTTTTGCGGGGCCACGCATGCAACGCGAAGCCCCCAGCGCAAACCAAGCTACCATGCACGTTGGCGCATCGCGGGTGCGCCAGATAACAGTTTGTTACGCCGCCATTGGCGGCAGGCCCACACAGGGTGCGAGCAGGCGTCGTTGTAAGCAGCGGACCCAGCACGCGAAGCATGGCGCTGGCGCCGGCAGAACACCCGGCGTCAGCCCAACAAATTCATTGTTGTTATGTGTCTGCTTCCCGAGTTCTGAGCAGCAGCTCTGCCGCTGCACGCAAGCAAACGCAATCCCGGAAGAATGAGCGCGCACCCCGCACGCGCGGGCGCATTCGGGCAGGCCACCGGGAGACGCGCTGACTGCTGACACGAAAGCAAACGCTTGGATCCGCGTTTGAACGACCGTTTGTGATCATCTTTAGACAGGGCGCTGCATACTTCGCATTTCGCTACACATGTACATGAAATCCGACAACAAGGTCGGCATCGCACAAGTTCGCGACCAGTTTCAAGCGTAGTGAAGCAGGCCACTGACAGCAACGGTTGCGCTTTTCACTATCATATCCGTGCAAACAGAGGCCACGCATAGCCATTGTTCAACCAGCATTCGAGTTCGCATCAACGCGCGCTTCAAACGGCTGGCACTTTCCGCCCGACGTCAAACTCTGCGCGTAAAAGCTTCGGTGGCGACTTTTCTATCGCGGCACCAAGCTGAAATGTTTTTTCTCGTGCTGGTTGGCTTCGTGCTGTCAGTGCAGAGCCGGATGGGAATCGACAGTTTCGATTTGGGCTCGTTCGCGATGCGCCCTCTAGACACCTCTGCTGCGCTCGAAACAGCACGTGTCGATTTCACCACGTCCACGGTGCTTGCAACAGTATTCGTTTTCGGAGTGGCCGTTCTCCTGTTGCGCGAGATCGATCGAACCACGGCTAGACTTCTCGCGCCGCTAGTACTCGTCACATTCTCCTTTCTGCTGGCGACGCCAACAGTCTTTTTGCCGCCACTAGAGGAAGCGGAGCTGCTTCTACTGTCTCCGCCGAATCGCGACCGCGCCTACGCGCTGACGGGCATTTACTGGGGCGTCGTCTATTCGGCATTGGTATGCACACCCAGCGCAATGTCAGCCTTTCGAAATGCGATCGACAGGGCGGATACTCGTGAACTCATGAGACTCCAGTCTACACTGCGCGCCGTGCTTACGCTGCTAGCTGGATGGATGATTAGCGATGTTGCACAGGTTGGGTGCACACATCGACTCTTGCTCTCACTGCTCGAAGATGAGCAAAAAGCGCAGATGTACCAGCTTGCGTCGTCGTCAGTCAGGTACTACGGAGCGACCGATTCCACGGTCATGGCTGCGCTCATTGTACCACTCGAAATGCGACTGCGAAACAAGATACAGAATCTCGCCATGCAACGGGATGCGGACAACCCAAATAAGTGGACCAGCGCGCAAGGACTCAACCAGACGAACTACGACTTACTTTTGAAAGGCGCAGCCCTGCTGAGCCCATTCATAAGCAGTCTGCTTCAATAGCCGGTCACAGACCGGGGCAGACCGCGCCGTAAACCCATCTTCTTGCGTTACAACCAGAGTTCGTCAGGCCGGCGTACCTGAAGGGCTTGGTCAGTTTCAGACGATCAGCCCAGCACAACGCGCTACGTGCGCAATCGTCGCGTTCAAGGATGACGATCTCGCAAATCGTCAGTTATCTGCGCCTGCCGATTCTACACCACTGGCGCTCATGAAGAACGTCCGCTGGTTTCGAACCATCGCGCCAAACACGTTTTTGCCACATACATCGCAGCGTGTCCGCCAACAGCGACTTTCCGTGAGCACTGCCTCCTCGCAGTTCTCGACGTCCATCGAGTCAGGGTCGTGCGCAGACTGCCGGACTATCGCTTCCAAAAACGGGTATTCGCCGTCCCACTGGCGCCGAGGCTTGTCGCCGCAAACTGCAAGATATACCGCCTTTCGAGCGATCTCTTCTGCTTCCCTGTCTGCCTTTGGACGGACGGTCGCGCTGAGCGCTTTGACCTCGCTCAAAAGCTTCGGGACCGCGACTCCTTTGGCAAGGTGACCCTTGGCCTCATTCGTCACGACGATCGATGCACCAAGTTCTGCAGCTTCCTTCAACTGCGTGTCTGCTGTAAGCCACTCCGCATCCTTCATGGACGCCTTGGCCTCTTTCACCAGACTCTGTAGCCGCTCGACCTTGTCCAGAGTGTGAAGGATCGCTTCTGCTTTCTTCTCGAGGCCCCGGTGCCTTGGAATAAGAAGCGCAACCTCAGGCGGCACTGGGGTCAAGTCCATATACGATTTCACTCGAGGCGCCGCTTGCCCCAAAATGATCAGCGCTCTGCGCGCGTTTGCATTTTTGAGTGACGCTTCTGCTTCTTCAAGTTGAGTCGTGAGCGATACGGCAAACTGGGCGGCATCCGAACGGAGCGAATCGCGCTTCTGCTTCGCCAGCGCTTGCTCCTGCCGAGCCTCCGTACTCTGCCTTTCGCGTGCCGCAGCCGACCGACGCTTTTCTGCGCTTTGCGAGCCAAAGGCAATGAACGCTGTCAGAAGCACGACGAGGCTGTAAGCGGCGGACCCGATTGCTTTCTTACGTTCCGACACATCCGGTGGGTAGAACAGACCCAGGAGCGATTCCCCTCGCTTTACAAAGGCGACAATGCTCCAGACCAGCGCACCCAAGGAAAGTGTCACAACCCAGGCTGGGAAGCTGCGGGCGGCGATAAGTCCGATGATGAGCAATCCCAGCGTGATGAGCCACGTTCTTCCCGCCGCCCCGTGTTTTGATTGGCCCGTCATTACACTCAGCCTCCCGCTGTGCCTTCCCCACGCTGTGCGTGTTCTGTTAGGCGAAGGCTGCCCACACCTCGCCAGTTGGCGCGCCCCGCTCACGGTTCGCTCCTACGTCTCTTCGTCGAGTTTTCGTAAAGCTTGAGTCAAACGAAGCGCGACCTTAGATATCTGCGGCGACTCAAAAGGAAAGTCCACGAGACGTCCACATCGGAAACTGCAACCTCAAGACTGCGCCGTGACTTCGCTAGCGAGCAATCGATACGCGGCGAGAGCCTCATCCTTAGCGATGCGCTGATCACAGTTGATCATGTCGAACCATGGCACCGCCCGATTCACTCCACTTATGTCGCGCTCCCGCGGGGAGAACGCCCGCGCTTCGCGCCTCGCGTCAGACTTCGCCGGCCTGCCGCTGCAGTTATCTGCCGCTCTCTGCTTCAGAAGCGCACGCCGTGATCACAAACACGGCTTCTTGCACGCGGTGCTGCTTGACGGCAATTCGCCGTGCGATCACGATCGCGTCATGGCCTCCACGCAGCTCGAGCTTTGGTCCTCCTCCGCACCCGAAAGTGCGGGGCAGTCGCTCGCGAAGCCGCGTGTGAACGCACCGCAAGCCAAGACGCTCACACTCCAGCAGGCTGCTGCGCGGGCCCACTTCTACGTCGAACATGCGCGCGCCGCGCGCACACGTACTGCTTACGCGCAGGACTTCCGAGCCTTCGAGCGTTGGTGCTGTGCCAACGGCTTATGCGCATTCCCAGCATCTGCAGAGACGCTCGTGCTCTATCTAACGGCGCTGGTGGATAGCGGTAAGAAGCTGAGCACGGTAAAGCGGGCCCGCATCGCGATTGGCAGAGTGCATGCAGCGGCGTGTCTGCCGCGACCGGATCACGCCGAAGAAGTGAAGGAACTCGAGCGCGGCATGGGGCGCGTGCATGGAACAAAAGAGGAGGGGGCGCCGCCGTTGCTGCATGCGCAGCTTGCACAGATCCTCAGCAACATGCGGGCGGGAACGCGCGACGATCGGGATCGCGTGCTGCTGTTGATTGGGTTTTGGGGCGCGTTTCGCTCGAGCGAGCTCGTCGAGCTGCGCATCGAGGACGTGACGGTCGAGCCCACGCGCCTGCGCATCCTCGTGCGGCGCAGCAAAGAAGAACAGCTCGGGCGTGGCGAGTTCGTAAACATCGATGCGAGCCCACACGTTGAGCTGTGTGCGGTGCACGCCGTGCGGCGTTGGATCGAACGGGTAGGGCAGTCATCCGGGCCGCTTCTGCGCCAGGTGGTGGGACGCACGATTTCTGAGACCGCTATGCAACCGCGCGCTGTGTCGCGTGTCGTGCGCCGGCTCGCCCGTGGCGCATCGCTTGGCCCAAACTACTCGTCGCACTCGCTACGCGCAGGTCTCGCCACGAGTGCATTCGCGCAGGGCGTGAGCGAGCAAGAGATTCAGCGGCATGGTCGCTGGAAGGACCGCCGGTCACTTGATCGCTACATCCGCCCGGTCGCGTTTGCGTCGCGCCCAAACATCGTAGCCGCGTTTCGTTGATCATTGAACCGCGGCTCACAGGCTCCGCGCGCGCAGCGCCTCAAAAACCTGGGTGGTGGGGGCGCGGTTGCACGATCAACGTTTCGGGCGTGACAGTCACACGCCAAGGGCCGCGCCCACTCGCACCGAGGTGCTGCAGCGCAGCTAGCCTATCCGGAGAGAGCAAAGGTACGGGCGTCTTCTCGCCCTGGCGCAGCGTGATCGTCTGCACGAGTCCGCCGTGCAGGCCGAACCCATACACGCACCCTCCGGGTAGTCGAGAAGTCGCCGAGCTCCACATGCCATGGCTTGCGGCGCATGCTTCTCGCGCTGCGCCGAGATCACGACCCACTTCAAACGGCGCGATCAGAGATGCGACGAGGCGCAGCGCCTCTCGATCCGCAGCCACCGCCTCGGGATCCTCAGTCGCTCGCTCAGGGGGCGGGACCGCCGGCGGGGCTTCTCTTGGTACGGCAGGCTGGATTGCGGGCCGCTGCAGCGCCGCTGCGGCTTTTGAGCGGGCGTCGGCTGGGACATCGCCTGTGCTCACGTCGCGAGCCCGAGTGGGCGCAGTGGTGGCGACGCGGGACTTGCCAGCAGGCTTCAGTGCGGCGCTGCGATCGGTCTGAGCTCGACTGCGATCTTCACTCGCAGCGGGCGCGCTGGGCGCTGAGGTGACTGGGATGGCCGAGCGGCGTGCTGGAAAGATCAGTAAGACGAGCAGGCCAAGGGCCGCGACGATGGCGAGTGCGCCGACCGCGAGGCGTGCGTCCGCGCGACCCAAGCGCGGCGCGGGCGGGGCAGGCGCGGGCTGCTCCGGTTCCTGCGGACGATCGCCAGCCGTCGGGACTGGCACGCCAGGCTGGGCCGCGTGCTCCCGAATCGGACTGGGCGCGCTCGCGCTGTGCGCCGCACCTTGCCTCGCCTCGTGCAGCATCGGATCTAGAAGATAGATGGCGCTGCTCGGCGTTTCGAACATGCCGTGAACGATGCCGTCGAGCATCAACTTGTCTTTCGCGTGCCCGATCGCCGTGTAGGTCGGACACAGTGCTGCGAGCTCCACCAGTGCGTCGACCACGTTCTCATCCTCGAAGTGGTCAAGCCACCGGCCGCCGCCACGGGCGGCGAGCACAAGATCAGTAGGCAGCACTCGGTTGTGCAGCGTCCGGAGCGCAGCGGCGATGCTCGAGACGTTGTAGAGATTGCATGGAACGAGCTCCCAACGGTCTTTCGAGGGAAACGACGACAGCGCGGAAAAAAGCTTATCGCGCGCCGCGGTGATATCCCGCCACGCGTCGGAACCTTCACTCGTCACAACGTAGACGCGATGACAATGGCCCGTGGGAACAGCCTGGCGTGCGCCCTCACGCTTCCACCTCACATGCCGTAGCCGTTGACTGAACCCCCACGCCAGGCCAGCAACATGCAGCCGCCTTCCAAGCCACACGCGTTCGATGCGGGCCTCCTTATCCCGAAGATGAAGCCTGCCGGCCACCTCGACTTGCATGCCGCGCGCAGGTATCGATCCGAGCATAGGCAAGACGACCTCGACCATTGATGTTTTCGTGTAGTCGGTGTCGCGCACCTCAATGTGCAAACGGTTCCTTCTGCCTGCCCAAGTGCGGCTGACTGCGCCACGTAGCCTAAGACCGATAGTGGACAGGTTTAAATCGGCCATCTCGTGCAGCTTGCTGGGCTCCACGAACCGGGCGTTGATCTCGTCGGCGGTGCGCATCGGAGCCGATGGTACGCAAGCACTCCGCTGGAATGGCAGTAGATCGTCTGCGCATAGTGCATCTGACTCGCCCACGTCACCCTGCCGTCCAGCGCGGGTTGGCGAAACCGCGCCGGCCAACAGCAGCGCTTGCCCAGGTCGCACACGACGCAGATGCGAACCTGAGCTCTAGCAACGACGTAAAGATGACGGTGGTCAGCGTCATCCAATCGCGCGTTCAGCATGCACGTAACTCGAGCGTGGTTAACCACTGCGGGTTATGTGCCGCGCGTCGAGCAAACCTCTGCAAAACAAGCGTCAATACATCGCGCGAACACTTGACGCGCGATCGCACACCGCGCACGCTGTTCGCATAACGATCGCTATACACGAGGTGCACAATGTTACCGATGAACCATCTGGACGGATCCGAAGTTGTGGTAATCGACGCGCACGGCCGG